>Ga0114931_10002944_pt1 | contig 21587 bp, 20 predicted proteins | sample 2SBtaG_FD_89579 | JGI IMG/M metagenome (GOLD analysis project Ga0114931, IMG submission 89579) | Deep subsurface microbial communities from Kolumbo volcano to uncover new lineages of life (NeLLi) - 2SBTROV14_V59a metaG | ecosystem: Environmental > Aquatic > Marine > Volcanic | place: Kolumbo... | reverse complement strand
ATTAACAAAAGTTTTTTAAAAAAATCTTTGTGGATTTGATGAAATACCTATTAACCAAAAATATTTCCGTATTAATGTGAAAGTTCTGTATATTGCGCCTACATTTATAGGTGGTATTGGTGGACATGCAAAAAGAGTTTCAGAAAAATTAAACAAACATGGTTTTGATATTGAATTATTTAATGTACCACACATTCCTATAAAAAATTTAAAAAATCCTAGTTTTGCCTTCTTTGGAACAATAAATGCTCTAATACAAAGGAAAAAGTATGATGTAGTACATGCATGGAACATTCCTTCAGGCTTTGTAATGAAAAGAATTTCAGCCAAGAAAAAAATATTGTCCGTACATGGTGTTTATGGTGAACAATTGGAAATAATGCATTCAAAATTTACAAGCAAATTAGGTATATTTGCAGAATCTGAAGCATTCAAAATTGCTGATGTTCTTACAACTGATTCAAAATTTGTCCAAAAAACATACAAAAAGAAATTTGGTATAGATTTTGTATATCTACCTGCTCCTTTAGATCTAGAAAAATTTAAAAAAATTGAAAACAATCTTCAAACAAAAAACCAGATTGTATATGTAGGAAGAGATAGTTATGAAAAAGGAATTGACATTCTTAAAAATATCGAATCTAAAATATCTGCCAATGTAGTTTATTGTACGAATACACCTTGGGAACAAACAATGAAAATTCTTAAAGAATCAAAAATATTAATTGTTCCTTCAAGAATGGAAAGTATTCCACAAGTAATCAAAGAAGCATTTTTTCTAAAAATTCCAGTAATTGCTACAAATGTTGGTGGAATTCCAGAAATCATTGAGAATGGCAAAACTGGAATTTTAATTCCTCCGGAGAACCAAGAAAAAACATTATCGTCAATTAATAATTTGTTAAAAAATAAAATATTATCTAAGAGACTTTCTGAAAATGCATATAATTTTATTAATGAAAATTTTTCATGGAAAACATTACTGCCAAATTATATCAACCTATACAAAAATTCATTTAATTAAGAATCGTTAGTTTTTATTGAACATTTTCAAATTCTAAATAATTGAAAGAAATACTTATTAATTTTCTTGTATGTCCTACCTGTAGAAATTCTGTTAAAGTTAAAGTTAGAAAGAAAAAAAATAATGAAATAATTGAAGGTTTAATATCATGCCACCATTGTAATGAAAATTTTAAGATAACAAAAGGTATTCCTAGATTTGTTGTTGATACAACAAAAGACTTTGTTAGAACAGAAGAAGCTTTTAGCGAAAAATGGAAAAAACATCATAAAAATCATCAAGCAAAAGATTGGATTGATTTTCAAAGAAAATGGTTTTTAGATAGATATGGATGGAAGACAGTCGAAAATTTTAACAAATTTTTAGATTCAAAAAATATGATTCTTGATGCAGGAACTGGAATTGGAAATAGTGCAAAATTTCTTTCTGCAAATAAAAATTCTAATGTTTTTGCATTAGATGCAAGTGATAGTATTGATTTTGCATATGCAAAATATGGAAAAACACCAAATATTCATTTTTTACAAGCGGATCTTCGTCAGTTACCATTTAAAAGAAATTTTTTTGATTATATTTATTCTGATCAAGTTCTTCATCATACAAAAAATACAGGAACCTCATTCAAATATTTAACAAAATTCCTAACAAATTCAGGACATATTTCAATTTATGTTTATAATAAAAAAGCACCAGTTAGAGAATATGTTGATGATTATATGCGAAACAAAACTGTGAAAATGTCTGTTGCTGAATGTACAGAGTTTCTAAACAAATGACCTATTTAGGGAAAAGTCTTGCACAATTAAAAAAGAAAATCAAAATTCCTCAAGATATTCCACTTTTAGGTGTTAAAGCAGGAGAATATGATGTACAACGTTTTGTATATTGGCATTTTTTGAAATGTTTTTGGGATGAATCTAATAATTTTGAAAGGAGTGTTGGAGTAAATTTTGATTGGTACTCTCCAAAATTTGCATTTAGACATACTCCAAAAGAAGTAAAGATGTGGTTTAAAGACGCTAAATTAAAAATTACCAATTTCAAAGAGATTGAAAGTGGAATTAGTGTAACAGGAAAAAAATAACAATTCAATAATTATTTTTAATATTTTTTAAATCTTCAACAAATTTTCTTGCAATAACCTCCCAATTAAAATTAGATTTAACAAATTTTTTCCCCTCAATTCCCATAGATTTTATTTTTTCTGGGTTAATTAATAACTCATTAATTTTTTCAACTAACTCATTGGATTTTCCTTTCTCTATCAGAAATCCTGTTTTTTTATTTATCATCAACTCTGGAATTCCACCAACATTTGTAGCAATTACTGGTTTTTGCATGAGCTGTGCCTCAAGTAACGTTAATGGTGACATATCTAATCCTGAAATTAAAGCATAAACATCTATCTCACTCAAATATTTTCTAACTTTGTTTGGATATTCTAATGGTCCTAACCATCTGAAATTTTCAAATTTTTGTAATCTATCTAAAATTTCTTTTCTAAATGGACCCTCACCTACCCAATAAAATTTCACTTTGGGCAAATCTCTAAGGGCTTTTTCTAAAATGAACATCTCTTTTGTTTTTTCCCAAATCACCGCACCTTGTAGTAATCCTACACATGGATGTTCTAACTTCATTCCTTCTTCATAAAACCAATTTTCTGGATTGATTCCTTGATACATTACAAATACTTGTTTGTCTGGAATCATTTCTCTTGTTTTTTTTTCTAGATATTTACATATTGGAACAATAGCATTAGAATCTTTGAAACATTTATCTCCTATTTTTTTCCATGCATTTAATGCAATTCTTTTAGGAAATGATTTGTAAATTGTATTTTCTGCCATCTTCATTTCTTTCCAATAGTCACCTCTTAGATGAATCAATAGGGGAATTTTTTCGCTTATTGCCGCTAAACCAAAATGTCGTTGTCTATCTACTAAAATTACATCTGGTTTGAATTCCTTTATTAATATCTTAAATTTTTTTCTTGTTTGAAACCAATGCTTAATTTTTCTACTTGGAAATCCATCATAATAATCTGCATCAAAAACAATTTTTGTTTGTATACCTAATTTATTCAATATTTCTGCAAATTCATTAAGGTGGTACATCTTTGAACTTGAACCACCAATTAATAATTTCATATTATCAACTACTAAGTTTAATATATTATATTGTTATAAAATTTCCAAAACTAATCATCAATTAAGAAATTTTCTCTTTTAACCATTCTTCTATGGTTGTTGTTGGGTGCCAGTTTAATGCTTCTTTGATATGAGTAATATCTGCTAATGTTGCATTTACATCTCCTTCTAATGCAGGACCGTGAATTGGTTTCAAATCTAAACCTGATGCTTTAATCATCACATTTGCTAATTCTAAAACTGAAATGTTTGTTCCTGTGCCTACATTAAAAAACGTATGATTGATATCACTTTCCATAGACAATATGTTAGCTCTTACTACATCTTCGACAAATACAAAATCTCTAGTCTGTAAACCTTCACCATTAATTTTTGGTGGTAATTTATTTTGAATTTGTTCTAGAAATAATTTAACAACCCCTGCATATTCTTTTGATTGTCTTTCTCCAAATACATTAAAATATCTTAATCCAATTACTTTTAATCCCTCATTCGCAAATTTTTCGGCTAATCTTTCATCTTCTAATTTCGTTTTAGCATATGGATTAATAGGATTCTTAGGATCTATTTCATTTATGGGTATTTTTAATGTATTTCCATATACACTTGATGAACTTGCATATACAACTTTTATTCCAAAATTTTTGGCAGCATTAAATACATTCTCTGTTCCTTTAACATTCACATCAAAATATTCCTCAGGTTTCTTAAATGAATCTTGTACAGAGGCCCTTGCTGCCTGATGAAAAATTCCATCAACTCCTTCACAATTGTCACTTATGATTTCAAAATCTCTTATATCTCCATGAATAAATTCAATCTTGTCATAAATTTTCTCTAAATTTTCCCTTTTACCCGTATTCAAGTCATCAATAATTTTTACTCGATCTTCACGTTCTAATAATTTCTCTGCTAGATGACTTCCAATAAATCCTGCACCTCCAGTAATCATGAAATTTTTCATAAATTGATTATTTTCTGCTCGTCTAAAATATCTTCTTATTATTTATCTCCAATTCCTATTGCATGATAATTGAAATTGATTTTTTTATGAAATAATATTCTCTGTGAATCAATGATGATGGGTTTCTTCATTAATTTGACATCATTATTTGAAATTTTTCTATATTGTGGCCATGCGGTCATAATTACCATACAAAAGCTATTTTTTAATGCATTAGAAATAGAATTTTCATAATTTATTTTATTTTTAAAAACCTCTTTTACATTATTTATTGCCTTAGGATCATGTACTGTAACATTTACATCTTTTTTCAATAATTCTTTTATTAGTTCAAGTGATACTGAATCTCTAATGTCATCTGTTTTAGGTTTAAAAGATAGACCTAGAATTGTAATTTTTTTATTTTTTATTTTTCCACAATTCTCCTCTATTAATTTTACAATATGATTTACTTGTTCTTGATTTATTTTATCAACTGCATCAAGTAATGAATGTTTTATTCCTAATCTTGATGAAAAATTAATAATTGCTTTAACATCTTTGGGTAAGCAAGAACCTCCATATCCAGGCCCTGCGTTTAAAAATAGTTCCCCTATTCTTGGATCTAATCCAATAGTTCTTGAAATATCATCTATGTTTGTACCTGGAATTTTTTCACATATCTTGGCTATTTGGTTTATGTAACTTATTTTTGTTGCAAGAAATGAATTATTTGCATATTTTATCATTTCAGCTGTTTGTAAATTAGTTTCAATGATTGGTATTTTCCCATGAAATGTTTTATAAAATTTGGTTAGTTTTTTCATAAATTCATTTTGTTCTCCTCCTAAAATTACTGCATGAGGAAAACTTGTATCGTAAATAGCCTGACTTTCACGTAAGAATTCTGGATTTGTGATTAATCCGAAATCTTGGTCAACTTTTTTTCCTGATTTTTTTTCTAATATGGGTTTAATTATTTTATTAGTTGTTTCAGGTATAACAGTACTTTTTATAATGATAATTGGTTTATTTGAAGATTTTTTGATAATAGTCGATAATTCTTTTGAAACTGATTTTATCATAGATAAATCAATTTTACCATTTTTTGATTGAGGTGTTCCTACAGTAACAAAAATCAAATCACAATTATTTGTCAATTCATTAATTGATGTGTAGAATTTTGCTTTCTTTTTTAAAGCAATTTTAAGTGTATTTTCTAACTCTGGTTCGAAAAAAGGAGATTTTCCTTCTTTAATCATCATTATTTTATTTTCATTATTGTCTATCCCAACCACTTCATATCCTCTTGAACCTAATACTGATACAAATGACAAACCTACAAAACCTAAACCTATTATTCCTATCTTCATATGGAAACTGAAAATAGATTACGTTAAAAATTATGCTTTTTTGTATGATATGTCTAATGTCTTTTTATATGATTCAACAGTTCCTACATCTAACTCATATTCATTACTATTAAGAGTAATTGAAATAACTTTTTTTCCATCATCAATTAATTTTTGAATTGCATCAGTCAGCTGAAATTCATTATTTTTTCCACGTCTGATATTTTTCAATGCCTCAAAAATATTTGGCCTAAAAAAATAAAGCGGCAATATTCCAAAATCTGATTTGGGTTTATTTGGTTTCTCTTCAACACCCTGAACTTCTAAAATACCCTTTTTGATTTGCTTAATTGTTGGGACACCATATTTATTTGAATTTTTAACTTTTTTACATAATAAAATAGCAGATGCTGAAGGATTATTTTTTGCTGCATCGATTAATCGTAAGATTGGGTGTTTACCACTACCAATAATTGATACATCGCCTGCATGAACTAAACAATCATCATTTCTAACAAATTTTTCAGCTTGTTTTACTGCATCACCAAACCCTTGAGGTTTGTTTTGATTGATCCAAACAAGATGTGATTTTTCAATTTTCTTATAGAAATTTAACAACAATGGTTTTACATCTTTTGATAATTCTTTAAGGTATGATTCATGTGGTGTAAAATGATCTTCAATTGTCCTTTTTTCTCTTCCTACAACAAAACAATACTCCCTTAACCCATTTGAATAAAGTTGCTCAAAAATAAATTGAAGCAATGGAATAGTTACTTGTTCATGATCATTGATTTTTGTAAAAATTGGCATCATTTCTTTTGGTAATTCTTTTGTAGTAGGAAGTAGTCTAGTACCTTTTCCTGCAGCTGTTAAAATTACTTTAATCATAAATACTAAAAATAATCAAATTTACTTTCTTATTAAATTTTGAGAATTTACTACAAAGTTATATTTATTCAAAAAACAGCATTTAATTATCAATTTAATTATGGAAATTAAAATGGAAAAAAATTCAAATTTTATGTCAATGGATATTGAAAATGTTAAGAAATCTCTTAAAGATAGAAAACTTCGTATATGTGTAATTGGAATTGGTAGAATTGGACTTCCAACAGCACTTTCTATTGCAAATTCTGGTTTGCCAACTATTGGTTTAGATATTAACCCAGAATTAGTAAAAAATGTCAATTCTGGCAATTTTCCGTTAAAAGATGAACCTGGATATGAGGAAATATTTTATAAAGTTCTTGAACAAAATCTCTTAAAAGCTACAATTGATATTGATGAAGCTATTCAAAATTCAAATGTAATTTTATTATCTTTGCCTACACCAATGGACAATCATAATATTCCTGATTATTCAGCATTAATTTCTGTAGGAACACAATTGAATCAATTGATAAATCCTAATTCTTTGATTATTGTTGAAAGTACTGTGGAACCCGGTTTCATAGAGAATGAATTACTGCCAGTTATTGAAGGCTCAAATCGTATTTTGAAAGCAGGTGTTGATTTTAAAATTGGTGCTTGCCCTGAAACTGCAAATCCCGGAGAAATTTTAAAAGATTTTACTACTTTACCACGATTGGTTGGTTCAATAGATGATGAAACCACTTTAATGATAATGTCCATCTATCAACATATTTTTCCTGTTGAACTTATCAAAATGCCAAATTGTAAAACAGCAAATGCAGTAAAATTAACTACAAATGTTTTTAGAGATCTTAATATAGCATTTGTAAATGAACTTGCATTACTTTTTGAAAAACTAGGCATTGACATAATCCAAGTTTTGAATGCAGCTAAAAAAAAATATAACTTTCAAGCACATTATCCTGGAGCAGGAGTAGGTGGACCTTGTTTGCCTGTAAATTCTTATCAAATTTTAAATTCTGCAAAAAAACAAAACCCTGATTTACTTAACATTATTGAAATTGGAAGAAAAATCAATGAAAAAATGCCTTCCCATGTAGTTAATTTAACTATGGATGCTTTTCAGGAAGCTCAAATCTCAATTGAGAACAAAGAAATTTTAATTTTAGGCGCTTCTTACAAACCAAATGTTAAGGATGTACAATTATCTCCTGTAAAAGATATAGTTGAATCACTTCATCAAAAAGGAGCAAAAATCAAAATTTATGATCCTTATTTTAAAAATAAAACAACCTTTGGAATTTTATGCGAAAATGAACTCTTAGATGCTTTAAAAACTTCAGATGCTGTGATAATTGCTACTGCACATAATGAATTTTTGAACATAGAACCAGAATATTTTGTATCTAATTTAAAAACTTCTATAGTTATTGATTCCAGAGGAATTATGGATCCAATCTCAGCAAAAAAGTCTGGATTAATCTTTAGAGGTATTGGACGTGGAAATTAAAGAAAATATTTCACCCAATCCTGATTCAATTACCAAAATACTTACACTTCGTTATGATCCATCCTTATCTACAGTTTTACCAAAAAAAACCTGGCAAGATTTTACAGAATCTAAAAATGTTTCACTTGGTTTTATTGAAGAATCTATAGTTCATTCTATAAGGGAGAAAATTTCAGAAAAAACAAATAATATTGCTATTGCATTAAGTGGTGGAGTTGATTCTACACTTGTCATTACTCTTCTACGAAAAACATTTCCTGATTTAGAAATAGAAGCAATTTCAATAAAATTTGCTAATAGTGTTGATGAATCTCAACAAGCAAAAAAAATTTCAGAACATTTTAATGCAAATCATCATATTATTTCATTAGAAAATTATCTTTCTGAGTTGCCTAAAGCAATCAGTATTATTAAAAAGCCTTTCTGGGATCTACATTGGTATTATGTAGTTAAAAAGGCAAAATCTCTTTCTAATCTTCTTGCATCAGGTGATGGTGGAGATGAATTATTTGGAGGTTATACCTTTAGATATGAAAAATTTCTTAAAATCATTAATTCTAACTCTTCAGTTCAAGATAAGATTGAAGCATATCTAAAATGCCATGAACGTGACAGAGTTCCTGATCAGGAAATTCTTTTTGGAAATAAATCTAATTTTTCATGGGATTCTATTTATGAAACACTTTTTCCTTATTTTGATAATTCATTATCACCATTACTCCAAGTATTTTTAGCTGATTATAACGGAAAATTACTTTATAATTTTAGTCCTGTTAATCAAAGAATTCATAATTATTTTGGAATAGAATCTATTGCTCCACTATTGGATGAGAAAATAATTTCTTTAGCACCACATATTCCATCAAACTCAAAATATGATCAGGTTTCCAATTTAGGTAAATTACCCTTACGAAAAATTTTAGAAAAATATGGTGCAGATATTTTTACATCTAAAGAAAAATTAGGCTTTAATGTAAATACTCTGAATCTCTGGAAATCATATGGACAAAAACTTTGTAAAGAATTTCTATTGGATTCTAGAATTTCTAAAGATAACTGGATAAATAATCAATGGATTGAAAAATATATTCGGCACGATGATCTAGATATAAAATATGTTAACAAATTTTTGGGTTTGCTGTCATTTGAAATTTGGTATAGATTATTTATAACTAAAGAAATTTCTTCAAATACTTTGCTTGAATAATATTTTAAAACAAATTTATTTTTCAATAGCCAGTTTAATATTATTAAGAAAATTTTCTGCAATTTTCTTCCAATTAAATTTCTCTAAAACAAATTTTTGACCTTCACTTCCCATACTTTTTGAAAGTTCTTTATCATTCAATAATTTTAAAATTTTTGTTTTTAAATCTTTAAAATTTCCCTCCTCAACTAGGTATCCTGTTCTACCATTATCCATCATTTCAGGAATTCCACCGGCATTAGTTGCTATTACCGGTTTTTTCATTAATTGTGCTTCTTTTAATGTAAGAGGTGCTAAATCCATTCCACTGATTAAAGCATAAACATCAATACTTGAAAGAAATTCACTTACTTCTTCAGGATACTTTAATCTACCTAACCATTTAAAATTTTTAAATTGTCCTAATTCCTCTACAATCTTTTTTCTATATGAACCGTCTCCTGCCCAATAGAAAGTTACATCAGGCATTTCATTTAAAATTTTTTTTAAAATCAACATTTCTTTAGTTTTACCCCACCAATTTGCATCTTGTAACAATCCTACACATGGATGTTTGAGCTCCATTTCTTTTTTAGGCTTTAATGCAAAATGATTAATCCCCTCAAAAAATACTGGAGTTTTTTGATTCGGATGATGTTCTTTTATTATATCAATTAAATAATTGCAAATTGGAAAAATTGCAGTTGCTTCTCTGAAACATTTTTCAGCTGTCCTATTTTTTAACCAGAGAATAATTCTATCTTTGAAATTACTATGAATAGTTTTTTTTGCCCAACTTAATTCTGACCAATAATGACCTCTAAGTAAGACAAACAATGGAATTTTTGATTTAATTGCATCAATTCCGAAATGTGATTGTCTATCAACAAATATAGCATCTGGCTGAAATTCATTAATTAAATTTTTAAATTTATTGTTGGGGATTAATTCTGAAATTTTTTTACTTGGAAAACCTGTACTGAAATCAGAATCTTTGACTAACTTACATGTTGCCCCTAGTTCAGTTAATGCATTAGCAAATTCTCTCATATGAAAGAATTTTCCTTTGCTTCCATATGCTATCAAATCCTCATATTTCCTGTCTTTAATTGACACATATTAAACAATTCAAAAATTCAATCATGAATGTAAATTGTTTTGTAGTGATGTTGATATAGATGTAATTTTTAAATTAAATTTATGGGCAAAAAAAATTTTGTGTTTCGAGCATGGTTTTATTTTAGAAACGGCTGGAGTATGTATTTTGCCTTTATTTTTGCTGCTGTAAACACTCTTACAGTAACATATTATTTGGCTATTGATAACTATCCTACACTTAATGAACTTTTCCCATCGTTTCTTTATTATGTTTTAACTGTCGTTTCTATGGGAATTCCAATTCTTATTGTTGTAGGTTATATTCATTACAAAAAAACATCTGCTTATAGAGCTGAAACAGAAATTGTCTATGAAACAAATCCATTTCATCGTAGATTGGTGGTAAATACTGAAATTCTTTTGTCACTAAATTTGCAGTTAATAGATATGATTACAAAATTGTCTAGTAATAACTCTCTTTCGAAGGAAGAACTTGTTGAAGTAGAAAAAATTCAAAATGAATTAACAGATTTTGTTAATAAAAGAACTTTTGAAAATAATGAAGATCTTTCATTTATTAAAAAAATGAGAAAAAGATAATTTTTTGAAAATAATGCCTAAAAAATATTTTTTAATTATTTTTATTTTGATGATCAGTTCATTTTTTTATGGTGTAACAGTAATTGAATTTCAAATATTTCCTTATGATTCACTTAAGGATATTAAAACAAAATTTCAAAAAAATTCTATTTCAACTTCTCAATCTGAAATTTATGAAAATAATGTATCCAAACTTTTAAGAATTAATACGACTGATGATGTTTTTTCAAAGCGCTCATCATTAATTCAATATATTTGGAAAACTTCAGAACTTCCAACAACTTCTACTTTTCAAATAAATAATGATATTTCTGATACTAAATATGAGAATTTTAAAAATTTAGAAAAAATTGATCAATTTTCTATAGTGATGGATAATGGTGTTAAATCATTCCCATATCTTTTTCATTCACAAACTACAAATGGGAATTTAATTATTTATCATCAAGGCCACAAAGGTGATTTTGTTTATGGTTCAGAAACAATTCAAACTCTTCTTATTAATGGATATGATGTTCTTGCGTTTTCCATGCCTTTAATGGGTTCTAATAATCAACCAATAATAGATCATCCTATTTTTGGAAAAATTAGATTAACTTCTCATAATCATTTACGATTACTTGAATCGGATGATTTTTCACCAATAAAATATTTTTTTGAACCAATTACAATTTCACTGAATTATATAGATCAAGAGTATGATTATTTGTCATATTCCATGATAGGAATTTCTGGTGGTGGATGGACTACGACACTTTATTCTGCAATTGATGATAGAATTTTAAAGAGTTTTTCAATTTCTGGCTCTTACCCAATTTATCTTAGAAGTGATCCTAAAAACTTTGGGGATTATGAACAAACTATTCCCAAATTATATTCAATCTCAAATTATTTGGAATTATATGTTATGAGTTCGTATGGTCAAAATCGTTTACACGTTCAATTTTTTACTGAAAATGATCCTTGTTGTTTTTCTGGAACTAATTTTAAATCATATGAAGAAATTATTTCACAAAAACTTTTAGCATTAAATAATGGAACTTTTATGATTTATCTGGATAAAACTCAAAATGAACATAAAATCTCAGAATATGATATGGAAAAAATTTTAGAACATCTACCCTAATTATTATTTTTCCAGTATTGAAATCTAATTTTTTTAAAAAAAGGAATTCTTTGATTTATTTTTCCCCTAATTTTTAATCTTTTTTCAAATTTGATATATTCATTAATTGTTTTATCTAAATGCTTATTGAATAAAAAATCAGATAACGATTTTTTCATTATATTACTGTTTATCAAAATCATTCCATATTTTGAATTGGATGTCATTTTCATTAGATGCTTTTCTCTATCTGTATGAATTAGAATTGAATCAAAATATCCCTCAATTTCATCATCAACAAACTTTTTTACTCCATATGATGGTCTTGAAATATAATCATCAAATAACGCTAAAAAATTGTTATCTGCAATTTTAAGAAACGAGTAAAAATCATGTTGGACTCCTTCAAAAAAATGTGCTCCGTCAATATATGCAAATTGAATTTTTGGAAATGTTTCTTTATACATTATTTCCACTGAATAACCGGGGTAAGACACTATGTGATTTAACCAGTTTTTTTCAGCAATCCTACCCCATAATTCTTTTCTAGACAAAAATTCTATTGAGGGACCATTTCCCCAATTGGTTATTTTTTCAGAAATTTTTTCCATTGGTTCTATATCTATAGTAAAAATCTTTCCATCTATTTTGTTTTCCTCCATTGCCCATGCCATACACAATGTTGCATATCCTGACGCAGTACCGAATTCTAAAACATTTTTTGGTTTATATTTTGCTATAAGAGCATACAGTAACATTCCTCTTTCATAATTTAGGCGAACAAATTCATCTTGATCATTTCTAAATAATGCTGTAACATCTCCTAATCTATTAAATTCATCTTCAGGTGGCATGTCTACTCTTAATTTTTTGATAAAATCTTGAAAATCATTTTCTTGCAAAATTATATCAACTCTTCAAACAAATTAACTAAACTTTCAGCAGCTACATCATTATTTAGGCATTTCATTGTGTGGTTTTTTCCATTCTCAGCTATTTGTTCCCATTTGGGATTGTTTACATCGTTCAAATACTCTTCAAATTTTTCTTTATAGTTTTTTTCATTTATAAAAATCGCTGATACTCTATCTTTAAATCCTAAATACTTTCCATAATTTTCTTCAGTAATTTCCATAAATGTTAAACAACCAGCTGCAGATGTTTCCCAATATTTGATTGTTGGATAAAACGTAGTTGCAGCTATTGCTGCACAATATTGAGATAATAAATATTGATAATCATCTGAAGAATATTTATTTGCTATGTCTCTTGCATGATCTACATAGGGTAAATCATTGCATAATGTACGTAATTTATAAAAGTACCAACTTGAACGATTAGAATTTAAAATTCTATTTGTAATTCTAGATTTTAGATTTGTTCTTCCTAATGCACCTGAATTTAAAATTCTATTTTTTATTCTATCTTTGAATGGTTTTTTAATATTATATAATGATGGTTCTAATCCAAAAATTACTGTTTTATATTTATAGGATTTTGGATAAAATTTGTAAAAATAACTTTCATGCATAAAATTGAAGTAACAATCAATTTTGAATTTTTCATGATATTCAACTTTTTTCTTTCGTTTAGCATCATGTGGATCACCAACTCTTGAAACAATTGGAATATTTAAATTCTCTATGCCTATTAAATCAGGAGTTCCTTCAAAATAATTCTCAGGAATTAAAATTATATCAAATTTATCTTTTAGTGATTTAACGTCAAATTTATTTTCTTCTGGAAAATATGAAATTTCCATTCTTGGATTTCTTTTTAATGCATGCATAAAGAAATAATATGTTGTATTATCAAAATGATCTCCTGTCAGAAATTTATAACTTGGTTTATAAATAAACGCAACTCTGATTCTTTCTTCCATATTTTTTCTCATCTTGAATTTAAATAAACAATTATTTGGTTAATTATATTAGGTTAAATAAATACCAGTGATAATTACAATGAAACCAAATATTTTCTTAATAGTTATTGATTCTTTTAATGCTGAAAAATTTTTGGGTTCAAAAAAGACTTCAATTACTCCAACTATAGATAAGTTAATTGAAAATGGAACCTATTTTTCTCAAGCAATAGCGGTAGCCCCAACAACAGTTCCTGCTGTTTCAAGCATCTTTACAGGATTATATCCTTCACTTTCTATAACAAAAAACGGTAAAATTTTAAAAATTAATGATAATATTAAGAATTATGTTGATAAATTAAGAGAAGAAGGATATCACACTCATGCATTAGTTCCAAAAATACTTAAACTTGTAAATTTGGAAACTATTTTTAAAGAAAATGTAATAGAATTTGATTCATTTTCTACTCTTTATGACGGAGTAGGAGATCAAATTTTAACGAAATTAGATTTTGATTTTAAAGAACCTTGGTTTTGTTATGTTCATTTGATGGATCTTCATGGTGAAGCTACATTTCATCTTAGTGAATGGCCAAAGAAATTTGAAAACCGTCATTATGGAGAAAATAGATATGAAAGAATGGTTTCATCTTTAGATTTTTGGCTAGAGAAAATTATTAAAAAAATTAATCTTGAAGATACAATAATAGTTTTAACAGCTGATCAAGGTTCATTTGCAGCATATTATGATCAAGATATGGAAATTCAAAATGATTTAAGTAATAAAAAAAGAGAAACATCTGAATCAATATCTTATAAGATTGGGCATAAAATTTTTACAAATCTTCCAAATGCATTTAATCCATTAAGAAAATCAGTTTCTGAAAAATATATTGAAAGAAGAAATAAAAAAATTGATTCAGAAATTCAAAACCAGATTAAAGAAACAAACTTTGATGAATTAAGACCTTATGAAAAACGATTATTAGAAAATTCTATCAAACCTACAGCAAAACTATTTGATGAAATTTGTAGGATCCCATTACTTTTCTCTGGTTATAAAATTCCTAAAAATATTAAAATTTCAAGCCAAGTCAAAAATTCCGATATCTTTCCAACACTTTTTGATTTGATTGGATTAAACAATGAAATTACTTCTTTTGGTCAAAATCTTACACCATTAATCAATGGAAATTCTATTAAAGAATCAGATGTGTTTATACAGTCAATTACAAATTCTGATGAAGAATCTGTTGTAGGTATTCGAACAGAATATTTCAAATATTTTAGGAAAATTAATGATCCTGATGGATCTGCAATGTTATTTGATTTAAAAAATGATCCTCATGAGGAAATTAATTTAATTAATCGAAAAAAAGATTTAGTAGAAAAATTTGAACATAAATTAACTGAATTTTTAAAGCAAATGTCTCCCCAAAATCCAAATTTGACTGAAGATGACGAAGTAGAAGCAGAATTAAAAAAGTTAGGTTATCTTTAAAACAATTATTTAATTATTTTATATAAAACATAATTTAGATTTTTATCAAATACTATGTCCAAAAATAAAAAATTTCTAATTGAAAATATATTTACATCAAAATCAGATGTTCTTAAAACATTACAACCCAATCTAAAATTTTCAAAAATTGAAAAACTATATTTTTTTAAGGTTTCGATGTGGAATCAAAATAAAAAAAAAATTTTAAATGAAATAACAAAAAATTTTTGTCATTCTAATAAAATTATTGTTAGAAGCTCAGCTATAGGCGAAGATTCATTTGAATCATCTCAAGCAGGTTCATATGAAAGTATTCTTAATGTAGATCCAAAATCTAATTCTTCATTAAATAATGCAATCAATTTAGTACTAAAATCTTACAAAAAAGAACAAAATTTTAATAAACACAATCAAATCCTAATCCAAAATCAAACATCAAACATAGTACAAAGCGGTGTGGTTTTTACAAGAATGAGAGATGGTTCACCATATTACGTAATAAATTTTGAAGATGGATCATCAACTGTAGGTGTAACTCAAGGAAAGGTAGGTAATTTAATAAAAATATTCAGAAAATCAAATGTTAAAAATATTCCAAAAAAATGGAGATTATTAATTAAATCTGTTAAAGAAATTGAGAAATTAATTTCAAATACATATCTTGACATTGAATTTGGTATTACTTCTTCATATAGAATTATCATTTTTCAAGTACGACCGCTAATTTCAGAAAATGTTGTTCTAGATTTAGATAATAAAATTAAAAATGAAATTAAATCCATTCAAAAAAAATATGAACAATATATGGAAAAATTCTCTTCTATAAAACCGATTTTTTCTGATATGGCAGATTGGAATCCATCTGAAATTATTGGTAGCAATCCAAATTTTCTTGATTACTCTTTGTATGATTTTTTGATCATGAACAAGTCTTGGTATTTGGGCAGAAAAGAAATAGGATATAAAATTCCTACTAGTTCTAAATTAATGATAAAGTTTGGAAATAAACCCTATGTGAATACATTATTGAGTTTTATTTCTTTTACACCAAATAAACTATCTAAAAAAACTACCTTAAAATTATTAAAATTTTATAATTGTGAACTTAAATTAAATCCACATTTACATGATAAAATAGAATTTGATATTGTCTTTACATGCTTTGATCTTGCATTTGATGAACGATTAAACAAAGTTTTTGAATCAGGGTTTTCAAAAAATGAAATTAAAGAAATTAGAAATGTGTTTTTAGAATTCACAAATAAAATAATAAATGATTTTTCCAAAATTTCTACTAATAGTTGCTCTAAAATTCAAACTATGTCTAAAAATAGAGATAATATCAAGAAAAATCTATCACAAAATAATTTTGGTTTTTCAAAGAAATTAAACATTATAGAAGTTCTGTTAAATGATTGTAAGCAAATTGGCGCATTAGAATTCTCCAAAATGGCTAGAATTGCGTTTATTTCCACAATTATTCTTAAAAGCATGATTAAAACCAGTTTTATCTCAGAGAAAATTGCTAATTCAATATTAAATTCAATTGAAACTCCTTTGTCAAAATTTCAGCTTGATCTAACAGATTATTTTCAACAAAAAATTTCTAAAAGAAAATTTCTTTCAAAATATGGTCATCTACGACCAGGAACATATGACATTACCCAATCCAGATATGATCAAAACGATCAATTTTTAGATAAAATACAATTTCATTCTAATTCAAAATCTATTAAAATTCCAACAAATAAAATTAATAAAGTTCTACAAAAAAATGGAATAGATACATCATCTGTAGATTTTATTGACTTTCTAAAAAAATCATTGACATATAGAGAAGATTTTAAATTTGAATTTACTAAAAATCTTAGTGATATTTTAGAATTAATATATGAAATTGGTTCTGACTTTAATCTTAGTAGGGAAGAACTTTCTAATCTTGATTTAGAAACAATATTGTATTCTAAAAAAATTAGCAAACTAAATGCAGAAAAGTTATGGCGTAAAAAAATTATTTCAAATAAAAAACAGAAACAAATTTGTAATTATTTGAATTTACCTCCACTTATTTTAGAAAAAAATAATTTTAATATTGTTAAATACTATTCAGCTCATCCAAACTTTATTACAGACAAATCAATCACTTCAAAAATTTTTTTTCTAAATGAAAAGTCAATTAAAAAACAATTAAAAAACAAGATCATTGTATTAGAAAATGCGGATCCAGGATATGATTGGATTTTTTCCTATAATCTATCAGGGCTTATAACAAAATATGGTGGTGTTGCTTCTCATATGTCAATTAGATGTTCTGAGATTGGTTTACCTGCTGCAATTGGATGTGGTGAAATTATCTATGAAAATCTATTAGAATCTTCAAAAGTTGTTCTTGATTGTAAAAACAATGAAATTTTAATTCTTGAACATTCAAAAAATAATCAATTTTTAGAAGAAAGAAAAGTATTGAAATCTTTAGGCTATATCAAATAATTTTAAAAAAATCTTTATGAAGTTATATTTTGATGTAAAGACATGTTTAAAAAAAAATCTATTTTAGGAGTATCTGCAAGAGTTGTTAAAGCAACTAATTATGATGAAAAAAGAGATGCAATTAGTCATGATCTGGAAAATATCTTAGAACAACTTGGATTCTATCCAATTCTTATTCCTAATAATTTTTCAAAAATTTTTGAATTTCTAGAACAATTTTCTTTCTCTGGTTTTATTTTATCTGGTGGTGATAATTTAGAAGATTTTCCCGAACGAGATAATACTGAAAAAAAAATTTTAGAATATGCATCTAAAAAAAATATTCCTACATTAGGAATATGTAGAGGCATGCAATTTATTAATAATTTTTTTAATGGAAAGATCAGTCTTAATGCATCCTTTAATCATGTTGATGAAGATCATTTTATTACAATAACTGATAAAAAATTTCAGGAAATTTTTAACAACCATTCGATTAATGTTAATTCATATCATAATAATATCATTAAACCAGAAGATTTGAGTCTTATTCTAAAACCTTTTGCAATACATACTGATGATTCCATTGAAGGATTATTTCATCCTAATTTACCTATCTATGGAGTAATGTGGCATCCTGAAAGAAGACCGTCACAAAATAGCATTTCATTAATTAAAGCAATTTTCTCAAATAATGTTGATTAGTTTTGAATGCAATAATATTATCTGCTGGAGAAGGTACTAGATTACAACCATTAACAAATGACAAACCAAAAGGAATGGTAAAACTTTTTGGAAAAAGTCTTTTAGAATGGCAAATTAATGTGCTAAAAAATTGTGGCATAGAAGATATTACCATTGTAACAGGATATCTAGATACAAAGATAAATTTTAAAAATGTGACTTACAAAAAAAATAAAAATTATTCTAAAACAAACATGGTTGAAACTTTGTTTTGTGCATCGGAAAAACTTACTGAATCCACAATAATCTCTTATGGGGATATTATTTATCAACAAAATGTCTTACAAAAACTAATTGATTCTCCTTACGACATCTCTGTAGTTGTTGACAAAAATTGGGCACCATATTGGAAGAAACGATTCAATGAACCATTATCTGATGCAGAAAGCTTACAAATTGATAACTTAGGAAACATTACTGAAATAGGAAAAAAAGTTTCAAATTATAAGCAAATTTCTGCACAATACATAGGTTTAATGAAATTCCAAGGAGATGGAATCAAAAATTTACTAAACTTTTACAAACACTCTGCAATAAAAGCCAAAAATGGAACAAATCTGTTAAATCCAAACTATAAATTCGAGCAATCTTACATGACTGATCTACTTCAAGGAATGATTACATCTAGATTTAAAATAAAAGCAATTGAAATCAAAAATGGATGGCTAGAACTTGATTCTTATTATGATTATCAACTTTATCAAAAAATGGAACAAGATAAAACATTAAAACATTTCTTAGATCTTGATAAAATGGAATTATAAAATAATGTCTGTAAAAACTTTGGATGAATTAGATTTAAAATTTAAAGAACAATTAGAATTACAAAATGAACATTGGAAGTCTTTCATATATGCTAAATCAAAAGGATTCTATCAGGGATTTAAAAAAATAGAAATTGATGGATGTCGTCCTACTGAAACTAGATTCAAATCATATCAAATAAAAAAATATTTTACAAAAAATATGTCTGTTTTAGATATAGGTAGTAATTGTGGCTTTTTTTCTATATATGCATCTGACTATGTAAAAGATATTGATGGTGTTGAAATTAATCCATACTTAGTATCTATCTCTAACTTAACAAAGGAGTTTTTAGGGAATACTAATTCGTTTTTCTACAATCAATCATTTGAAGATTTCAAAATAGAAAAAAAATATGATGTAATTTTTTCCTTTGGAAATGATTCTACTATAGATAAAAATACAAAATTTAATTTTCATGAATATGTTCAAAAAATTCTTTCTCTTTTGAAAGATAATGGTTTGTTGATTTTCGAATGTCAGGCGGCAGATATGGTGCCTAAAACTAAATTTTTACCTAAATTGAATTATCTAGAAAAACATTTTAAAATTTTAGAAAATAAACTTGTTAAATCTGAATATCCTGTAAATGTACCTGAAAGATTTTTTTTAATATTAAAAAAATCAAATTGAAATCTATTTTTAACACCATTTTCATAAAAAAATATGAAACCAAATATTGTTTTTGTATTACTTGATGGTGCTAGAACTGATAGATTACATAAATCAAAAGATTTTGAATTTCTAAAAAAACAAGGAATACTATTTGATAATGTTATTGCTGCATATCCTTATACTTTTGCTGCTATGAATGCAATTTTTACTGGTTTGTTTGGAAAGGAAAATGGAGTTAATGCATATTATAAAATGTTTCAACTAAAAGATGGTATTGACTTTCTACCAGAATTATTACAAAAAAATGGTTATTTTACTTGTTGTAATTTAATATCTGAAAAAGTAATTTCAAAACGTGGATTTGATATTTATGAATCACATAATGAATATCAAGATGATCTTACAAAAATTCATCCGCAATTAATCAAAAATTCATTTTTACAATCTGAAGGAAAACCCATTTTCACGTTTCTACAATTCAGTAAAATTCATACTATTACTGTATCTGAAATTTTAAAAAAATATGAATGGAATGATGAAAAATTTTATAAGAATAAATTAGAAAATCTCAAAAACTATGATTCTGCATTTATGGCTGCTGCTAATTACGCACAAATAATACATGAAACATTGGATTCTTTAGGAAAACTAAAAGAAACTCTACTCATATTTTTCTGTGATCATGGAACAGGTATAGGTGAAAGATTTGGTGAACGAAATTATGGCGTATATACATTTGAGGAAACAATAAAAACATTTTATTTGTTTATTGGACCAAAAACCAAAAAAAATACTGTATGTGATAAACTCTTAAGCTCCATTCAAATATTTCCTACAATACTTGACATTGCTGAAATATCACATGATTCCAAAACAAAAAGTTTGAGTAAATATATTGAGGGAGATGATGAAGATATAGAAGAAGAATATGTCTTTTCAGAAACTGGTGGACTACAGGGTCCATTTCCATCTCCTAAGGAACCAAATGTTTTTTGTATTAAGAAAAAAAATTTCAAATTAATCTACTTTAGTACATCTAATGCATGGAAACTTTTTGATTTAACCAAAGATCCTAAAGAAAAAAATGATCTTTCTAATTCTGGTTTAAGCATAGAAAATGAATTAAGAAAAAACCTGATAAAATGGATTAATCGGTATTAACTTTTCATTTAATACAACTAAGTATTGCAATATGTTTTAAAACTGGATGAATTACAAAATATGTCTCCCCCTTACCTGTAATTTGTTTTTGAAAATTTTCTCTATCTAATAATCCCTTTTTTAAAACTTCAATTAGTGTTTCAGATCTAATGTAGGAATCATAAATATCATCAATATACAAATGATCTGGTTTAGAAAATTTTCTCTGCAAAACAATATCTCCAGTATCTAAATTTTCATCCATTATGAAAGCAGTAACACCACAGTAATTTTCTTTTAATATACTGTAATAAAAACAAGTACTGCCTCTAAACTCTGGAACAATTCCAGGATGAAAATGAACAAACTTCTTCCCAATATTAAGTATGTTTGATTTCAAAATTCCACCACCACTAAAAATAAAATATTTGGAATCTGATTTTTTTAAAAATAAAATTAATTCTGGATGATTTATATCTTCAAAATTAAATTCCTTAAAATTTATTTTATTATTATTTAGCGTGTCTTTTACACACTCATTTATTTTGAAACCATTTTTTAATGAAATTTTTTGTTGTTCATCATTAAATTTTTTTGTTTTTCTTCCTT
>Ga0114931_10002943_pt1 | contig 21593 bp, 12 predicted proteins | sample 2SBtaG_FD_89579 | JGI IMG/M metagenome (GOLD analysis project Ga0114931, IMG submission 89579) | Deep subsurface microbial communities from Kolumbo volcano to uncover new lineages of life (NeLLi) - 2SBTROV14_V59a metaG | ecosystem: Environmental > Aquatic > Marine > Volcanic | place: Kolumbo... | reverse complement strand
TGAAGGGGATTTTTACCGCCAGCAAGGCGTCGCGCAGGGCGACGCTGGTGTGGGTGAAGGCGGCGGGGTTGAAAATGATGAAATCGATGCCTTCATGGGGGGCGGCGTGGATGTGGTCGATTAATTCAGGTTCAGAGTTGGACTGGAAGGTGAGTAACGAGACGCCCTGTTCCTGCGCCCGCTCATTCAGGCGGGTATTGATGACATCAAGCGTGTCCGCCCCGTAGTGGCCGGGTTCGCGGACCCCGAGGAGGTTGAGATTGGGGCCGTTCAGAACAAGAAATTTTAGCATCGCGTGATTAACCCAAGCTTTTCGGCGATCATAGCAGGCAGGGGTTCAAACTGTCTATGTTACCGCTGCGACCAGTACATCCCTGTGCTGCAATGGCTACAAGATCCGCTTTCTCACACCAGCCACCCTCATGCAGTTGGGTTCACCGAATGCCCGGCCTTCCTTCGATACGCCACACCGGTCAGGCCCAACAGGCCGGAGCCAAACAGCCATACGGCGGCAGGAACGGGAACCGGGCTCGCGACACCGGTCAACGAAAAAGAACTGACAAGATCAGCTTTTGGGCCAATGCCGGTTAACGACTGCCAGGACAACGTATACACACCCGTAACAGGATCCCATACACCTGAAGCAAACGCCGAAGTCACGCCATCCGCTTTACCGGTTCCAGCACTGATATCATTGTCATTCCAGTTAAAAAACCAGCTACTCAGATCCATTGTTATGGTACCGGCCACATCATCCAGGGTACCTGTCGGCACCGGGCCACCGACAAGGCTACCTGCGACAGTATTGGTATCACCCGGATTGGAAGCCGCTGTATAAACATTAATCGGAAAACTGCTGAACTGAGCACCAACGATACTGCCCGGGTCCGGTGTTCCAGGCAGTAACCCCACCCCACCGTTACCAAGGTAACCCCCCACCAGGTTTGTGTTTGGACCGATGCTCGTGTAGGGAGCCGGCCCACTGCCGTCGGAAGTATCGATATCATAGTCACCACCGGTAATCGTCATACTACCGACATCAAAACTTGCGGCATTTCCTGCCAGGGAAACAGCCATAGAAACCACACACAATACCCGCGTCATACTTACTTTCATAACCCCTCCTTACCTTCCTTGTGTATCAGGATACGCAAATAGATCGTAGCGCAACAAAAACTCAGCAATCTTTAAGCCAGGAACACAAAAACAATAAATAACAGTCGGTTATATAAAACCATAGCACACCAATCGAACAGGATTTGTAAAGTCATCCGACTGAATTTGTGATAACTTTAGACTTAACGGCCAGTGGTGGTGTTGACGGTGTAAAAACGCGGTTATTTGCCACTGCTGGAAAGTAGTGGTTCGAGACGGCCTCTGCGTTACCTGAGGTGCATCCCAGCGATACCGCTACGTCTTAGGAAAGGGATGTCATCATAGAACTCCAGTTCGCATTGGTTGGGTTTCTGGAATCGGTCGTCATACGCTTCACAATACATCTGGGTGATCAATGAATTAACGCATCGCACTCGTATCGCTGGGGCTTAACTTAGTGCCATTCATTTGTGGATTGGAAAATACTCACACTATCTTCCCAGGGTAAGGGGAGCAATTCAGCACCCGGTGATGGAATCCGGGAGCCTGAATCACGGGTAGACCAGCACCAGTGCATGTTTTAGTCCCGCAATAATCCGGGCAGGAGTCTGTCGGATTTGGGCTAACAACCGTGGAATATGTGGACTACCTGAGAGGAGGTTATGCTAAAATCTTCAGGGATGTTAGTAAATATTATGATAATAGGGGCAGCTATCTGTGACTACATTTAGCAACAAAAATCACCTTGTCGCATTCATCCTTATCCTGGCTCACCTGCTAACGAGTTGCACCGGTGCCAGATCGTTTCACGATTATGCCCGTGCCGGTGACACCGTCGCAGTGGCAGCCGGCTGGGCGCACCATCTCAAGCGTGCCAACATTCAGGTTACCGTCACTGACTCGAATGGCACGGTGACGACGTATGCCCCGGGTGATCCAGCCATCCGGGCGAGTATCAACCTTTACCCGGATCCTGTTTCAAGCCTGGTACTGTCTGACAGGCTCAACCAGGATATCACACCGGCTTCCCGCACCTACGCGCAACTGATTAATCAACAATCGACCGGTAATGACCGCGATTGGTGGGAAACCACAATTTTCATCGACCTCCCTGATCCCATGGCACTTGGCGATGCAACCATCACGGCTACCGATATAAACACAGGCTCAAAAGAAACAGCATCATCTGTCGTAACCATTGTACCTGACAACACAGGCGTTGGAACCGGGGGAACGCCGGCTTCCTTTATGGCAAAGCTGGGAGCATTCAACTTTAACTTGTCGGATGCACACTTTTTGTCCATGGAACGCGTACCGCATTATGTCGTCAGCTTCTCAGGTATTACCGTACCGCAGGCCATCCAGATAGACCTCTCCCACAACCCGGATCAAGCGCACGGCGGTACAGGCACACCTTATGTCGTGAATGCAATTGGTAATATAAGAAATGTCAACTGGTCAACTGTGGGGGGCACTGGAACCAATCTGAGGGTGATAATAACACCCACCCGTACGGGCGAGATCACAACGTTTAATGACTTCAAATTTTACATCGCGGGCGGCATTGGCGGACTCACCGCTATCGATCAGGATCCTGTTGCAAGCGGTTTGAATGTGTTGGCATTTGACGCTAACGGCAATCTCCTTCCCGACCCTGTGACTGCTACGATAACAGCTGCAAACTGAGCATGTGCCGTCGTAGTAGGGAATACACGTTTGTATGTCAAAAAACACTATTCTACTTAGATCCAGGCTAAGAAAAGCACAGGAACTTGTAAATTCCAGCCAATTTAACAAAGCGCTAACTTTACTGGAAAAGCTCGCCAATTCAGCACAACATGATCCGCAAGTATTTGCCATGCTGGGCTTCGTGAGCGCTAAGTCAGGTCATCAAAAAACAGCGGCGGACTATTACCGAAAAGCACTCTCCCTGAGACCGGATAACGCTCAACTACTTTTCAACCTCGGACATATCCTGTTTGAAACAGGAGAACACTCCGATGCAATCAGTGCCTTAAAAAAAGCGCTGAACCAACAACCCAGCCACAGGGATGCAGCAAACACCCTGGCACATATTTTTATCGCACGCGGACAGTTCACTGACGCGGAAAACGTACTGCGAACGGCTATCCGGATGCACCCACGAGATGCAGAGCTACATTCCAACCTTGGAGCTGTGCTAAAAAATAGCGGCTACGTAGATCAAGCCGCCGAGTATTTTCAGAAAGCTCTTGCTATAAACCCTCAATTACCCGCCTATGCAAACTATGCAGCCACACTGTCCGATCAAGGCAGATTCAATGAATCGATAGCCACCTACCGTGAAGGATTGCGCAGGCATCCTCTGGACCCGGCCGGATACTCCAACATGCTGCTAACACTGAACTATATAGCCGATAGCCGCCCAGATAGCGTGTTCAAAGAACACCGGGGATGGATCAAAACACTAGGCAATCATGTCCCGAGAACGACACAACACAGCAATGCGCGTGATGCGAAAAAAAAGCTCCGTATTGGCTATGTATCATCAGATTTTCGCACTCATTCGGTAGCAAACTACATCGAGCCGATTCTGGCGGCGCACTCGCGGGAAAACGTAGCGGTATACTGTTACGCATCGGTACCGAGACCTGATGAAACTACACGGCGACTAAAATCACTATCGGACTACTGGCGCAACACAACCACACTCAATCCACATCAACTGGCGGAACAAGTTCTATCCGACCATATCGACATTCTCGTTGATCTCGCTGGCCATACCGCACATAACAGACTTCCTGTCTTTGCTCTCAAACCTGCACCGGTACAAGTCACTTATCTAGGCTACCCCAATACAACCGGACTCGACACGATCGATTATCGCCTGACAGATGACATAGCCGACCCACCCGGTGAGGAAGAATTTTACACGGAACAACTGATAAGACTGCCCGGTTGTTTTCTCTGCTATCAACCTCCAATCACCGCTCCCGAAGTAGCGATTCTACCGGCAGAAACGGCAGGATACATCACGTTTGGATCATTCAACAATTTGTCTAAAATAAATAATGACGTTATTTCCCTGTGGGGAAAAATATTAAGATCCGTCCCCAACAGCCTCATGTTACTAAAAAATCCTGCACTGACAGATCCTGCCAGACGTTCGCATTATCAGGCTCTCTTTAAAAACCACGGTATAGAACCAGACCGCATCAAGCTAAGGGGGCACACCCCAACCCGGGAAGAGCATCTGGGAACGTATGCAGAAGTCGATATTGCCCTTGACACCTTTCCCTATAATGGAACAACAACAACCTGCGAGGCACTCTATATGGGCGTACCTGTCATCACACTAAGTGGGAAATCACACAGGAACCGCGTAGGCGCAAGTTTGCTCGAAAGTATTGACAAAACACAGTGGGTCGCAAAAAGTCAGGATGACTATGTCAGCATTGCGACATCTCTGGCGAGTAACGTACAGGAATTGGCCGATATTCGCCACCAACTCAGAACGCAATTACTAGCATCAGATTTATGTAATGCAGAAAACTTTACAGAAAATCTGGAATTGGCTTATCGTAATATGTGGCACAACTGGTGCCATACTTTAATAGACAAGTCATCTCATCGCCCTTAATCGTACTGACAATATTCACGCCACATATTACGATAAGTTAATTCCAGATTGCGCGTAAATACATCCGCTTCAAATAAAGGCGATGAGATCAGGCGCTTACGCATAGTGGATCGAATTTTCCGCAAGCGGGCAATATCAGCTGCCAGTTCGATGGCCAGATCCAGATACTGCCCGGTAGATTTCGCCACATACTCACCTAAGCCTACAGTAGATAGGAAACTGGCACCCACCCTGCCAGCGTGAGCCTTGCCTGCCAGTGTAATAACAGGCACGCCCATATAGAGTGCCTCGCAGGTTGTCGTTGTTCCATTATAAGGGAAAGGGTCCAGCGCAATATCCATTTGCGCATAACGCGCCAGATGCTCGTATTTGGATGCATCACTTGACATAAGATCGATACGACTGACCTCAATACCTGCTCGATAAAAATAATCGGCAACCCTATTCCTGATCTCCTTACTATGAAAAAGTTTATCCTTAAGTAACAAATGTGAATCTCGATATTTATTCAGCAATCTCCCCCATAACTCAAGAACGCTGGGCGTGAGCTTGGCAAAATTATTAAAAGAGCCAAACGTAATGTATCCCTTTTCCAATACAGGTGGCTCGGCTATAACGGGACATGGATCAGCCGGCCTGAAACAGGAAAAAACATCTGGCAAACGAACAAGACGTTCAGTATGGAGATGCTCGGTTAATCCTGGCGGATCCGCAATCGCATCCGTAATCCTGTAGTCCATTGATGAAAGACCCGTTGTATTAGGATAGCCAATCCAGCTCACCTGGACAGGAGACGGCTTTCGCGCAAAGACCAGTAGACGATTGTCCGCTGTATGACCATTTAAATCGACCAGTATATCAATATCATCATCCCGGATCTGTTGAAACAGCTCTTCATCGGATATCCCGGCCACGGCAGTCCAGTATTGAGACATTGCTCTGAGACCCCTGGTAATAGCATCATCCTTTTCATTATCCTGGTAAACGTGAACCTCATAATGTTCGCTGTCATGATGATCCAGAACGGGAGCAATAAAGTGCGCGACGGAATGATCATAAAGATTTGATGACACATAAGCCACCTTTAGCTTACGCTCAGGATTTTTGTTACTAGAGTAACTAACTGTAGATGATGAAAATTTATCTGCGTAGCAAGCCTGAAACCTGGAATGCGCATCAAACACGCCATCTGGCTCATGCTCATCTGAATAGTTAAGCGCCATCAGCATATTGGTATATAACTCATAGCGATCTGGCGAGGAACGTACAGCATCATTAAACGCGTTGAGAGCACCCCGAATATCACCGATATATTGTTTACATGTACCTATGTTGCTATGAATCGACGCAATATCAAGGGAAGCAGGATGATCAAGTGCACGCTTATAGAACGTCAATGCTTTTTCGAAATGTCCTGTCAAACGAAATACATCTCCAAGCCCGTGATAAGCTTCACCATAATCGCTGCGAAGACGACATGCCTCCTCAAAACTACAGACCGCTGCATCGTATTGCCCTGCTTTGAGATACACACAGGCAATCGCGCAATGAATCTCCGGAACACCGGAATCTATCAACAGCGTCTTTTTATAGTAATCAATAGCATTCTGTATTCTACCTATGCGGGTTGAACAGTCTGCGAGTTGCAACAGAATATGAATATTTTCTGGCTGAAGGGACAGAATCTTTTCGAAACAGTGGATCGCCTCTGCATCCCGATTCAAAAATTTATACAAGTTACCTAAATTGCTGTAATGGCCAGGCATAGACGGGTTGAGCGCTATAGCCTGGGTCATAAACGACACCGCTTTATCGAATTGACCTCTTGCATGTGCAACACCTGCAAGTAGTGACAGTATCCTGTCATCCGCAGAAACACGCTCCTGTTTTGTCAGTAAAAGCGCTTCAGCCTCATCGAGTCGACCGAGTCGCAACAAGGTTCCGGCGCGAGCAATACAAGCTTCAATCTCTTCTGTCACAGTGCACACATCACATTAGCTTATGCATCGATTTTATCTTTCGCAGCGCCTAATCTTTCCATTACCTGCCCGGAAAATGCATCAAGCAGGGGAGAAAGGTGCTCCTCATAGTTTTTCCAGCGCTCTCTGGAAGTTTTATAGATGGGCTGCCTGACCTGATCGTAGCTGGCCGTCGCAACGGCCCGCGCGGAATCATGAAAGGCCATCACCGACTCATCCCAATCCAAACCACAAAAATCAAGAATCTGTCGGGACATCGTTTCCTGATCATCAATCAGGTCTTCATACTGCACTGTCATCATAGGTATGTCGATTACAGCCTCCCAATGTCGCATCAGCCGTTCGTATTCGCTATAAAAAAATCCAAGATCAGAGAGATCTGAGGCATAGTCATGACTCAGAACAAAATCCTGAAAATAGATCGACAAGCATGTATCCATCGGGTTGCGACGGCAATGAATAATCCGACATTCAGGGAACAGAAGATTAATCAAGCCAAGACGTTGAAAATTGTGGGGAAGCTTGTCGGTTACATACCTTGAGCCAGCATCCAGATTATTCAGTACATCCAGGTACATATGTGCCAGCTTGTCAAGTTGATCACGTGAAATAGCGGATATATGCGTTGCATACATCCAGGGTTCTGCCAGATTATTTTTATTGAGCATACTGGTCATCGCCTGCAAATCCGGCAGCTCACCCGCTCCATAAACATCCGGGTGACTGGAAAGTATCTGCTCCGTCAGTGAAGTCCCTGAACGCGGCATTCCCACGATGAAGACAGGCCGTGAACTCGACACACTTGCGCGCGGCAAAGCAGCCATCGCCTCCTTATTGAAATTACCAATCAGCTCATCGACTAAACGTCGTTCCATGGCCCGGTTACAACTTATATCAACAACATCGTTGGCACGCTGAAAAAATTCAAATGCCTCATCGTAGCGACAAAGCTTGTCCAGCAATTCACCTGCGGCAAAACACAGGGCTTTACGCTCCATCTCATCGACCCATACCGCTCCCATAAGATCATTTATTTTCTCCAGCGCTTTGTCGCAAACATCATATTTACGGCAGACCCTGGAAAACGTAGTGACAGCAACTGATGTCATCCTGTTTTGCGCTGCAAGTTTATCAAGAATAGAATAGGCCTCTTCTGACCTCCCTGAACGCTCCAGGACATCCGCTTTAATAGCCAATAATGCAGGATCATCTTCAGGAAGATATTTTCCCGCGGTTTCAACATATTCGAGCGCCTGGTCGAAATTTCCCATGTAACGTTCAAGATTAGCAAGTCCCGTGTAGGCCTTCACGCACTGGCTGGACAATTTCAGCGCCTCAGAGAAATGATGTCTAGCTTTCGGAATTCCACCCAGCCCACTGAATATGAACCCCATTCCAAGGTGCGCTTCAGTCTCACCCGGATCAATCTCAAGCGCCCTTTCAAATTCTTCAGTGGCTGCCGCAGGATTACCTGCCTCACGATAGGCCTTGGCAAGCGAGGTATGTGCGGGTGCGAAATCAGGTCGGCTTTGCAACGCTTGCTTGTAATGGGCTATCGCCTCATTCCTGCGTCCCAACATAGCAAGCGCCCGACCGTAGTTATCCAGTACATCGGGGGAATCAGGCTTTATCTCAAGCGCCCGGGCATAATTATCCAACGCATGCTCATGATCACCGAGACTCATCTGGGCATTAGCAAGATTGCACAAGGCACCGTAGTGACGGGGTTCGAGCTTTAAAGCATGCTCAGAAACCTGTCTGGCCATTTCCATTTTTCCCAGCTTCCCATAAGCCAGGCCCTCCAGGTAACAGATATCCGGATTATCGCGCCACGACTTACGCACTTTGCCGAACAGGCGAATCGCCTTGGCCGGATCACCACTTTCAAGCTCCTGCATCGCACGCCGGAACTGTTTTTTATCCTTTTCCGAGGGCTGCTTTACCATAAGTTGCTCAAACCTGAATTTACCTGACACACCAGCCATCAAAAGCTGCGCTGTAATCCTTTTTTCAGTGGATCAAGGAATTTCTCATAATGGCGCCAGCGCCCCACTGACTTTGAGTATATCGGTTGGCGAACCTGCTCATAACTCGGCGTATTGATGTTACGTCCGAGCCTGTGAAACTGCATACAGCTTTCATTCCATTCAAGCTCGCAAAATTCCAGCATCCGTCGTGTTACCGATTCCTGATCACTCACCAGCTCTTCATATGTAATTTCCATCATAGGCAGTGACAACACCTGCTCCCAATGCTTCATTAATTGCTGGTATTGATGGTAATGGGTACCGATCCTGAATAAATCCCTGGCATAATCGTGCAGCTGATTGAAGTCCTGAAAATAGATAGACAAACAGGTATCCATCGGGTCACGTCTGCAATGAATAACCCTGGCGCCCGGTAATAACTGTTGTATCAATCCGAGAAAATAGAAGTTATGCGGCATTTTATCTGTGATACGCCTGGCGTTGCCCGCCTTGGCACACAGCTCTTGCAGATAACATTCCGACAGATTGTCCATTATATCCTGATCGAGCTTATCCACACAGCCTGGAAAATCCTTACTGGTTTTCAACTGTTTGGGCATATTCGCCACCATACGACCCAGGGTTATCAGCTCGCCCGCCCCATAGACATCAGGGTGTGACGCCAAAATCTGTTCTGTCAGGCTCGTACCCGAACGAGGCATCCCTACGATGAAAACAGGCCTTGTATCAACCTTTTTCGCGCGCGGCAGTTGCATAAACTTGCCAACATGAAACACCCTGATGATCTCTTCTATACTACTGGCATGACTCACGGTATCATAGTATTGAACACCGGCTACATCATTGGCAGCCCGGTAATAGCGGAAAGCAGCATCATAATCACGTATCTCGTCCAGCACCTTGCCAGCCGCAAATAACAGACATTTGCGTGTACTTGCCGACAGCCCTGGATTATTCAGCACATCATCAATGTAAGCCACGGCCTCCTGACAACGGCCGATATGACGACAAATCCGCGCCAATGCGAGCGCTATCGCTGCATGTCGAACGCCCTTCTTTATCAGTGGGTCTATAAGTTCCGCAGCCTTGTCATATTCACCGGTAAAATCATGGATAATGGCAAGCCCGCCAATCGCATCAGGGTAACCTGGCTCAACATCGAGTGCCTTGCGGTAATAAGGCGCAGCCTCTTCAATACTTACCCGATTAACCATACGCGCGAGCCCTACCAGAGACGCCCCCATACTACAAAGCGCATGTGCAGAGCCGGGACCGTATTGCAAAGCTTTTTCCAGGTAAACAATGGCCTTTTCATGATTTTCCATTTCCTGTTCAAGTCGCCCGAGGGCGAGGTACGCATCACCCATCTGTGGCTTCAGTTTCAGCGCCTGCTCCAGGTGGTCGCGTGCGGGTATAAAATCTCTGTTGGCAATCTGAAGCTTTGCAAGTTCCACATGCACGTCCGGCATCGCGTTATTAATCTTCAAAGCATTCTGCAAACTGTCAGCCGCCTTGTTCGGAAACCCAAGCGCCAACTGGACACCGGCGAGAGCAAAATGCGACTGTGCAACATTTGGCGCAAGATCAATGCCATATTGTAACGTGGTAGCGGCATCAACATTGTTGCCAAGTCGCGCTTGTGCACACCCCAGAAAATAATGCAGCTCCGCACTTTCTGGTGAAGCAGCACATGCGGACTGCAGCAGCGGGACCGCCTCAGCATAACGATTATCCCGAAGCAACATTTGAATCGTACCGAATTTATTGCTCTTCATTGCTCTATGGTCATACTCATACGCGAACGTCACCTTTTTAAGCCAGATACATAGTCCATAGTAACATTTGCGGTAACCGATGCTAACGCACCGTAATCATACCCCTCTTGAAATAGCGACTACCGCAACACCATCAACCCAAGTAACATACTTTCACAACTAATTTCCTTTCACATGAATACCACCCTACTGACACAGCAACAAACCGATGACACTCCTGAATTTCCATACAAGGGGATAAGTTAACTCAATTCGACCCACTGAAACTCGACCTCACTGATCAATCAAGTTATGCTTAATGCTTGACATCATGGCGTCAAAGTAGAATCAGACGCCGCTTTAAACTAACATTAAAGCTAAACTTATTCACGACTTAAGCTATGCAACTCACACCTTCCACTATCGATCCCCCCATGTCCTTCCCAATGACCCCGGATTACCATCCGACCTGGCAGAAGGACTAAAACAACATCAAGCGGGTCAACTTGAAAATGCCGAAAATACCTACCGGGCATTCCTTAACAAATACCCAGGGCACGCGCAGGCACTCGCCTTCCTTGGCACACTTTCCGCCCAGCAAGGCGAATTCGAAAAAGCAACGGAACTTCTGGCAAATGCGATACAACGAAACCCTATGCTAGCTGATCCCAGATATTGCAGGGGTAGAATATTGTGTATTCTGGGTCAATTCAACCTGGCCGTGACACCATTTAGTTATGCTTTCGCTCTCGGACACCCCAAAGCCGAGAAGGAGTTAACGCAGTTACTCGCACGATTAGATCCAAAGGACCGCGCTCACAGCCATCGCATCCTCGCAAGCTTCTACCATTCGAATGGCCAACTGGAATCAGCACTACAACATTGTCGCAAAGCCATCCATGAAAGCCCTGATGACACATCCAACTGGATGACATTTGGACAGATTCTGGCACGCGTTCGGTTCACACGGCAGATTGATGCAGGTCTTCTGGCCGATATCAGCAAAGCCTTTGAAATCAAGGAACTCGATCATAAACACATCGCTGGTGCAGCCATAAGCGCCCTGATACACGGGAATAACATATCACCCTTGCGCACTGCCTTCGAGCACGACGAAGATCCGGTAAGCTGTATCTACAAACACCTCGTTACAGGCGCTTTGCATGATCTCGCCGAAGACACCTTGTTTCGCAGGGTTTTGTCGTGCTCACTTATCAATAGCCCTGAATTCGAGCATCTCTTAACAGGATTGCGCACTGCCATACTGAAGTTACACCGCAGCAAGCCAGACTCCCTGTCTGCTGCATATCTCGGACTGATATGCTGCCTGTCACAGCAGTGCTTTCTCAACGAATACATATGGATAGTCACCCCATATGAAAACGAAGTGCTAGGGCAACTAGTCGAAGAAATCCTGGATCATGCGAACAGGAATCACCCGGTGCCTGCGGTCACACTTGCAATTGTAGCCACCTATCAACCGCTGTATCGACTACCCTGCTCGGCATGGATACACTCCTGCACATGGCCTGAATCACTGGCTGACGTCATCAGAATGCAAGTTTCTGAACCCCTTCAAGAACAACAACTTCGCACACAGATACCAGGCACACTGCCTGTTGCAAATGACGTAACAGAACAACTCCGCACACAGTACGAGGAAAGCCCGTATCCGCGCTGGATCAATCTCCCGCTCCAGGGCACTCCAATTTTGCTGGAGGACTATATCAGCCGCAGTGTGCCCGGATTGACGGATGCAGAACGCAGGCAGCCTGAAAATCCCAGGATACTCGTAGCCGGTTGCGGCACAGGTCTTGCTCCCAATCATCTGGCGAAACACATAAAAAATGCTACCGTAGTAGCAATCGATCTCAGCCTGAACAGCCTGGCCTATGCGAAACGAAAATCCCGTAAGCTGGGCCTTGAAAATATCGAATATATACAGGGCGATATCCTGAACCTTGGTATGCTGGAACAAAAATTCGACCATATCAACTGCTATGGCGTCCTGCACCATCTCAATAACATACAGCAGGCATGGCGCACGTTGACAGACCAACTGAAGCCTAATGGCACGATGCAAATTGGCATATACAGCGAAGTCGCCCAACGCCCCTTGCATCATGCCCGACAATTTATCGATCAAAGGCATTACGGGTCGAGTATGGATGACATACGGCGGTGCCGACAAGATATCACCCATCAGGTGGACGATGAGCTGTTACAGCGGCTCACTGAATCACCCAGTTTCTACAACATGAGCGATTTTCGTGACCTGATTTTTTATTACAAAAAAAGCTTTGTGACCATGGAACAACTTCAGGAGATGATCACGGCGCTTGGTCTGCAGTTTATCGGGTTCCAACACAACGACCCGGGCGTCAATCAGCGTTACCTTCAGCGTTTCCCACAAGATCCACACATGCGCTCCCTGACACTCTGGGCGCAGTATGAAAAAGAATACCCGGAAACCTTTTCGAGTTTTTATAACTTCTGGGTACGTAAACCCGGCTAACATCAAAAAAACACTTCACCATAAAAAACGGGTGCCCATCAAGGCACCCGCTCCTGTAGCCTGGGCTACATATCGACCGGACTAGAGCCCGGATGCAAACACGGCTTACGCCGCTTTACGACGACGTGCCACACCCACAAGACCGACCAGGCCAGAACCCATCAGCCATACAGCCGCAGGAACCGGGACAGCACTCACGCTTGCCACAGTGCCATTAAACGCAGGAGCCGCACCGGCAAATGGCGGTGTCTGCATGGGTGTACCCGTACCCGCGCATGCAGAACCCACAGTCGAACCACAGGTCATAATAGCCAGAACCGGGATGTCATTGTTGCCGTTCCAGTTGAAACTGGTTCCCCAAGCAATCTGACCAGCTGACAGCGTGAACTGGTAGTTGTAGGTACCCTTTAGTGAAGTCCCTGCATAGGTCTGCTGCACTCCGGTCGTGCTGAAGAACTGAGAAGCATTTGCCGTCCAATGCATGCCGTAGAATGGTGTAACACTGGTCATCGACCCCGTGCCATCGCTGAACAAAGTACCTGATGCGGTATAATGGCTACCAAAATCCATCGAGGTAATGCTCACTGACGTCACGGCAGCGTTAGCACTTGTACCCATGGCAAGGGCCATAGCGCCCGCCAGAATTGTCTTATTCATCATGATGAAAAACTCCTCAAAGATATAATTCTATGATTTGGTTAATTTAACTCTACTTGGTCAAGCTGATATCAATCTTAGCGGGCATGCCAGGATAAACACCAACCCATACACCGCTTCAGCCTTACACACGTGTAGAAAGCAACATTCAGGCCAATAATAAAAAATACACCTCGAGTTGGGAGTAATCCCTTGATAATAAAAAATTAAACGCCCTGAACGTTTTTCCCGATATGGAAGACAGTCCTCACATTCACCGTCTTTCCGTAAAGTTAGCCGACATGTCTAACAACACCTGCGAAACAACAAACGGCGCCATCACAGCGATCTGTTTCAATATAATTTACTGAATATATTGATAAATATTTCCAGCAATCATCCAAATCAACCCCTGCAGATGACCACGTCACCCTGTTAAATTATTCGACAACAACTTTATAAAACAGACGCTGACCAGAAACCATATCGAACACCCTACCGTCCATGCAACCCAACTCGCAGCGAGAAACTGGCAAGTGCTAACATAACGGGAATATCAAACTTTCAACTACAGAGTACTCAGGCCATGTTGTCACCGGAGAAAAACTTTAAACCACTTTCTGACAAAGAACTGGAAACCACCTATCTGGCAGAAATACGGGCGCTTGAGCGCATAATAAAATCTTCCGACTTCACGAGCATTCTGGGTCACTTTCAAAATTACCCGGTCTTCCTGGCTTCGCAACGGCAGTCACCATTACCACTCGACGCGATACCCGCCACGGCACGCGGTGGGAAAATTGTCGAGGTCAACAACACCTCGTCAAAGATCGTCCAGCTTTTCGGAACTGCGCATTTTGCAGCCTGCAGCGTTCTGCTGGAAGAAGCCCAGATCCACCTGAGCAGACTTCAATCCGGCAGCCTCGTCAACGAGATGAAGCAATCACTGGCGCAAACTTTGGCAGCGGGCGCGCAGGCCTCGCAAAGCCTCATGCAAAGACTGATTGCAATGGATGCTGTCCGTACATTTCAGATTCTGCGGATTGCAGGCCTGTTGCATAGACCTTGCGAGGAGATGTTCCAACTTGGACTTGGTGCCGCGGGCGGGACCAAAGATATCTTTTCTGTACACACTGAACCGTCAATTTACATCTTGCCAGGCGCGGAAGGGCAAATCGTTGGCTTTAATTACGAAGAAAAACATGCAGCCGATACCATCATTAGCGACCTGGACCCTCGTCACACGGCACTCTACGATAAATTTTCACGGGATGAAAACCTGTCCGTTACCGGCTATATAAGTGACACAACAGCCATGCTCGAAGTGTTGCAAAGCCGTGACATCCGAAAACGTAACCTGATTACCATGCTTCGCATCGAGCCGGCGATGATACCAGATTGCCAGGATCTTCTGCTCAAGCTGTACCCAGTACTCGACGAAGACTGCGACCTTGTTCTTTCAATTGGCGCAGGCGACTCACCCGCTGCCTACAAGCAACGAATCGACGTAGTTGCTGAAATGTTTGACGAGCTGGAACGCGCTGAGCTAAATCCTGTTCTATTCAGATTACACCTGGGTGGAAATATCATGCAACAGGCATCCTCACTGCAATTTGGCAATGCGGCGACGTCAAGCTATGAGATTCTTTACTGCAAGATCGACAAAGAAAAACTGAAGAAGGGCCACTGCCGCCCCATTATTTAGAACGTCTTTCAGACTTCACCAATGCATCTTGCGTGCTGTCAAGTTCCTGATGATGCGGCATATCCGAATGATTCCAGGAACGGCTCGAGTTCAACAAGGTTTGGCGCAATGTACTTCTCATAATTTTTCCATCGCCCAACACTCCGATGATAAACCGGCGTTGTAACGTCCTGATAACTTGGAGTACTGATAAGCCTGTTTTTCGCGGAAAGATGGAAATCTCCCGCATCTACAGGACATTCAAGATCCAGAAACTCAAACAAACTGCGCGTTGTTACGTCAAAATCATAAACCAGATCCTCGTAGCGATACTGGTACCACTCAAGCGGCAAAACATTACGATAATGACACCACAACGCCATCACCTGCGTATAAAATTCGACGCTGGATTTCAACGAAAAGAAATTGGCCATCGCTGGATTTGGCGTAAAACCCTGCATGAAACAGCTTAGACACACATCCCTCGGGTCTCTAATCGCTACAATAATCCGCGCATCCGGGAACAGCATTGATATGAAACCAAGGTGCACCAGATTTAGAGGAAGTTTATCAATGAACACGCTCTTGCCTTGCAAATCAGGCGTATTCTCCGCAACCTTTTCCCAATAGGTGTTTCGCAATTGGTTGAGTTGTTCACTGCTTGCTGTCAGGATATTTTCATAGGATGAGGCATCGTACCCAACCACACCGGGGTGTGTCTCAATGGCTGATTGCAACATGGGGCTCTCATTTGAGGTAACGACATCCGGGTGCTGATTCAATATCTGTTCTGTCAGTGTGGTACCAGATCTTGGAAATCCAACAAAAAACACCGGATCCGGCCTTATTCGGGCATCCGCTGTCGATCTGGCGAGTACTTCAAGCGATGTGCGCGTGAACCACCGCGTATTGTCCGCAATATGTTTCTGGTATTCATGACGATCAAAACTGATATCAGCCGTTATTTCCGCCCATTTTGATTTTCCGTTTTCAAATGCCTTATAGGCATTGTCGAACTGACCGAGCTGATCCAGTACATGCCCCAGTTCTATATTCGTCATGGCAATCAGCGTGTCATCTGTTGCAAGGGATAGCACCCTCTCGAACAGTCGTCTAGCTTCAGCATGTTGCTTTTCACGGCTGTTGATCTTACCGAGAAGCATAAGCGCGCCTATGTGATCTGCATTAAGCTGCAATGCCTTCTCACAGGCGCTACGCGCATCTTCCAGCCGGTGCGTCAACTCATACACCTGAGCAAGGTTGCCATGGAAGTCGGCATTGCCCGGGTCCAGATCGATGGCATACTGGAAGTGGTATTCCGCATCTTCAAGCTGTTTTTGCACCATCAAGGTACTGGCCAGCATAAGATGCGCTTCAAAAACATTCGGCTGTATGGCAATCACCATCTGGTAATGCTCTATTGCATCATCAAATTTTTGCGACTGACGTAGCACATTTGCGAAATGAAAGTGGATCAAAGGATTTTCTGGTGCCGTGCTACAGGCCTGACTCAGCCATTCCTCGGCATGATATAGATCTCCCTCCCGCAAACAAAGGGTACCAAGATCACACATGATATCCGGGTCATCTGGATAAAGTGCCTGTATGTTCCGGAGGCATGCTCTGGCCTGTTCAAGGCTCCCGGTCTCCTGAAGAAGACGGGCTTTCTGCCTTGCTTTCGATACATCTGTCATTATTAACGACACTTACACATTAAACTCACAGGACATCATAAACATGCCCGTAGCACCATGCTGTCAACGGGAAAGCCTTCAACATAATCATCCTTGAATAGGTGATCACTTTCATTGCAGCGTGCAGACTAAGGGGTTGTACCAATCACCTCTGCGCTTTTTACCCAGTCCAGTGCAGCACTCACCTCCGTCCTGATCTCGGGTGCCAGATTCTCACTGGCAAGCACCCCCTGTAACAGCTGAATGCATTCGTTTTTCAGCCCCACAATGTGGCTGAACTTCGCCAGGACCAGTACAGCGTTTGGGTTGACCGGCTGCGACTCCAGATAGGGTTTGATTATTTCAAAACACGCTGGTAAATCACCTTTGCCTTGCAGAATTCCTGCCTTACTGATGCGGTACAGATCATTTCCTGGCTCGGATTGCAACGCCTTGTCTATGCAATCAATTGCCTCTGCCTGACGGCCAAGTTGAGCGTTGACATTCGCCAGCTGAAAGCAAATTTCGGGTTCATTGGTATTGCTTTCAAACAACTGTTGCATGAACACATCGACACTATCCGAAGTGTCAATCTGCGTCACCGCAGCGCACCAACCGGTCACGGCCGCGCTATCATGTGGACTGGCCGTCAATGCGTTACGGTAACACGCTTCAGCCCGTATCGGATCACCTCGCTGCAACTGCAAATAACCGAGCATAGCCCAGCCCTGCTCAGGCGCCTGATCACATGCCATAGCCTTTTCGTAGACAGCCACAGCATTTTCAATATCCCCTTTTTCCCTATAGAGATCCCCCAGGGCACACTGAACCACCGGATCATCGGGACTGGATGCTACGGCCTTTTCAAGGCAGGCGAGCGCACTGTCAACATCGCCCATGGCATACCTCACCTGGCCGAGCGCGTGCTGCGCAGTAGCGTTATCCGGAACCAGCTCGATAGCGCGCTGGAGATGCGTCACTGCCTCATACAGCTTGCCCGTCTCACCGTATATCGACCCCAACATCAACCAGGCCTCGTTACAGCACGGATCCAGATCTACCACCTTCCGGTAGGCCAGAACGGCACCCTCATAGTTCCCCTGATCAAGCAGCGTCTCCGCTTCCTTCAAATAGATTTGTGGCTCATTATCTGACATATCAACTCTTTGACCTTAAAATTCCGGGAAATGGTTAGATGCCCGGTAACTATTGTTTGTGGTATTGAAAAGTGCTTTCAGCACTTGTGGTGTGTTTATTCAGCTTAATCAAGCTGATTTGCCATTTCTCTCCAAAATCTCTCGTAATCGCGATAACCCGGTTTCATAGCGTTTCCAACGGCCCACTGACGCAGTGTACACTGGTTGCCGAACCTGGGTAGCACTGGGTGTTTTTACTGGCCTTTTCGTAGTATGAAACGCAAGGCAGGCCTCATGAAAGTTCAGATCGCAAAAAGCCAGCAACTTGTGAATCTCGTTTTCGGTCTCTGTCACCAGTTGTTCGTAATGAACGTTATATATCCTGCCAGGCAACACGTTATGCCAATGAGCCATCAAATCCTTATACAGCAAATAAAACCCGCCAAGATCTTCAAGGTCGTGAGCATACGCATGCGCATCACTTAAGGGTTGCTGGTAAATGGACAGACAGGTATCCATCGGGTCACGCACACAATGCACCAAACGGGCATTCGGTAGAATGGTGGCTACAAGTCCCAGATAAAGAAAATTCATGGGTGTAGTATCCGTTATATATCTCGCTTCACTGGAATGTGTTCTCAGTTTATCCAGATAAATCGCGCTTAACTCACGAATCATCTGAGCGTCCAGGTCTTTCCAGCATTCCAGTATGGATTTACCAGTACGGTTCTGTGTATACCTGACGAGCTCTTCCACGTAGCTTAATTCGCCCCCCCCTTCAATATCGGGATGGCTGGCGAGTATCTGCTCCGTCAGCGTCGTTCCGGAACGCGGCATACCAAAGATAAATATGGGCGTGCCATCTTCTGCCCCGCCCCCGCTGTTCTTTAATGCATCATGCGCATTAAACACTTCTTTCATCGAATTAAAATATTGCGCGTAGCCTGCCAGATTAAATGGTGCACCCCGCCGCTTGAGCCTGTGCCCGGCAGAAAAATATCTGAACGCCTCGTCATATTCACCACGCTTGTCAAGCGCACTGCCAAGACCAAACGCTAAAAGCCCTTTATCCTCATCAGTGATATCTGAGCGCGCGTACAGCCTCAGCATCGCCTTGATTTCGCGATCAGAAGTCATCCTGTTTTTCATATGCGCCAGATGAAAATAGGCGTGAACACGCCCAGGATCCAGACGTACCACCTGCTGAAATTCTTCCACGGCCCTATCAAAGCAGCCTTCATCCACCAGCTTCAATGCCAGGTTCATCCGTGTATCTGCATTTGATGGCTCTATCCGCAGCGCCTGCCGAAAGCTTTCAACAGCGGCGCCCATCTGCCCCAGCATACCAAGCACCACGCCGCGGTTGGCATGCGCGCTATGTGAGGCAGGATCTATCTCCAATGAGCGTTCAATGCTGCACAAAGCATCTCCCAATCGCCCAACCTCAGCCAACACCACTCCGAGTTGGTCGTGTGCAGTGGCAAGATCAGGGTTGTGTGACAGCGCCTGCCTGTAGCACTGCTCTGCCTTCTGCCACTGCGCCGACAGCCGATACTGATTCGCTTCCTGACACAATCGCCGCGCTTTTTTGAGCGCTGATGTTGTTGACTTACGTTGTTTTTTTTTGCCCATCGACACCAAACCCTGACCACCAGGCACTCAGTCCGGCAAGCCTATGCAGCTTGCATTCAGCCGATCCTGTTGACAGCGACATCAGGTCAAGATCATAAAGTCAGGCTCGTAAATCCACAGCCAGAGTGAAAAAAGGTCGCACAATATTATCCAGCCTACTTGCCAGTATTTTTTCGCCAAAAACAAAGCAGACCGATAAACCCGGACAACAACATCCAATCCAAATGGCGCCATGGTCTTTCACTAGCACCCGAAATCGAACAACCGGCTGCACTTCCCAAACCTGCATCGGTTCCACGGATATTGTCCTTACCAACACCACTGGGATCGACAATTACACCATTAGCGCTACCATCAGCATCATTTGGCCCGCCATCCGATATGATCAGACGGATACATTCATTCCCCGGAAGAACCCCGGGGGTATAACCGCTGACCGGGCTTGGGCAGCGCCCACTCACCTTGCCTGCTGACGCAACAGAATCTGTAGCCGTCACTACAAAATTTGTCCAGGCCGAACCGTTCCACTTACGCATTAATGGCGCTACCGGCAGCGGTCCCGACAGAGGCAGCACAAACTTCGCCGTTGCGCCTGGCGTTAACCCGCTTGCACTGAAATCAAAACAGCCACCAATGCACGGTTGCACAACACCTGTATCCATCGGGATCCCGGCGCTTAACAGATCACTCAGTGATACAAGGCCATCGTTGTTGGGATCCGATGAGCCACCACTGATCACCACATTATCCGAACTGCACAATTGGCCGTTAGACTCCGTGTTGATATTGACAGTCCCTACACCTGACGTCACGGGCTGATCATCCGTCACCGTGTATCCAAAACTGTCGCTACCACAAAATCCGGGGGCAGGTGTGTAGGTAATGACGCCCGTCACAGTGTTAACTGTTGCTGAACCCGAAGCGGGCTGCTGCGTAATTGCTACACTGGCAGGATCAAGCATAGCACCGGTAGTGGCAGAATCATTCGCCAATACATCAATATCTACCGCCGTGTTTACAGCGGTGGCCGCCGTATCATCAGCAGCGGTTGGCGGTACCACGCTGCTAACCGTGACGTTGACCGTGCCGTCATCGGTATTCATCGCCCCGGACGCAGCCAGGTCACCACCCGGGACACTCACCCGGTAGACAAAGGAAACGCTACCTGTTGCACTCCCGGCAGTAAACGTTCCCGAGGAACAATCCGCTTGCACCGTAGCGGATCCCTGTGCGGGCTGCTGTACTATCGTGCAGGTAGGCGCCGTTGTACCGGTCAGGGAAGGTGTCCAGGGAATTGTCAGGGTTGTACCTGCGTTGAGGTTGGAGATATCGTTAGCCAACACCAATGCTGGTGCCGGGAGCACCGCAGCACCAGAAGGTGCCGTCCCGCCCGCAGCATCATTGAATGCCGGTGCTTGCCCCGAAAATGGTGGTGTTTGCATTGCAACACCACCGATATTATTACCGCCAGAATCTCCTGGTCCGGCGGCTCGGCAACCATTATCCGGGTTACTGCAATCATAAATTGTCAGCACAGGAATATCATTATTACCATTCCAATCAAAAAAAACACCGGCTGCAACTTGCCCAGGGGCGAGCGTAAATTGGTAATTGTAGGTGCCTATCGGAATTCCATCATTAAAGTTATTTACTGGCCCAGTATCTGTAAACGCGTGAGGCCCTGGCGTGGTGAATGTCTGTACCACCGTCGCCGTCCAATGCGCAGTATAAAATGGATCTATCGAAGTATAAGAACCCGTAGCCGCGTCAAAGTCTATATTGCCGGTCGCTCTAAAGTTAGAGCTAAAAAGCATGTTCACAATTCTGGTATTGATCGCACTGGCATCGTTGACGCCCAATCCCATCCCAATCGCCAACGCCG
>Ga0114931_10002942_pt1 | contig 21602 bp, 16 predicted proteins | sample 2SBtaG_FD_89579 | JGI IMG/M metagenome (GOLD analysis project Ga0114931, IMG submission 89579) | Deep subsurface microbial communities from Kolumbo volcano to uncover new lineages of life (NeLLi) - 2SBTROV14_V59a metaG | ecosystem: Environmental > Aquatic > Marine > Volcanic | place: Kolumbo... | reverse complement strand
CTCGGTGGCACGGGCGTCCCGCCCGTGTGCTCTTTCTTCTCTTCTTCTGATTTACCGAAATCTCCGGAAAAACAGGATTGCAGAACAAGCGAAAGAACAAGAGGTCAATGGAGTACACGGGCGGGACGCCCGTGCCACCGAGAAGAGGGTAGAAGGATGGAGGCATGACGGAATCCCGCCCCGGGCCACGTTTCCGTATAGCTTCCCCAGCTCATTTTCATCCCATCAGCTCGTCCTCGAAAACATCGGCATCTGCCCGCGTTCGAGGATCCCCTTGGACAGCGGGTGCTCGATGTCGATCCGGTAGACACCGTCGTAGCACGCCGCGCAGAAGTGCTCGCGCCCGACCCGCTCGGTCTGCGCGCACGCGAGCAACCCGTCGAGCGACAGGAACGCCAGGCTGTCCACACCGAGAAACTCGGTGATCTCCTCAACGCTCCGGCCGACCGCCACGAGCTGGCTCGGGTCGGCGAAATCCACGCCGAAGTAGCACGGGAAGCGGATCGGCGGGCAGGAGATCCGCAGGTGGATCTCAAGGGCGCCGGCCTCGCGGAGCTGCGCCATCTTGAGCTTGGTCGTCGTGCCCCGGACGATCGAGTCATCAACAACGATCAGCCGCCTGCCGCGGACGATCTCCGCGACGACATTCAGCTTCAATCGAACCGCCGCCGCCCTTGCGTCCTGCGTCGGCTTGATGAAGGTCCGCCCGACGTACCGGTTCGGGACGATGCCCTCCCGGTACGGGATCCCGCTGGCCCGCGCGTAGCCGTTGGCGGCCGATCGCCCCGAGTCGGGCATCGGCATGACGTAGTCGGCGTCAACCGGGGATTCATGCGCGAGGCGCTCCCCCAGTTTCTCCCGCACGATCTGGACGGACTGCCCGAAGATCTCGCTCGCCGGGCTGGCGAAGTACACGTGCTCGAAGACACACTGCGCCAGCCTCGGCGCCGGCTCTGCGAACCGCCGGGACGTGACGCCCGCATCGCTGAGCGTGACGATCTCGCCCGGCTCGACATCGCGGACCGTGCGCGCGCCGATCGCCGAGAGCGCGACCGTCTCGCTGGCGACGACCGGGGCGCCGTCCGGCATCTCACCCAGCGTCAAAGGCCGCCACCCCCACGGGTCGCGCACCGCCTCGATCCGATCGGGGAACAGGAAGACCATCGAAAAGGCGCCCTGGAGCCGGCGGAGTGAAGCCGCCAGCGGGTCGGGCGCCGACTGCTGCTCGGGGGACGTCAGCAGGTGCACGACGACCTCGGTGTCGCTGGTCGAGTGGAAAATCCGGCCCTGCAACTCGAAGTCGCGGCGGATGGGCATCGCGTTGACGATATTGCCGTTGTGCGCCACGGCGACCTGCCCGCCGACGTAGGACTCGACAATGGGCTGGGCGTTGAGCAGCTCCGAGCCCCCGGTGGTCGAGTAGCGGTTGTGCCCGATGACGCCCCGCAGACGCCCGGCAGCCCCATCGGGCCGCCCGTCCCGCAGCGCCCACTCGTCCATCTCCCGGATCGAGCGGTTCGAGAAGACCTCCGGGACCAGACCCATGCCGACCCGGCTGGTGATCGAGGCGCCGTCGGTGATCGCCATCCCGGCGGATTCCTGCCCCCGGTGCTGCTGGGCGTAGAGTGCAAAGTAGGTCGACCGGGCCGGCTCGGCGCCCCCCCAGATCGCAAAAACGCCGCATTTTTCCCTGGGCGCACCCCCGGTGGCCCCGGCATCGGCCCGAGGATTCGGCTGGCAAACGGGGAGGGGAATCCGGTGATCCACGGGTGTCTCGGGTGTCGGTGCTTCGATGCGTGGGACGCTATCGGAACCGGACGGCGTCGGCAAATCATTTCTTGCCCGATACTTGACGGGGCGGGCTTGGGGTGCTGAAATCACGCTCACAACCGAATCGACCGGATCACCATGGCCTGAGCCGCAGCCGCGGGCACTCACGCCGATCGCTTCCCACGGGTCACGCATCGTCATCGCACGCCGCGCCACCCAAGTCCGGTCGGGAAGCTCACCGCGGGATCGCCATGACTGGGTGTGACCGCCGAACAGACGGAGTAGGACTCATGGCCCGTTACACAGGACCGAAGGTGCGTCTCTCGCGCCGCGTTGGCGTCCCGATCGCTGACATCCCCAAGCACACAACCAAGCGGCAGCTCAACCCGCCGGGCATGCACGGCTACCGCGGTCGCCGGATGCGCGACTACGCGATCCGCCTCAACGAGAAGCAGAAGCTCCGCTATCACTACCACGTGATGGAGAAGCAGTTCCGCCGGTACGTCGACGACGCGACCCGCCGCAAGGGCAACACGGGCGAAGTGCTGCTCCAGCTGCTCGAGCGTCGACTCGACAACGTCGTCCGCCGCATGGGCGTCGCCCGAACGATCTGGGCCTCACGGCAGATCGTCTCGCACGGGCATGTGCTGGTCAACGGCAGGAAGGTCGACCGCCCGAGCTTCAACCTGAAGGTCGGCGACACCATCACGTTCAAGCCGGGCATCGCCAAGCTGCTCCGCGAGAACATGGAGTCGATGGTCGGGCACATCACCCCGGAGTGGATCGATTTCAACCCGGGCGAGCTGTCGGCGAAGATCGCCGCGCTCCCGACGAGTGACCAGATCCCGTTCGAGGTGAACCCGAACCTGATCATCGAGTTCTATCGTTAACTGATTCTCGCGCCGACGCCGGCGGGGTGTCCCCCCGGGCCATCCCGCCGGCGACCGGCGCGCTGGTGTGTGCGCCGTCGCCGATCCCCCGGCCCGGCGGCCAATCATCTCGCAGCGTTTCTCCGCTCGCGCAAGGACGGACCTCGGCATGTTCAAACTGCTCCGCAAGTACGACAAGTGGATCCTCGCCCTCGGTGGTTCGCTCCTGATGGTGGTCTTCCTGCTCCCGCAGGCGCTCCGGCAGTTCGGCAACAACCGGCAGAAGATCACCGTGGCCACCTACGACGGCGGCAGGAAGATCACCGAGAAGGACCGCATGAACGCCCAGCGCGAGATCTCGACGCTCGATACGCTCAGCCCGCTGATCTCCGCCACGATGCTCCAGCTCGGACGCGACACCTCGGAAACCGACAGCAACGACCTGGGCAAGGCCCTCCACTGGCTCCTGCTGACCAAGGACGCCCAGAACGACGGCCTGATCGGCGGGCCCCAGGACGGGCGGGGATTCATCCCCGTTGCGGCACGGTTCTTCGCCAGGCAGTACGTCCTCCAGAACCGCTACTCGCTGGACATCAACCAGCTCCCGGACATCGAGGCGCAGCTCAGCCAGACCTACGCCAGCCAGCTCGAAGCCTCCCGCGCCGATTTCATCAGCCGCACGGGAACCCCCCCGGCCATGGTCGATCGGACCCTGGCCAGGGCCCGGGGCGTGCTCCGGATGTACGAGGCTTACCTGTCGTTCGAACAGCCCTCGCTCCAGGAATCCCTCGAGCTGAGCCACCACTACTTCGACAGCGCCGAAATCGTCTTCTACACCGTCGGCTCCGACGCCTTCATCGACCCCGCCTACCAGCCCGACGAGAACGAGATCCTCGTCCAGTACAACGAATACAAGGACGACCTCCCCTGCGAGAGCGAATACGGTTTCGGCTACCGCAACGAGGACCGGGTCCGCCTCGAGTGGCTCCGTGTCTCGCGCCAGGAAATCAGTGACGCGGTGACCATCGATCCCATCGAGGCCAACACCCGCTGGCGCAGCGCCCGAACGCAGTACCCGGGCGAGTTCGCCCAGGAGCTCGACACCGTTGAGGCGGACATCCGCAACGAACGCACCGATGCGATCCTCCGCGAGGCTGAGCAGTACGTCCGGGCCGAGCTGCTCAAGGCCCGCGGCGCGCTCAAGCAGAACGCCGACGGGATGTACGACCTGCCCGAGAACTGGGAGCAGAACCGCCCCCGGTTCAACGTGATCGCCCAGCGCGTCGGCGATCGGCTTCGCGCCAAGCACGGCCCGGACATGCCCAACCCGACGACGCTCGACGGCTCCGACCAGTGGCGCACCCGCGCCATGGTCCGGGGGATCTCCATCATCGGGAACGCCTCGAAGCTCATCGGGCCGCGACAGGTACCGCTGGTTGACCTTGCGTTCTCGACCCCGGAGATCGCATCCGATGCGCTCTACCCCGTGCAGACGGGCATCACGCAGGGACCGCTGACCGCCCCCGGGACCGGGGACCTGGTCTTCTTCCGCGTGATCGAGGCCGCCGCATCGGCGCCGCGACCGCTCGACAACGCCCGGACCGATGTGATCGAGGACATCCGCCGGCTGCGTGCGTACAAGGCGCTTCAGGCGGAAGCGCCCAAAATGGTTACCCAGATCCTGAACCTGGGTGTTGACGGCGCCGCTGAGGCTCGGGGTGTTCAGCTCAACAAGGGCGTCCGCGTTCAGCGTGAGCGGGTCTCACCCATCGACCCGGCGACGGGCCCGCCGACGTTCGAGCTCCAGAAGATCAACAACGAAAAGTTCCGCGACACGGTGATGAGCCGGGCGGAGTCGTTCCCGATCAACCAGCCCCTGAACCGCCTCGAAGAGCGGGACCTGCTCCTGAGCATCCCGCTCGATTCGCGCCGCGAGGTCGCGATCGTCGGGATCACCAACGTGATCCCGCTCACCCTCGAGGCGTTCCGGATGATTGAAACCGAGGCGTTGCAATACAAGAGGACGCGCGAGATGAACATCAACGCGCTCGAGGCCTGGCCCTACTCGGCGAACCAGATGCAGGCCCGGCACGGCGTGAAGCTCATCCGCCGTGCGGATCCTGACGAAATCGATGAGGCGATCGACGGCCCACAGGACACGCCCCCCGTCGCGGACGCAGACACCGAGACCGAGAAACCGTCTGATTGACACGCCGCCGGGCATGTTGCATCGAATGCTCAGGCGGTCCGCCGCAGCTTCTGCCGCAGGGCCTCATCGGCGCCCGGAAACCACCGCCGGAGCATCGCCGCGTCGAAATCACCCAGGTTCGCGCTGTCTTCCTTGCGCTCGATCGCCAGCTCAACGACGGCCTGCGCGACGATCGATGGCGGCGCCGTCCCGCCCGACCAGTGCTCAAAGTCCTGCCAGCTGATCCGCAGCGTCACCGTCCTCGCGCCCTGATGAGGCCGCTCGATCCGGGCCTCGAACCGCCAGCCCCCGGGCGTGTCGACTTCCGTCTCGATCGTCACGGTTGGTTGATTCTTTGCCACCAGCGGCACGCGCTCCGGTACGATGGTGCATCCGCCGACGACCGGCGGGCTCACCCGCATGATACCTGCCGCCCACCGGGCGGACGCCGGAACAACCGTCCTTGTATTTCTTCCTCGAGATCGTCCGCCTCGGACTGACCAACCTCAGGCTGCACATGCTGCGGTCGATCCTCACCGCGCTGGGCATCATCCTGGGTGTCGCCGCCGTGATCACGATGGTCTCGATCGGCGAGGGCACCAAGCTCCAGGCGCTCGAGCGTCTCGAACGCCTCGGCGCCAAGAATATCATCGTCCGTTCGATCAAGCCCCCCGAGACCGGGCAGGCCAGCGGCGGCAGCCAGCGGTCCTTCGTCAGCAAGTACGGCCTGACCCGCGATGATCTCGACGTCATCGAATCGAACTTCGCCTATCTCGAATCGATCACCCCCTTCAAGAGCGTCGGCAGCGAGGTGCTCCACGGTGACCGCAAGCGGGCGAGCCAGGCGTTCGGCGTCACGCCCGGCGCCCTGTCGGCGATGAAGCTCAGGCTGGCTCGCGGACGGTACATCACCATCGCCGACATGGACGAGCGGACGATGGTCGCGGTGCTCGGGCACGAGATCGCCCGGGCCCTGTTCCCGATGGATGATCCGCTCGGCAACACCTTCCGGATCGATCAGAACGTTATGCAGGTGGTGGGCGTGCTCGAGCCGGTGGGGCTCGCGGGCGGCGCCGGCGCCTCGCTTGTTGGACGCGACCTGAACTTCGACGTGCAGATCCCCATGTCCACGGCCCGGGTGGCGTTCGGCGACACGGTCGTGCGCCGCCAGAGCGGGAACTTCTCGGCGTCCGAGGTCCAGATCCACGAGGTCATCCTGACCTCGCGCGACCGCGAGGACGTGATGACCGACGCGAGCATCCTCAAACGACTCATCGAGACCCGCCACCCGAAGATGAACGACGTCCAGCTCTTCATCCCCTTCGAGCTGCTCGAGAGCGCCCGCAAAACCGCGCTGACGTGGAGCCTGGTGCTGGGCGCCGTCGCGGGGATCTCGCTGCTCGTCGGCGGGATCGGGATCATGAACATCATGCTCGCGAGCGTGACCGAGCGGACCCGCGAGATCGGGATCCGCCGGGCGCTCGGGGCGACGAAGCGGGACGTACAGCTCCAGTTCATTGTCGAGACCGGCGTGCTCAGCGCCATCGGCGGGCTGCTGGGGATCGCGCTCGGGATCGGGCTCAGCCTCCTCGTGGGATGGGGCGTTCCGATGCTCCCCGACGCCCCGGTGGTCGGGCGATGGTTCGAGCAGGACGTCGCGCTGCCCACCACCGTCACGAGCTGGTCGGTCGTGCTCTCGTTCACCGTCGCGACCGTCACCGGGCTGATCTTCGGGATCTACCCGGCCGTCGTCGCCGCCAGGCAGGACCCGATCGTCGCGCTCCGGCACGATTAGGTTCGTCTCGGGCGCCGCCCCGGCTACACTGACGACAACTTGGGAACGCAGGACCACACGACAAATCGACGCCCCCCACGCCCCCCACACACCGCCCAGGGACCGCTCGAACCATCCAGGGCCAGCGCCTGCGCGCACCTGAGCCTCCTGGCTCGCGACTGCCCGGATCTCTTCCCGATCGAGATGGACCGCACCGGCCTCGACCCGAGGCAGAACGCCCTGGCCAGCGCCATCGTCGAGTTCTCCAAGCGACGATGGCTCACCGCGCGGTGGCTCATCGAGCAGCAGCTCAACAAACCCTTCACCGAGCTCCAGCCCGAGATGTGCGGCGTGCTCCTCTCGGGAGCGACCCAGCTGCTCTTCCTCGACGGCGTCCCCGCCTACGCCGCCATCAACGAGTCGGTCGAATGGGCCAAGCAGATGATCCGCCCCGGCGCCGGCCGGATGGTCAACGCGGTGTTGCGCAAGGTCGCGGGCCTCATCGGCGAGACCCCCGAGCGGGCGCCGAGCTGGTCGGTGGCCGCGCTCAACCAGATCCCGCTCCCCGACGGCTCGGCGATCGTCCTCCGGTCGGACGTGATGCCCGCGGACGAGCGCTTGCGGTTCGGCGTCGCGACGAGCTGTCCCTCGGCGCTGTACCAGTCGATGCTGCGATCACTGACCGAGGAGCAGGTCCGCGCGATCGCCCTGCACAACATGCTCCAGGCGCCGACCGTTCTCAATATCACCCACGCGCAGTCGCCCATTGACACCGCGGACCTGACGCCGCATGAACAATCCGGATTCGCCGTCTTCGGCGGGAGCCACGCGGCGCTCGATTCGCTGCTGAATGCGCGCGAGGATGTCTGGGCGCAGGACGCTGCCTCGGGTCAGGCCGTCCGCTTCGCCGCCCGGCAGCGTCCGGATCCGGGCGTGATCATCGACCTGTGCGCCGGGATGGGCACCAAGACGCGGCAGCTCGCGGCGGTTTTCCCTGAGGCGCGGATCGTGGCCACCGACACCAACGAGTCGAGGCGCCAGACGCTCCGGTCGGTCTTCCGCGCGACCGACCGGGTCCTGACGGTCGATCCGGCTGAGCTGTCCGAGTGGCTGGGCAGGTCCGATCTGCTCGTGCTCGACGTGCCCTGCTCGAACACCGGGACGCTGGCGAGGCGGGTCGAGGCGAGATATCGGGCCACGGACGCGACGTTCGAGTCGCTGGTGGCCGTCCAGAAACAGATCATCGCCGACTCGATCCCGCTGCTCGCACCTTCCGGGACGCTGCTCTACTCAACGTGCAGCATCGATCCCCGCGAAAACCACCAGCAGGCGGCCTGGGCCGCGTCACAGCACCGCCTGCGGATCGATCAGGAGCAGATGATGCTCCCGAGCGGCGGCCCGGGACAGCCCGCGATAATCTATACCGACGGCTCCTACGCCGCGGCGCTCACGCGAGGCTGAGCGTGCGCCTCCGGTGATCGGGAGGGTCCGAATCCACCGGCCCCGCCCCACGCCGGAAGATCCGAAAAAGCTCTTGTGGAACGGCGGATTCGCCGATTGAAGATGGGTAGAATCAAAGATGTCGATTCTTGTCGGGCGGCCCCATAGCCCGGTCGACGCTCCCCAACTGGACTCTGAACGTAGTGAGATCCGCGGATGAACCTGCTGGACATCCTCAGTATCGATTGTGTCAAGGCGCCGCTCATTGCGACGGAGAAAAAGGGCGCGATTGAAGAACTCGTCGACACCCTCGCCAAAGCGGGCAAGGTCTCCGACCCCGCCGCACTCAAAGACGCCGTCTGGTCCCGCGAACAGACCCGCACGACCGGCATCGGGCAGGGTCTGGCGATCCCCCACGGCAAGAGTGACAGCGTGAGCAAGCTCGTCATGGCGATCGGCAAGCCCGCATCGCCCATCGAGTTCAACTCCATCGACAAGCAGCCCGTCCAGCTCATCGTCCTGCTGGCCAGCCCGCCCGATCGCACCTCCGATCACATCCAGGCCCTCGCACGCATCAGCCGGCTGATGACCATGCGAGACTTCCGCGAGCGCGTGTACGCCGCCCAGAGCGCCGAAGAACTCTACGGCCTGCTCGAAGAGCAGGAAGTCGCCGCCTCCTGAGCAAACCAAACGCTCCAGCGCCGAACCAGCATCACCGTGTCGCGTCAGGCGTCCGCTACGACTCCGACGCCGATTCGGTCCCTTGCTGGGCAGACGCCGCGATGACTTCGAGCCGCCCGAAACATCTGTCAGTCATCGCGCGGTAAATCGCGTACGGGATCAGCGCCACGATCGCGACGACCATCCCGAACGCCGTCGTGATCAACGCCTCGGCGACCCCGCCGGCCACCAGCGACGGGTCGGTCACACGCTCGGAAACCCCGCTCGAAAGCAGGCTGAAGCTCTGGATGATCCCGGTGACCGTCCCCAGGATCCCGAGCAACGGCGCCGCGGTGATGATGGTTGATTGCGCCGAGGCGAACCGCTCGATCGACGGGCGAACCGTCTCAACGGTCTCGATAACAGCGGCGTCGGAGGCCCCACGATCGAGGATCCCCGACGCGGTCCGGGCGTAGACCGAGGCGTCGCCTCGGAGCGAGGACCGCACGCCGTCCGCGTTGCCGGCCCGGAAGAGATCGCACAGCGTCAGAACCCACCGCCGGCGCCCGGGCCGGTTGGTGGTCATCCAGAAGAGCAGTCGCTCGAACGTCATGGCCAGCGACACCAGGCTCATCAGCAGCAGGGGCCACATCACCCAGCCGCCCTGCTCCATCAACTGTCTCGCGGTGTCAATCGGTCCTGTCGCCATGGTCGGGCATCATACGGCGCAGACAAGCCCGGAGGGCGCCCCATGAGAACCGCGCCGCCGAGGCCTAAACTGGCCGGATGCCATTGACGACACCGATGCCCCCCACCCCCCCCACTAACACCGACGCGCCGAAACCCGTCGACCCGCCCGGGCACTACGATCGGGTTGTCACCGAGTTTGAGAGCGCGATCGAACAGCAGCTCGATGAGCCCGCGTTCCCCGAGTTGCTTACCGACGCCGTTCGCTACGCCGCGCTGGGCGCTGGCAAAAGACTCCGCCCGGCGCTGACTTTGCTCGCGTGCGAGGCGGCGGGCGCCGACCGATCGCGGGCGATGACCCCGGCGATCGCCGTCGAGCTGATCCACGCGTTCAGCCTCGTCCACGACGACCTGCCGGCGCTCGACGATGACGAGCTCAGGCGTGGCAAGCCGACCGTGCACGTCCGATTCGACGAGGCGACGGCGATCCTGACCGGCGACGCGATGATGTCCATGGCCTTCGGGCTCCTCGCCCGGACTCCGGGCGCCGAGTTCGACACAACGACCGCGCTCGTCCGGGAGCTCTCGCAGGCGACTAACCGAATGATCGCCGGGCAGATGCTCGACACGGTCGGCGGCTGCGCCCGGGAGACCGACGCGCTCGCGCACGTCCGCCTGATCCACGAACAGAAGACCGGGGCGCTGATCAGCGCTTCGTGCCGGATGGGCGCCATCGTGGCCCAGGCCGACGCCGCCGCGCTCGAAGCCGTCACGCGCTTCGGCGAGGCGATCGGGCTGATGTTCCAGATCGTCGACGACCTGATCGATGTCGAGCAGCACGAGTCGCACACCGGCAAGAAGACCGGCAAGGACCACGACGCCGACAAGCTGACCTACCCCGGGGTGATCGGTGTCGACGGGGCCCGGCGTGCAACACACCGCCTCAGGGACGAGGCGATCGACGCGTTATCGCCCCTTGGCGATCGGGGACGAACGCTGCGCGACCTGACGGCGTACCTCGCAAGCCGGACGAAGTGACCGGCCCCGTCCAGACCCCCGACGACACGCAGACCCTGCCCGGAGCGGTTTTCGGCACTATGATCGAAGCCCAGCCCCGCCCACCAGCCGAGATCTGAATGACGCTGCTCGAAACTATCCACTCGCCGGCCGACCTCAAGGAACTCCCCGTTGACCGGCTCCCGGAGCTGGCGGCCGACATCCGGCGGGCGATCTGCGAGCAGGTCAGTGTCAGCGGCGGGCACCTGGCGCCCAACCTGGGCGTCGTCGAGCTCACCATCGCGCTCCACTTCGTCTTTGATTTCGCGCAGGACCGCCTGCTCTTCGATGTCGGGCACCAGTGCTACCCCCACAAGCTGCTCACCGGCCGGCTCGGGCGGCTCCCGGGGCTCCGCACCAGCGCCGGGATCTCCGGCTTCCCCGAGCCCAACGAGAGCCCCTACGACCTCTTCCGCGTCGGGCACGCCGGGACCGCCATCTCCACCGCCGTCGGGATGGCGCGCGGCGACTCGCTGCGCGGCGAGGCGTTCGAGCGCCTCGAGAACCAGACCGGACGCCGCGTCGTGTCGCTCGTGGGCGACGCCTCGATCGTCAACGGCGTCGCGATGGAGGGGCTGAACAACGCCGGCACGCTCAAGCGGCAGTTCCTCGTGGTACTCAACGACAACGGGATGTCCATCGCCAAGCCGCAAGGCGCCGTGGCGCGGTACTTCGACCGCCTCCGCCTGAGCCACGTGTACACCGGGATGAAGCGACAGGCGAAGCAGGTGCTCGGGCACATCCCGGGCGGGTCGCTGCTCGAAGAGGCGTACCACCGCGCCGGCGACGCGACCAAGGTCTGGATCAACGAGGGCTCCTGGTTCGAGCACTTCGGGCTGATGACCGTCGGACCCGTCGACGGGCACGACCTGACGACGCTCATCGAGGTGCTCACCGAGGCGCGCGACTTCGACCGCCCGATGCTCCTGCATGTCAAAACGATCAAAGGCAAGGGCTACGACTTCGCCGAGGGCGACGCGACGTGCTTCCACTCGCCCGCGCCCTTCAACATCAACGAGCACGGCGCCGCGCGCCGTCCGGGTGAACGCAGCTTCACCGCGGCCTTCGCTGACGCGATCGTCGACCTGATGGAGCGCGATGAATCCATCGTCGCCGCGACCGCCGCCATGCCCGATGGCACGGGGCTCAACGGCGCCCTTGAGCGCTTCGAGAACCGCGTGTGGGACACGGGGATCTGCGAGTCGCACGCGATGGACATGCTCGCGGGGATGGCCCGGACCGGCTTCAAGCCCTTCTTCGCCGTCTATTCCACCTTCCTCCAGCGGGCCTTCGACCAGGCGTTCCAGGAAGTCGCGTTGCAGGGGCTCCCGGTTCGGATCTGCCTCGACCGCGCCGGGCTCGTCGGTGGCGACGGCGCCGTCCACCACGGGTTCTGCGACATCGCCCTGCTCCGGACGCTCCCGGATGTCGCCATCACCGCCCCGATCGACGAGCCCTCGCTCCGGGCGGCGCTGGCGTTCATGCAGGGGTACAACGACGGCCCCAGCGCGGTGCGCTACCCGCGTGACGCGGTCTCGGACCGGTTCGCGCCTCTGGGCGCGTGCCCGGCGTTCGCGCTGGGCGCGGCGCGCCACCTCGCCGGACCGGAGGCGCACGAGCGCCCGCGCGTCGCGGTGCTCGTCTTCGGGGCGCTGGCGACGCACGCGATGGACGCCATCGAATCACTCGATGGCGCCGAGCGGGTGTCCCTGTACGATGCGCGGTTCGCCAAGCCGATCGACGAGACACTTCTGCGAACGCTGCTCGAGGCCCGCGTCCCCATCGTGACGGTCGAGGACCACGGGATCACCGGCGGGTTCGGCTCCGCGGTGCTCGAGTCGGCGTCGGCGATGGGGCTCGATGCGTCGCGGGTGACAAGGCTGGCGATCCCGGATCAATGGATCATGCAAAACCCACGCGCCCAACAGCTCGCCGAGGCGGGGTTGGATGCGCCCTCGATCGCGCGGGCGATCCGCGAGGCGCTGCTCGCGAGCCCCGAGGTCGTGACCGAGACCAAACCCGGGGCCCCCGCCACGCCGGATCCGGTGGGGCAGCTCGCCCCCGGGCAGGCCTGACGACCACCGGATGATGGAGTAACCGGATGCCCAGATCCGTCCTGCTGTTGGTCAACCGTGACAAGCCCAAGGCGATCGCGGCGCTCGGGGGTATCCGCGCGCTCATCGAACGGCACGGCTCGATCGCCGGGGAGATCGACGCGGACGACGCCCCGATCAACGCACCGGCCGACACCGATCTGATCATGGTCCTCGGCGGCGACGGGACACTGCTCGCGCAGGCAAGACGATGCGCCGCGCTCGGGAAGCCCATGATCGGGGTCAACTTCGGACGCCTCGGGTTCCTCGCGGAGTTCGACGAGGAGGCGCTCGTGCGATCGGCTCCGACCCTCTTGGGTGATCAGCCGCTGCCCGTCTCCGAGCGGATGATGCTCAGCGCCAGCGTCCTCCGTCCCGGCGTCCCGGCGCCCGTGTTTTCATCCATCGCGCTCAACGATTGCGCCATCACCGCCGGCCCGCCCTACCGCGTCATCGAGCTCAACCTCGCGATCGATCGCAACGGCGGCCCCACCATCCGCGGTGACGGCGTCGTCGTCTCGACACCCTCCGGATCGACGGCCTACTCGGTCGCCGCCGGGGGCCCGATCGTCGCCCCGGGCGTCAACGGGATCTCCATCACGCCCATCGCGGCCCACTCGCTCTCCTTCCGCCCGATGGTGGCGCCGGGCGACGTCAGGATCGACCTGACCCTCAGCCTCGGCAACCGGACCGATGGCCAGGGAGGCACCACGCTGGTCCTCGACGGGCAGGTCCAGACGCCGCTGCTGACCGGCGACACGGTCACCATCGAGCAGCACCCCCAACTGCTGCGGCTCGTCAGCAACCCGGAATCGACGTTCTGGAGGACCCTGGTGCGGAAGATGCACTGGGCCGCGACCCCGGGAAACGAAGACGAAACTCCCTGCCCATAGGCTTACGGTGTGTTGTTCGGGAGATCACCGGGTGATCCAATTGGCGCGGTTTTTGCCGGATTTGCAGGTTTTCTCTGTCGCAATAACGGCTTTGACGGGTACAATACAGACGTAAGAGTGGAAGTCCCGCGTTTCGGCGCGGGCATTGGAGGGAAGTCCCCGCAAGGGACTACACGTCAAGCTCGGGCTTCTGCCCGGGCCGGGAAGAACCATCCGTGGGCTCGGATGGGGATACACGTCGCGGGAAGGCCTGAAGAACCGACCCGCATCGGGGGAACGGTGGAAACAGCCCGGCCACCAATCTGACACGCCTCCCATTGGAAGGTGTGTGGCAGAAGCCGGGGCCGTTCTTAACTGAGCGACCACGGCTTTTTTTTCTGCGCTGACACGGCGCTGACTCGGCGCTGAACTTGTCAGATCCCCGCCGACGCGCCGGAGTCACTGGGCCGTGTAGCCCCCATCGATCAACATCGGCTGGCCTGTGATGAATGAGGATTCATCCGAGCACAGGAACAGCACGAGGTCGGCGACCTCTTCCGGCCTCCCGGTGCGCGCCATCGGGTGCATCATGTTGGCGTCTTCCTGCGACATCTCGAGCGTGCCCGTCAGCCGATCCGCCATCGGCGTCTCGATGACCGCGGGGTTGACCGCGTTGACGCGGATGCCTTCCGGAGCACATTCAAGCGCCGCAGATTTGGTCAGACCCATGACAGCGTGCTTCGAGGCGACGTAGTGCGACAAGCCGGGGAACCCGACCACCCCCGCGATCGAAGAGCAGTTGACGATCGCCCCCCTGCCACCATCAGCCGCTTTGGGTTGACCGAGCATCTGCGCGATCTCGTGCTTCATGCACAGCCAGACGCCCTTGACGTTGATGCCCATCACCTGATCGAAGTTCCCCTCGGTCTGCTCGACCGTCGGAGCGATGTCGCCCTCGATCCCGGCGTTGTTGAAGGCGGCGTCGATGCGACCATAAACCTCGACGGTGTGATGGATCAGCGATTCGACATCGCCGGGCTTCAGCACGTCCGTTCGCAGGAAGCTCGCATCGCCACCGGCGTCCTTGATCTCGGCCACCACCTCGGCGCCCCGCTGCTCGTTGCGGTTGCCGATGACGACCTTCGCGCCCTCGCGCGCGAACGCGATCGCCGTTGCTTTGCCGATCCCGGTGCCCCCGCCGGTGACAACCGCCACCTTGTTCTCGAATCTTTGCATGATGTCCCCCCGTGCAGTGATGATTTTAGTGCGATCATTGACGCGGTCTTGATGGGCGCCACCGAGTGACGCCGCCGGTGATCTTCAAATCGCCGAGGCGAGCATACCCGGGGATCCCCGGCGCCCCCAAACCAGCGAGTGTCCGGGCCGTCAGTCAGCGCCGCTGCTCGTTACTTCTTGTTCTTGTCTTTCTTCCCGCCCCCGAGGAGATTGTTGAGCCCGTCCCCGATCCCCTTGGTCGCGTCGTCGATCGCCTTGCCGGCGTCATCGGCGACGCCTTCGAGCGCCTTGCCGGCTTCCTCGCCCAGCTGCCCCGCGATGTCGCCGACATCGCCGACCGCCGAGATGCCCAGATCACCGAGGCTCTCGAGCTGCGCGAGCTGCCCGCCGAGATCCTGGAGGACATCGGCCGGGAGGATCCCGCCGCCCGCCTCGATCGTCGCGGACAGGATCGTCTTGATGATGAGGTTGACGATCTCCGCCATCGACATGCCGCCCTGCGAGCCGACGCCCTTGAGTTCGATCTTCGGGACATCGATCGAAACATCGCCGACCGTCTGCGCGATGCCCGGGATGCCCGCGACGTTCACCGTCACACCGTCGATGGTGACCACATCGATGACGAACGACTTGCCAGATCCGCCCTTGCCCTTGCCCGGCTTGCCGCCGCCCTTGGCCTTGTCTTCCGATTCAAACCGCTTGAGGTTGGCCAGGATCATGTTGTAGTTGGCCTTGGACCCGTTGCCATCGAGGTACACGTCGATCCCGGCGAGCGTGAGCTCGGGAAGCCGGATGGTCTCCTTCGTAAGCGAGCCGATCGACAGCGCCACCCGCGTATCCGCCATGCCCAGAAAGTGCGGCGAGGTGAACCCCTCAGGGTTGGCGATGTCGAACCCGGTCATCTCAAAGGTGCCGCTGAGGATGCCGACGTCGGCAGAGTTCACCGTTGTCTCGACGCCCGTGGCGTAAGAGCCGCCGGCCTCGATGGCGGTCTTGGCGATCGTGTCGATGGTCGAGAGCGCCACGACGACAACGAGAACGATGACCACCACAACAACCCCGGCGAGGACACCGAGGACTTTGACGAGTTTCTTGCCGCTATTGGCCATATTGGGGAGGTCTCCTTGGATGGTTATCGCACCGATCTTACAGCGCCGGGCCGCGCAAGGCGGCGTTCGACGAATCGACTTCGCGGGTCCGATCACCACGGTCACGATCACAGGGATCGGGCCGATTGTCACGCATAGTGTCGGATACACCCGGACGTTTTCTCAAGCGCGGTGAATATTGGGGGCCGGCATCGCCGAACTTGAGCCGGTTGGACTTCACCCTCCTCAGGAGACGAATCATGAAACCGCTGGAATGGATCTGTGCCCTGCTGCTCGTTGCCGGAGGCCTGAACTGGGCCTTGTGGGGCCTGTTCGAGGTCGACCTGTTCGCGATGGCCCTTGGCGGCTCCTCGGCCATCATCACCAAGGCCGTCTATGCGCTGATCGGGTTGGCCGCCTTGTACCAGATGATGAACATCTTCGGGCTCCAGAAGAACACGGGCATGTCCCACCGCGTCGCCGGGACCTGAGTCGGACCCCGTGAGCGATCAGCCGGGAGACCCGGCCGGTCCTGACCAGTCTGCAACACACAGCCCCGCCGGTGCGCCACCGGCGCCCGGCGGGGCGTTCTCGGGCGCGTTGCTTCGTGTTCACCATCCATGGGCGAGGTGCTACCATCGCCCCCATGATCGACCTGAAGCAACTGCGCGAAGACCCGGAGCACTACCGCAAGGGCGCCCGGCTCAAGAATGTCGAGATCGACATCGATCGGCTCCTCCAACTCGACGAGCGCCGCCGCGCCCTCCTGTTCGAGCAGGAGCAGCTCCGGTCCGAACAGAAAAAACTCGAAAAACAGAGCGGCCAGCAGATCGGCCAGCTCATGGGCAGGCTCAAAGCCGCCACCGGAGACGACAAGGCGACTCTCGAGCGCGAGGTCGCCGCCCTCCGCTCGGCGCCGGCGGCGCTCAAGGAAAAGATCCAGAGCCTCGACATCGCCGTCAACGAAATCGAACCGGAGTTTCGCGCGCTGCTGCTGCGGGTCCCGCAGCCCCCCGATCCGGACGTCCCCGAGGGCGCCGGCTCGGATGACAACGTCGAGCTGCGGACCTGGAGCCCGGACGGATACGACCTCGCAAAGTCGTTCGAGACCAACCGGGGCTTTCCCCCCCGCACGCACCTCGAACTGCTCGAGATGCACCGGCTCGCCGACTTCGAGCGCGGCGTCAAAATGGCCGGCTCGCGCAGCTACGTCCTCACCGGCGACGGCATGCGGCTGCACCAGGCCGCGCTGCGGTACGCGTTCGATTTCATGACCGGCGAGAACGGCTTCACCCCGATGAGTGCGCCGGTGATCGTGCGCGAGGAGTGCATGGTCGGGACGGGCTTCTTCCCGTCGGGCAAGGACCAGGCGTACCTCGTCGACGAGCGCTCCCGCGGCGGCGCCAACGATCTGTACCTGACCGGAACCGGCGAGGTCGGGCTCATGGGGTTGCACCAGGGCGAGATCCTCGACGAGGCCCGCCTGCCGCTGACATACACCACCGTCTCGACCTGCTTCCGCCGCGAAGCAGGCGCCGCGGGGAAGGACACCGCCGGGCTCTACCGCATCCACCAGTTTGACAAGGTCGAGCAGGTCGTGATCTGCAAGGCGGACGAGGACGAGAGCCGGGCGTGGCATCAGAGGATGCTCGGGTTCGTCGAGATGATGCTCCAGCGGCTCGAACTGCCCTACCGCCTCCTCCAGTGCTGCACGGGGGACCTGGGCGTGAAGAACGCCGACATGATCGATGTCGAGTGCTGGATGCCCGGACGGGGCGACTCGGACGCCGGCGGGAGACCGCTGGGCGCCTACGGCGAGACGCACAGCGCCAGCCGGCTCTACGCTTACCAGTGCCGGCGCCTGAACATGCGTTACCGCGGGGAATCCACCGGCGGCAAGCCGACCGTGTGCCACTCACTCAACAACACGGTTCTTGCGAGCCCGCGGATTCTGATCCCGATCCTCGAAATGCACCAGAACCAGGACGGGTCGATCACCATCCCCGAGGCGCTCCGCCCGCACATGGGCGGCGCCGATCGGATCGGCTGATCACCCGGCCTCCGTCAGCAACAGCGTCATTATAAAAAAACCGGCGGAGCATTGCCCGCCGGCTGGTGATCACTGCTGGTTGCTCCGAAGACGGGGGTTACCGCCGCCGTTTCGAGAGCTTCTTGCTGGCCTTCTTGTTCGCCTTTCGGCGCTGCTTGACCAGCTTCTTGTACGCCTTCCGACGTTGCCGATCGGCCTTCTTGTCCGCCTTGGTGATCTTCTTCGGCTCGGCGGTTTCGCCGATGTGCTGGGAGATCATCTGGAGATCGAGCGCGTCGGCGATGCCGTCCTCGTTCAGATCGAAGACGGGGTTGGCGGATCCGAAGTTCTGGAGCATCAACGAGGCGTCGTTGACATCAACAAGGAAGTCCACGTTCACGTCGCCCTTGAGCGGCTCAAACCGGTCGGTCAGGTTGGTCTTGAGGCCGATGATCGAGATATCAACCGCATTAGTGTCCGGGTTGATGGCGCGCCGCGCTTCGGGATAGCCATCGGTGTTGAACTCGACATACCACGCCAGCCCGTATTCGACCTGGGCGCGGGGCATGTCCACGAAGCCCATCTTGGACTTCGACTCGAACGGCGCCGAGTTCATCCCGCCGTTGCAGAACCAGAACCCGCCGTAATCCCACAGCGTCTGATTGAAGACAATACGGACGAAGTATTCCGCCGGAGAGTTACCGAACGGCCCGTTGCTGGAGCCGTCGGGCTTGCCCCCCTGGAACGGGAAGTACACACACTCGGTGTTCGTCCACACGCCGCGTGAAGCCGCGATCAGGCGGTTGCCGCCCGGACCGGAGGGGACCTGCCACAGCTCGAGATTCAGATCCTCGAACTCAAACTCGTTCATCGGGTCCGGATCAAGCGCCGCGACCGAGCCGGAGCCGTCGCCACCGCTGCCGCCGAAATCGACCAGATCCGGGTCGGCGAAGAAATCATTGGCCGGCAGGACCCAGGACTCGTGCCGATTCCATACCAGCGTGACCGAGATCCCGCTGTTGGGTGTGATCGGGCCGATCGGGAGATCGATGTGACCCTCGCCAACCATGCCGCTGTCCCACCCCGAACGGAACGCCTGCCCGCCACCGGCGCCGCCGCCACCGGACGGGATGTCATCACCGCTGGCCCCGGGAACGTCGGGTCGTCCGCCGCCTGTATCCGGCCGATCGCCGCCCAGATCCGGGTTGTCCCGCCGGCCGGCCATCGGCATGATCCTCGCCGACGCCTGATCGATCAGGGATTCAACACCCTCGCTGAACGGGCCGTACACCTGCGCCACCTGCGTTTCGAGCGGGCCGTCAAGCCACGGATCACGTGATTCGTAGCGGGAAGGATCGAACGGCTGATCCAGGCTCCCGCCGAGGGACATCTGGCAGGTCAGACTCAGCGGCCTGGGGCTGCTCGGGTTGTCGGATTGCGTGACATAGGGGATTGTCGGGTCGGTCCCGAGCGTAGCCGTCGTGTACGCCAGTGAATCCTGCTGCAGCGGGAAGCCCAGCGTCGTCAGCCCCTCGAGCCCGTCACCGGGCATGTAATCCGTGACCACCGTGCCGAGGTAGTACTGCCGGATCAGGCGGGTCAGATCAAGCGAACCGGCGCCGGACTCTTCGTCGAGCCCCATCGTGGTGATCTCGGGCCGGTCGTCTTCCATCTGGTCAACCGTCTGCATGTTGTCAAAGCCGACACCAACGCCGTCGTCACTCTTGTTCGCGGAGTTGAGCAACACCGCCTTGGTCACCAGGTTGTTCGTTGCGTAGCCCTCACGCTCGCCGAGCTCGTGCAGAAGCCCGCACGACGCGGCCACGATCGCGCTGGCGAAGCTCACCCCGGTCCATTCCGAGTGCGCCGTGGTGTTGAAGACATTCCCGGAAACCACAAAGGTCTCGCCCGGCAGGTTGAGCAGCTCCCCGGGGGCGACGATGTCCACGCCGGGCCTCGCATCACGGAAGATGCCACCCGTCGATTCGAGGTCGCCGCCGTCCTCGGGCGTGAACGGGTTCACGAACTGCATGTTTTCCGTCGGGTACAGATCGCCCAGCCCGTCATCGGCGTAGTTCTGCGCCTGCATCGGGCCGGCGCCGGAGAACGACGACACACCGTTGAAGTCTCTGCCGACGTACCCGACCGCGATTGTGTTGTGCGTCGATCCGGGAGCGTAGACACGCCCGAGATCCGTCAGCAGCGGCATCTCCGTCTGCATCGACGGATCCTCTTTGTTGCCGTCGTTGCTCGTCGGACAAACCAGCGTCGCGCCGGTCATCGTGGCGACCGCGTCGTAGATCCGGGATGTTTCATCCTCACCACGCCGGCCGGCGGGGCCCTCGATGCCGATGCTCGAGTTGACGACCGACGCCACCCTGTAAGGCGTTGTCAGCCCGAGATCCGCCGAGATCACATCCGCGTACTCCTGACCGGTCATCCCGAAGAGCGAGTACGTGATCGCATCAAAGCGCTGCCTGCTCGGACCGAAATCGAGATTGGTGAAGCCACCCGAGGCATCCCGATCGATCGCGAACCAGGCGACCAGCGCCTGCGCATCGGGGGCGATGCCGATCGGGGTGTTGCTCGCCGAGCCGGTCTTCGAAGCCACCATGGCGCCGAGCGTCGCGGTCTGGTGCGCATGCTTCAGCACATTGGAGAGCGTCCGGCGCGGGATCCCGTCGTTTTCAAAGACAACCGTGACGATGTTGCTCTTGGCGAACGCTCGGTGCGATCCGCTCGGAGAAATCCCGGCGACCAACGGCGGCAACCCATCAAGGCTGCCAATGACGGCGCCAGTGCCGGTGATGCCCTCATCTTCCCACAGGCGGATGCCGAGCCGCTCCCGACGCCGCTCGATCCCCTGCGAGGTTTCGGTGATCGACATCGTGATCGCCAACCCCGCGCACGCGACAACAGCAGGCGCCAGCACACGTCGAAACATCTTTGTTTGCAGTTTATTCGGCATCAAAAACTCCAGATCTTTGGTGACCCAGTAATATACAGTCTAACTCAGGAGCGTGACGAGGCTTAGGGATTGTGCAATCAGTTCCCTAACAAGCCAATCGCTTGATTCTCTTTTTCCCTGTCTCGTCGTTATCTGGGTATACGCACTCTGATCGGCATGGTTCCGAGATTCCGTTGACATTCCTCGGCCCCCGCCAAAGCCGAACAACGCCCCGCCCCCGATGATATTTCTTCATGCCTGCCTTGACAGTGCCCCTCCGGGTGAAAAAGATCAGCCCAACCTGATGCGGGGTAGAGCAGCCTGGTAGCTCGTCGGGCTCATAACCCGGAGGTCGTAGGTTCAAATCCTACCCCCGCTATTACCCGGTCGGCTGCAAATGCACCCGACCCGCCAGTTCACGAACAACGCCCGGGCCACACGGCTCGGGCGTTTTCGTTTGTAGGCCAAGCATCCACAAGGATTTAGCGAAATGGGTCGTCGCGGGCGAGGTCTCACCTCAACCGAAGCGAGCCGGGGCGTCCACGACCCGGTTGGTCGTAACCTACCCAATCGCCCCAAAGTCTCTCCGAGTCTCTCTTCGACCCCTGCCGGGGTTATCAAGAGGTTGTCTCTGCGTAGCGCGAGCAACCGGGGTGGTCGGGCCTCGCAGAGTGTGCGTAACGTTGTTGCAGCCCGTCCAGATTGCCCTACGCCACGAGTCTGGCGGACATCGACGCAGCCATGCGCCGGGCCGCGATGATGAACGCCCATTGGCCTTGGGACGCGATCTTCTCGGCGACGGTTCGCTCCCACAGGGCAAGCCATCGCTCGAAGTGCGCCTGTGTCAGTCCTGGCAGTGCTTCGTGAGCCTCGAGCGGGCGCCCGGCGTAACG
>Ga0114931_10002941_pt1 | contig 21603 bp, 16 predicted proteins | sample 2SBtaG_FD_89579 | JGI IMG/M metagenome (GOLD analysis project Ga0114931, IMG submission 89579) | Deep subsurface microbial communities from Kolumbo volcano to uncover new lineages of life (NeLLi) - 2SBTROV14_V59a metaG | ecosystem: Environmental > Aquatic > Marine > Volcanic | place: Kolumbo... | reverse complement strand
GCCCATCAGGCGCAACTGGATAACTACGCGGAGTCGCTCGCGGTCGAGTTCGCGCGACTCTTCATCGGACCCCGACCACCGCCGGCGATCCCCTATGCCTCGTTCTACCTGTCGCCGAACAAGACCCTGATGTCGGACACCACGATCGCGGTGCGCAATCGCTATCTCGAAGCCGACGTGGCGGTGCAGCAACTGGGCAGCATTCCGGACGATCACATCGCGATCGAGCTCGAATTTCTGTACCTGCTCACCCAGCGTACCATCGCGGCGCTGGAACAACAGCGCCGGGACGAGGCCGAGCGCTGGTACCGGTTGCGTGACGACTTCGTACAAGCGCACCTGCTCAAGTGGTTGCCACAGTTCGTGGAAAACCTCTCGAAGGCGGCGGAAATGGAGTATTTCCGGGGGGCGGCGCTACTGCTGGAGGAAATCGGGGTCGTGCTCTCGAGCAGCGAGGACTGAAACCGACCGCCGCTGGTGAGACGCCACGGCACGAGCGCCGCCCAACTCTCGGACCCACGCGGGGACACGATTCCCATCGTGTCCCCCTCAAGGCCAGGCGCCAGCAGCCATTCACAGGGATCCCGTTTTTCTTGGATTGGCGATCGCTGCGATTCCGGCATCGGCGCCACTGCGGCAGCCAACACCCGGCATCACGCCTCCCAAGACAGAAACTCCTGTCGGCCGTCTTCGAAGGGGACAGGAAGGAATCGTGTCCCCACGCCTTCATCCGTTGAGCGTAGCTTTGCGTAGATGCCCGCACACACTGCCACTTCGGCCGGTTGGATACCAGCCATCCGCAGGCGTATGATTCACACACTGAGTCAATCTGATAGCTTTGCTGATTCAACATGCGCCAACTAACGATCCGTATCACCGATCCCGAATTGGAGCGCTGCGTCACGGAACTGGCCAAGACCGAGCGTCTATCGCTCAACCAGGCCGCGCTACGGGTGCTCCGCAAAGGCGCGGGTATTGGCGCTGGCGCCCGCAATCGAGGCGTCGGTGAGAGTCTCGACGCCTTTTTCGGATGCTGGAGCGAGGATCAGGCGCGCGAGATCGAAGCAGCCGTCCAGGTCTTCGAGTCGGTCGACGAAGCGTTCTGGACTTGATTGCCGCGATCGACACGAACGCATACACGGCCTTCTGCAAGGGCGATGAGCGTGTTCGTAGACAACTGGCGCGGGTAGACGAAGTCGTGATCTCCGCGGTTGCCGCCGGAGAACTCATCTACGGTTTTCGTTACGGGTCTCGGACCGAACGCAACCTCGACGAATTCGCCGCTTTTCTCGCAAACCCTCACGTCCGGCTATTGAAAGTAGGCTACACCACCGCGGATCGCTTTGGCAGACTAGCGGCCGATCTCAGAAGAGCCGGTACGCCTATACCGACCAATGACATCTGGATTGCGGCACACGCCCTCGAGGCCGGCGCATATTTGCTCTCTTTCGATCGACACTTCGGATGCGTTCCAGGGCTGGCCTGGATCGATATCGCTCCCTGATCACTGCCAGAATCCATCACCACGCGGGGACATGATTCCCATCGTGTCCCCCTCAAGGCCAGGCGCCAGTAGCCATTCGCAGGGATCCCGTTTTTCTTGGATTGGCGATCGCTACGATTCCGGCATCGGCGCCACTGCGGCAGCCAACACCCGGCATCACGCCTCCCAAGACAGAAACTCCTATCGGCCGTCTTCGAAGGGGACACGAAGGAATCGTGTCCCCACGCCTACAGGCGTTGCGCGTCGATATCCGTACGCCGTCTCAAGCCTCGACCTCGAGCACCACCGCCGCCAGCGGCGGCAGGGTGAGCACGACTGAACAGGGGCGACCCATCCACGGCAGGGGTTCGGATTCTACCGCGCCCAGGTTGCCGAGGTTGCTGCCGCCGTAAGCGGCGGAATCGGTGTTCAGCACCTCGCGATAGCGGCCCGGACCGGGGACCCCGATTCGGTAGCCTTGGCGCGGTACCGGGGTGAAGTTCAGGCATACGATCAGCCACTCATCGTTGTCCCCGCGGCGCAGGTAACTGAGCACCGACTGCTCGGCGTCATGGCAGTCGATCCACTCGAATCCACGGCTTTCGAAGTCGTAGCGATGGAGGGCCGGGCGCTCGCGATAGAGGCGGTTGAGATCCCGCAACAGCATCCCGATTCCGCGGTGCGGCGGCGACTCGGCCAAGCCCCAGTCGAGCGCGCCTTGGTGATCCCACTCGCGCCACTCGCCGTGCTCGGCGCCCATGAACAGCAACTTCTTGCCGGGATACGTATAGAGGTAGGCGTAGAGCAGGCGTAGATTGGCGAATCGCTGCCATTCGTCGCCCGGCATCTTGGCCAGCAACGCGCGCTTGCCGTGCACCACCTCGTCGTGCGAGAAGGGCAGCACGAAATTCTCGCTGTGTGAATAGAGCAGGCCGAAGGTGAGTTGATCGTGCTGATAACGGCGATGCACGGGATCCTTGGAAAAGTATTCCAGCGTGTCATGCATCCAGCCCATGTTCCATTTCATCGCGAAACCGAGGCCGCCGAGCCACGGCGGGCGCGTGACCTGCGGCCAAGCGGTCGACTCCTCGGCGATCATCAGCGTCCCCGGCACGCCCCCCTGGACCACACCGTTGAGTTCGCGTAGAAAGTCGATCGCCTCCAGATTTTCGTTGCCGCCATATCGATTCGGCAGCCAGTCGCCCGGCTCGCGCGAGTAGTCCAGATACAGCATCGAGGCGACCGCGTCGACCCGCAACGCGTCGATATGGAATTCCTCGATCCAGTACAGGGCGCTCGAGATCAGAAAGCTCCGTACCTCGTTGCGACCGTAGTTGAAGATCAAAGTGCCCCACTCGCGATGTTCGCCGCGGCGCGGATCGTCGTGCTCGTAGAGCGCGCTGCCGTCGAAGCGCGCCAGGGCGTGCGCGTCCTTGGGAAAGTGTCCGGGCACCCAGTCGAGGATCACGCCGATTCCCTGCTGGTGGCAGCGGTCGACGAAGCACCGGAATTCGTCGGGCGTCCCGAAGCGACTGGTGGGGGCGAAATAGCCGGTGGTCTGATAGCCCCACGAAGCATCCAGCGGGTGCTCGGTGACCGGCAGCAGTTCGACATGGCTGAAACCCAACCCGGCGACGTGGGGGACGAGCGCCTCGCCGAGTTCGTCGTAACCCGGGAATCCGCCGTCGGCGGTACGGCGCCAGGAGCCGAGATGGACCTCGTAGGCCGCCAGCCGCGCGTGTTGCCAGTCCGCTTGCCGGCGGCGTTCGAGCCACTCCGCGTCGCCCCAGGCGTAGCTCGATTCCTCGGTTACCCGGGCCGCCGTGGCCGGACGCTGCTCGAAGTAGCGGCCGTAGGGATCGCTCTTGAGGACCACCTCGCCGCGCTCGCGATTGCGCAGCTCGAACTTGTACAGCGCGCCGGGCGCGACGCCCGGCACGAACAGTTCCCACACCCCGCTGCTGGCGCGCACCCGCATCGGGTGGCGGCGTCCGTCCCAAGCGTTGAAATCGCCGACCACGCTGACCCGCTCGGCGTTCGGCGCCCAGGTGGCGAACAACACGCCCGACACCGCGTCCGCGCTGTGCGCATGCGCGCCGAGCAAGCGCTGGGCGTGATGGTGCTCGCCGCGCGTGAAGTGCTCGATTTCCCGCTCCGGAAGTTGCGGTGGAAAACAATAGGGATCGAATTCGCGATGCTCAGTACCGGCCGCATCCAGCCAGCGGATCCGGTAGCGGGGCGGAAGTCGTCCCGCGGCGCCGCGCCATTCGAACAGCGCGCTTTCGGGGTGGCGGATGAGCGGCGCATCGATCTCGATCAGGTGGACATCGCGGGCATTCGGCAAATAGACGCGCACCACCTCGCCGGCGCCGTCGCGGTGGCGGCCGAGCACCACGAAAGGGTCGTGGTGGCGACAGGCGAGAAGCCGATCGATTTCGCGTTGCACGCGCGACCGGGCTCGCTTACACGGCCGTGCCGTCGGGCGCCGCGGGGACTTGTCCGAGCATCCCCGCGGTGACCAGCACCACGCCGTCGTCGGTGACCCGGAAGCGCGCGCCGTCGGCTTGCGGGTCCTCGCCGATGACGGTTCCCGGCGCCAGCCGGCAACCGCGATCGATCACCGCGCGCCGGATCCGGCAATTACGTCCCACGTCGATCTCCGGGAGCATCACGGAGTCGGTGACCTCCGCGTAGGAGTGGACCTTGACGTTCGAGAACAGGAGCGAGCGCTTGAGGTGCGCGCCGGAGATAACGCAGCCGCCCGAAACCATCGAGTCAATCGCGACCCCGCGCCGATCGTCGTCGTCGAAAACGAACTTGGCCGGCGGGAGCTGCCGTTGATAGGTGAGGATCGGCCAGGATTTATCGTACAGATTGAGTTCCGGGCTCACGCCGACCAGCTCCAGATTGGCGCTCCAGAAAGCGTCGATGGTGCAGACATCGCGCCAATAGGCGCGACTGCCGGTGCTCGGATCGCGAAACGGGTGCGCGTAGACCAGGCGGTTCTCGATGATCGACGGGATCAGATCGCGTCCGAAATCATGGCTGGAATCGGCATTCGCGGCGTCCTCCGCTAGGCGGTCGAACAGGAACTCGGTGTTGAACACGTAGATCCCCATCGACGCGAGCACCTGATCGGCGTAACCCGGCAGCGGCTCGGGCCGGGCCGGTTTTTCGTCGAATCGCACCACCCGGCCGGCTTTGTCCACGGTCATCACACCGAACGCCGATGCCTGGACGCGCGGCACCTCGACGCAGCCCACGGTCATGTCGGCGCCGCTGTCAACGTGCCGGGCAAGCATCAACCCGTAGTCCATCTTGTAGATGTGATCGCCGGCCAGCACCAGCACGTAGCGCGGCTTGATGTCGAGCAGAATATCGCGATTCTGATGGATCGCGTCGGCGGTGCCCGCGTACCAGTGCCCCGAGGGCGAGGCCGGCAATACCTCCATGAATTCACCCTGGTCGGGCCGGAAATTGCTCCAGCCATGAACCAGATGACGGATCAGCGAGTGGGCCTTGTATTGGGTGAGCACGCCGATCCGGCGGATCCCGGAGTTCACGCAGTTCGACAGCGGGAAATCGATGATTCGGAACTTGCCGCCGAAGTAGACCGCCGGTTTGGGGCGCCAGTCACAGAGTTCATGGAGTCGCGACCCGCGCCCGCCGGCGAGTACCAGGGCCACGGTTTCCCGCGTCAACTGACTGATAAAGCGGCTGTCGATCGATGCGTTCATATACCCGCCCCTCCTCGTGATCCTACCCCTCCAGCGCCGGCCCCGCAGCGCAGACCTCCGGATCCAGGTCCGCCGCGAACCGGGCGAAGTTCGCATGGAAACGCGCCGCCAGTTCGCGCGCCTGGCGCTGGTAGGCGTCTTTGTCGGGCCAAGTGCCTCGGGGATCGAGGATCCCCTCGGGGACTCCCGGACAGCTTTGCGGGACCTGAACGCGAAACACCGGGTGTTCCGCGTAGGGAACCTCATCGAGGGTACCGTCGAGCGCGCAAGTCAACAAGGTACGCGTGTGGGTGATGTCCATGCGCGCGCCGACGCCGTAGGGGCCGCCTGTCCAACCGGTGTTGATCAACCAGCAACGGACCCCGTGGCGACGGATCTTGTCGCCCAACAGGCGCGCGTAGGTTCCGGGGTGCAGCGGCATGAACGGGGCGCCGAAACAGGTGCTGAAGGTCGCCTCCGGCTCACTGAGACCGGCCTCGGTCCCCGCCACCTTGGCGGTGTAACCGGTCACGAAGTGATACATCGCCTGCGCGGGGGTGAGTCGCGATATCGGCGGCAGAACCCCGAAAGCATCGGCGGTCAGGAACACGATGTTCTCGGGATGGCCGGCCACGCCGGGATAAATCGCGTTGGGCACATGGGTGATCGGGTAGGCGGCACGGGTATTTTCGGTCAGACGGCCGTCATCGAGGTCGATGCGTCGCGAGCCGGCGTCGAAGTACACGTTCTCGAGTATGGTTCCGAAGCGCTCGCTCATGGCGTAGATCTCGGGCTCCTTTTCACGCGACAGGCGGATCACCTTGGCATAGCAACCGCCCTCGATATTGAAAATCCCATGATCGCTCCAGCCGTGCTCGTCGTCTCCTACCAAGCGCCTGGCGGGGTCCGATGAAAGCGTCGTCTTGCCGGTCCCGGAAAGACCGAAGAATACCGCGGTGTCGCCGCGCGGACCGACGTTGGCCGAAGCGTGCATCGACAGCACGTCACGCTGCGGCAGCAAGTAGTTCATGACGGTGAAGATCGACTTCTTGATCTCGCCGGCGTACGAGGTCCCGCCGATCACCGCCAGCCGGCGTCCGAAATGAATCATGATGAACGCTTCGGAATGGGTCCCGTCCTGTGACGGCAGCGCGTGATAGTGAGGGGTATGGATTACCGTGAAGCGCGGCTCGTCGACACCTAGTTCACGGCCCAGATCAATGGGCCTCACCAACATGGTGCGCGCAAACAGCGCATGCCACGCGTCCTGGGTGATGACCCGCACCGGCATCTCGAATTCCGGATCCGCGCCCGCCAGGCAATCCTGGACGAAGACCTGGCGTCCTTCCAGATAGCGGCACACGCGCTCATACAGCGTGTCGAACCGTTGCTCCGGAAACGGCCGGTTGACCGGCCCCCACCAGATCCGCTCCTTGCTGCTCGGCTCTTCGACTATGTATTTGTCATTGGCGGCGCGCCCGGTGAAGTAGCCGGTACGCACCACCAGCGGTCCCATGTGACTGAGGTGCCCTTCACGCCAGCGCAGCGCGCGCTCATAGAGAGATGGGCTGGGCGTATTCCAGTAAATCGTCTCGAGGTTTCGAAGGCCAAGCTTGGCGAGGCTGGCAGTTATCTCGGCATGTTTCATCGCGATTCACCATCTGGATGTTGCGGGTGTGTTTCACTCACCTGCTCGGGATTTTAAACCTAGAATCCTCAGTTGACCGCTACATTCTGACAGTAACCGGCTGACATGAATGCCTTTAATGACGATCCATGTCTTCAGCCGCCCGGTGAATCTCGCTAAACACCGGGTTTGTGAGGTTCCGGGTGCGGGGTTCACGATTGGCAGCCACCCTGGCCGGTCGTCAAACCCTTCATCCCTGAACTCTGAACCCTGACCCTGAACTCTGCATCCTGACCCGGAACCCGGAACCTTGAACCCCGACCCCAAGCTGCTACCATGCGGCTGACGCCGCGGGTCACCGGCGTAAGGATCGTTCACCATGCTCATCATTCCCGCTATCGACCTCAAAGGCGGACGTTGCGTACGCCTGCGCCAAGGCCGCATGGAGGACGAAACGGTATTCTCCGACGATCCGCCCGCGGTCGCACGCGCCTGGCGCGAAGCCGGTGCACGCCGCTTGCACGTGGTGGATCTGGACGGCGCGATCGCCGGGCGCCCGGTCAATATCGAGATCATCCGTGCCATCGCGCGTGATAATCCGGGGCTGCCGGTACAAATCGGTGGCGGGATCCGCGATCCGGAAACGGCCGCCGCCTATCTTGACGCCGGAATGCGCTGGGTGATCCTCGGCACCCTGGCGGTAAGCGCGCCGCAAACGGCCGCGGATCTGTGCCGCGAACTCCCCGGGCGGGTGATCGTCGGGTTGGACGCGCGCGACGGCCGCGCCGCGGTCGACGGCTGGTCCACCCTTTCCGAGCACACGGTGGTGGAACTCGCCCGACGGTTCGGTGCCGCCGGCGCGGCCGCCATCGTTTATACCGACATCCAGCGCGACGGCATGCTCGGTGGTCTCAACGTCGAGGCGACCGCGGATCTTGCCCGCCAAGCGCCGGTTCCGGTGATCGCCTCGGGCGGGGTCCGCGATCTGGACGACGTGCGGCGCATCTGCGCGGTGGCGGCGGACGGCATCCTCGGCGCGATCACCGGGCGCGCGCTCTACGAAGGCACCCTCGAGCTGGGCGCGGCCCAGGCGCTGGCGGACGAACTAGCCGGCGAACCGGCTGCCGGCGGCGGACCCTGACCATGGGCCTCGCGACGCGCATCATCCCCTGTTTGGACGTCGACGCCGGACGGGTCGTCAAGGGGGTGCAATTCGTCGCTATCCGCGACGCCGGCGACCCGGTCGAGGTCGCCCGCCGTTATGACGAGCAGGGGGCCGATGAAATCACCTTTCTCGACATCACCGCCTCCAGTGATGAACGCGACACCATGATCCGGATGGTCGAGGCGGTCGCTGCTCAGGTATTCATTCCACTGACCGTCGGCGGCGGGATCCGTGCGGTGGACGACATCCGACGCCTGCTCAATGCCGGCGCCGACAAGGCCTCGCTCAATACCGCCGCGGTCCACAATCCGGATTTCGTCGCCGAGGCCGCGGCGCGCTGCGGTTCGCAATGCATCGTGGTGGCGATCGATGCCAAACGTGTTTCGAGCCCCGGTGAGCCGGCGCGTTGGGAGGTCTACACCCACGGTGGCCGTCGCACCACCGGTCTGGACGCGGTGGCCTGGGCACGGCGAATGGTGGCGCTCGGCGCGGGCGAAATCCTTCTCACCAGCATGGACCGCGACGGCACCCGCGACGGATTCGACCTCGAACTGACCCGTGCGGTCGTCGACGCGGTAGCGGTACCGGTGATCGCCTCGGGCGGTGTGGGCGAATTGCGCCACCTCGCCGATGGCGTGCGCATCGGTGGCGCCAACGCCGTGCTCGCGGCGAGCATTTTTCATTTTGGCCAACATACCATCGGCGAGGCGAAACGCCATTTCGCGGCGGCGGGCATCCCGGTGCGGCGCTAGCAGCCTGTCGGGCTCAGGGGGCGCGTGGTACGTGAGTCTGCATCGGCCGGCAGGATCGGCTATGCTCCGCTTGGGGGGCGGATCACGGCTGGCGAAATAACATGAAACGGATCACGAAATCGCGTGCCCGGCCGGTAATCGGCCCTGCGCCGGGCCTCATAGTAATGGAAATCATTGCCGTGCCGTTGCCGGACGGACCGAACGGATAGAGTAACACCGTGGCGCTGATATTCGAGATCGCCGGGGACCAGATCGATGGGGCCCGGGACTATCAGGAAGACGCCTTCCTGATCAGCCATCTGGACGACGACAGCGGCGATGGTCGCGGGTCGGCGTTGATCGTCATGGCCGACGGCATGGGCGGCCATGCGGCCGGCAATATCGCCAGCAACATGGTGATCTCCACCTTCAACAAACACTTCACCGGGGGCTTCGGAAAATCCGGGATCCCGGAACTGCTGCGCGCCGGATTGGACAAGGCCAACAACGCCTTGAAGGAATCGGTGCGCGAAACACCGGCCCTGGACGGTATGGGCTGTACCATCGTCACCGCCGCGCTCACCGACGGCAAACTCTATTGGATCAGCGTCGGCGACAGTCATCTGTACCTGATTCGCGACGGCAAGATTTTCAAGAAAAACGACGACCATAGCTATGGCGGATATCTGGACCGCATGAAGGCCATGGGCATGGACGCGCAGCCGGAAGCGGGGTTGTCGCGCAATATGCTGATGAGCGCGGTCACCGGCGCCGACATCGAGATGATCGACTGCCCCGACGCGCCGTTCGAACTGCAGGCCGGAGACCGCCTCATCATCTCGAGCGACGGTTTGGATACCCTGAGCCGCGATGACGTTCTGCGGATCGGCAGCGAATCCACCTCGCCCAAGGAGTGCGTGGCGGCGTTGCTCGATGCCGTCACCGAAGCCGCCAAACCCCGCCAGGACAACACCACCGCGATCGTGGTCGAAGTCACCGAACTGGTGACCGCACCGGTAACCGCCCCCGAGCCGGCACCGCAGGTGATCGAGGATACGCAACCGATGGCAGCCGTCGATCCACTCGCCGAAACCGCAGAGATGGACGCCGTCGAAGCGCCGCGTGGCGGTGGCGGCAAGGGGATCTTGATCGGGGTCGCCGTGCTGGTGTTACTGCTGGCGCTCGCCGGCGGCGCCTATTTTCTGATCGGGGGAAAACCGGCAGCGACCGCCCCGGCTGTCACCTCGGCCCCGGCGACGACCCCGACCCCGGCCCCGGCAACGACTGCGGCCCCGGCGGCGACCCCGGCCCCGGCGACCACTTCCGCGCCTGCTGCGCGGGCCACGCAACCGCCGGCGGCTGCGCCGCAGCCTGCGACGAACACCCCTGCACCGGCGACCGGCACGAAGGCGAACACGGGAACGGCCGCCACGGCCACACCGAGCGCACCGCCGGCGACCCCTGCGTCACGCGAATTCCGCGACCGGCTCGCGGCGGGTGGCGAAGGCCCGGTGATGGTCCGGATCCCGGCCGGGAAATTCAAGATGGGCAGCGGAGGACTCTCGGTCGCGGCCGAAGAGCGCCCGCGCCACGAAGTCAGCGTTGCCGCCTTCGCGATGAGCAAGTACGAGATAACTTTTGCCGAATACGAACGCTTCACCAAGGCCACCGGACGCAAGCCGCCGGACAACCTGTACATGGAGAAGTCCGATCATCCGGTGATCTCGGTCAGCTGGGATGACGCGTTCGCCTACACCCGGTGGCTTAGCAAGCAGACCGGCAAGCGCTATCGTCTGCCGAGCGAGGCCGAATGGGAGTACGCGGCGCGCGCGGGAACCACGACACCGTACTGGTGGGGCTTCGATGTCGGTCAAGGCAACGCCCATTGTTTCGATTGCAAGACCGGGCTCAATCCGCGCCTGCCGACGCGCATCGGGCGCTTCAAACCCAACCCCTTCGGTCTTTACGACACCGCCGGCAACGTCTCCGAATGGGTGTACGATTGCTACCATCCCTCGTACACCAACGCACCCCGCGACGGCGGCGTGTGGGAAGGGGGTGACTGCAGTTACCGGATGGCGCGCGGCGGATCCTATTCGACCACCTCGAAATCCATCCGTGCGGCCAAACGCAGCAAGTGGCGCTCGACCAAAGGATACGACAGCGTCGGCTTCCGCGTCGCGCGCGAACCCTGAGTCCCGGCCGGCCGGGCGCACGGCGGTGCGCGCTGTTGCTCGGTGCGCTGACGGTTGCGTTGCTCGGTTGCACCACGGCCGCGATACGGGTCTACGATGCGCGCCTCGCCGAGGGCGTTGACTACCTGTGGCTGACCAGCCTCGAGCAACATCCAAAAACCACCTTTTCCAGTAACGACGACAAGGTGACCCTCGCGGTGCATTTTGCACCCAACCTGATCGCCTTCTATCAGGGCTTCACCGTGCAGTGGATTGCACCGTCGGGGAGGATCTATCTGCAGCAGCGGACCCAGACCCAGTGGGGCAGCCACATGGAACTCGCCACCGCGCTGCCGCTGCGCGGCACCCCCGCCGCCCGTTTGCCGGGTCACTGGCGAGTGCGATTGTATCTGGGCGAACGCTTGTTGACCGAACGGGGCTTCGATGTGGTGGCCGGCGCGAAAACATCGCGCGACAAACAGCAGCCGGCGCTGCTCACTCCGTCGGCACTCGACAGGGCCGCCGAAGAATGAACCTAGACATCCTCGGTTGGACGGGCGAAGTGTGCGTTTGCGGGGGTGCAGGGCAAGGCACAACGATGCGCAATAGTCGTTCTATTCCAAAGCGTGGTAACGCCGCCCTGCGACATCGCAAGCGTGTAATTCACGCGACAGCGTGATTCACCCGGAAGGTGAATACAGCAATTGAAACCAATCACTTTCATATCAATTGGTTGCTATCAGACCGAAGCGGTCAACCGAGGCTGTCCAGGATGATGCCGATCATCGAGCACCGCGAGGGCGCCCGAGACGGCGAACCCTGGTGCGTCGATCACGGGCGTGGCAGAGCGAAAGAGAACGCCGCCCCGCCATCGGGGGGAAGCGCCACGCTCAACTCGCCGCCCTGCAACTCGACGATGCGCCGCGCGATGGCAAGGCCCAAGCCGGCGTGCCCGGCTCGCCCCGGAACGGATCCGGACGGGTAGAAGGGCTCGAATATGCGAGGCAGATCCCGGGCGTTGATACCAGTGCCGCTGTCACGCACGGTCACCGCCAAACGCCCATCCGCGGCGCCGAGCGTTACCCGCACCCGCCCCTCCGCGGGGGTATGATCAATCGCGTTGCCGAGCAGATTGTCCAGTACCCGTTCGGTCAGGGCGATGTCGGCGCGCACGAACAGCATCTCGGGCGGCACGGCGAGCGTCAGGTCCACGCCGGCCGCACCGGCCTTGAGTCGGAACTTCTGAACTACGTCCTGGAGCAATTCGCCGATCGGGAATACTTCGGTGCGCGGACGGGTCTCCTTGGCCTCCAGCCGCGCCAACTCGAACAACTCGTCGACCAGCTTGGTCAGGCGCTCGCTCTGGCGCAACGCGATCGCGAGATACTCGGTGCGCTGGCGCTCCGGCAATTCCCCTTCTTTCATCCGTAGCGTTTCGAGATAGCCACGCAGCGAGGCGAGCGGCGTACGCAGATCGTGCGCGATATGCGCCACCAATTCGCGCCGCAAGCCGTCCTGCTCGCGCAAGCGGTTCAACTGGCCGGTGATCCGCCGCGCCATGCGATCGAAGGTGACGCCCAGCCGATCCACTTCATCCGCGCCCGGCCCGTCCTTGCCGCCATAGGGTCGATGATCGGTGAATCCGCTTTGTTGGAAATCATCCATCACCGCGGACAGGCGGTGCAGCCGGCGGGTAAGCAGGCGGGCCAGCAACAGGGCGGTCACCAGCCCGAATCCGAGGCTTCCGGCGACCCCCCAGGCGCTCAGCCGCAAAACGTAGCTCCCCTGCACGACCTGCCTCACCGAATCCAACTGCTCGCCGCGCAACACCACATAGAGATAGCCCTGCGGCGCCTGCCCGGAAGGAATCGGAGTGACCGAAAATGCCTTGCGCCGTCTGAGCGAGCGGGGATCGTCACCGAGCAGCGGAAGCTCGGCGCCGCGAAGAAAGGCGCGGATCGGCCCCAGAGCCACGCGCTCGCGCTTCACCTGGCCGGGGTCCGCCGAATAGGAGAGGATCCGGCCATCGGCGTCGAGCAGATAGATTTCGATCCGCGGATTGATGTCCATGTAGGCATGAAAGGCCGCCTTCAGCGCGCGCTGGTTGAGTCGTCCCTCCTCGACCAGGTTACGGTCGGCCACGATCCGCCGCGCCAGATCATGGTTGAAGCGCTGGCTGAGTTCCTGGAGGTAGTGGCGAATCGCGGAAGCCGAGATCAGGGCATAGGCGAGGCCGATCGCCAGCACCAGGGCCACCAGAACCGCGGCCAGCCGTGCGTAAAGCGTGTGCAGCATCGGGCGCTAGCCGTCATCCACGAACTTGTAGCCCACACCCCACACCGTGAGGATGTAGCGCGGATTGGACGGATCGTCCTCGATCTTGGCGCGCAGGCGATTGATGTGGGAGTTGACGGTATGCTCATAACCGTCGTGGTTGTATCGCCATACTTGGTCGAGCAACTGCAAGCGGGTGTAGACGCGCCCGGGATGACCGGCGAAATGCCACAGCAAATCGAACTCCTTGGCGGTGAGCGACACCTGCCGTCCGCCGATACACACCTGGCGCAGGTCGGCGTCGATGCGCAACTCGCCCCGCGCCAACGTCGCCCGATCGGGCTCTGCGAGCGCCGTCCTGCCGAGCGATTCGGCGCGCCGAAAAAGCGCCTTGATCCGTGCCAGCAACTCCGGAATGCTGAACGGCTTGGTGAGATAGTCGTCGGCCCCGATCTCCAACCCCACAACCCGATCGAGTTCCGTCGAGCGCGCGGTCAACATCAGGATCGGCACATAGCCGGGCGCGGCGCGCAGGCGCCGACAAACCTCGAGGCCGTCGAAGCCCGGCAGCATCAAATCCAGCACCACCAGGTCGTAGTCTCGCTACTGAAACAGCTCGAGCGCGACCTCACCATCCCCGGCGACGTCCGCTTCGCAGCGGATGTCACGAAGATGGAGTTGCACGAGCCCGGCGATGTCCGGGTCGTCCTCGACGATCAGGGCCTTGTAGTGGAGCATCGCGACAGCGCTCGCTGGACATCACCGCGCCAGCTTAACGCCCCGACCGCCGGGAAAGCGACTCGTCGTCAGCCACTCTCCCGGCGCCGGTCGGCGGCGCTACGCATACCCGGTGCACGGACGCACCGGCCTTCGCGACGACCGTAAGTCGTTGCCGATGGGCGAAACCGGGAAAGGATCTTTCGCGGCTCCGGTGGCAGAAATCGCGGCGCGGAAACCGCCTCGATGGCCGTTTCCGGGTCTACCGCCACTAGTCGTCATCGTTGTGACCACTCCCGCGGACCGTGACCACCACCCGCGCCACCGGATTGAGCCAGCGGTGGACACGGCTGTCGAGATCACTGGCCCCGCCGACGGGATCGGTGTCGCCCAGCACGCCGCGGTGAATATGGACGTTGGGGTTCTGATCGGGTCCTGCGACCCCGGAGCCGTTGGTGCCGCCATTGGCGCCCGGATCGGCCGGAATGCCCGGTACGCCGGGCGCCCCGCCGCCGTTGATGATCTCGTCGTTGGCCTCGGTACCCGCGTCATAGGCGTTGAGGTAGTAGGTGTAGCGCCCTCGGCGCTTGGGGATCCGCAGCGCGTCCAATCCCACGAAGCCGTCGTTGGTGGGGAGCAACATGGCGACGACCGACAGGCGCGCGGTGGATCGACCCCGCACCGCCAGGACCACCGAGGCACTGTCTCCGGGCGCCAGCAGGCCTCCGTTGGAGCCGACCACGCCGCCCGCGGCCTCCACGTCCGTCATCAGACCCGAGATATCCCCACCCTCGGCCATCGCCTGGAGGTGCGCCGAAGCCGGAGCACCGAGCTCGAACAGGTGGGTATTGCGATTATGGGCGGCCACCAGCAACGGCGTGAAATAGGTTCCGTTGGTGAGGTTGGTTATCTCCACGCCGACATCACGAGCCGACGCGGTGGCGGCGAAAAGAACGCCGGTGGCCAAGGCGAGGGTAGCCAGTCGTTTGTTCATGGTCTTCTCCCGGTTGGGTTGCGTGCCTGGAGCGGGGACCCGCCCCATGGCCCCCATTACAAGGGCCAATGGTCACGCAAATATCACGAGGAGATAACGAAACCATAAAAGCCGGGGTGCCGGCCATCGCGCGGTCGGCGGCTCGGCAAGCGGTCTCAGCGCCGCTCATGGGCGAACGGTTCGCGCGCGAAGATACGCCTTACCATCGGCTCGAAGATCTCGATCGAGAGGGTCTCGAAATCGGGATCGAAAGACGTCTGATCCCAGCGCTCGCAAAAATCGACGGTGGCCTTATAAGCGGGGTGATCGACGTAGCGATCCCGCGCATTACGGTCACCGCCGAGGTGGTGGGCATAATAGTAAGCCTGGAAGATCCCGTGATGCTTGACGATCCAGTAGGTCCGGTCCGAGACGTAGGGGCGGAGGATGGCGGCCGCCAATTCGCCATGGTTGCAGGGGGCCAGCATGTCACCGATATCGTGGAGCAGGGCGGCCACCACCAACTCCTCGCTGGCGCCATCGCGATAGGCGCGGGTCGCGCTTTGCAACGAGTGTTGGTAGCGATCGATGCGATAGCCGCCGAGGCTACCGCGGAGTTGTTGCAGGTGGGCGAGCACCCGATCGGCGGTGTGCTCGACGAACCGATGCTCGATGCGGTCGAGGAAGCGATATTCCTCGGCGCTGCCGTCCGCCATGCGGCTGAAGTTGACCGTTTCCATCGATAGACTCCGTGTCGCGGGTGCTTCAGTTGGAAGCATCCGCGATCCGCTGGGTTGCCAGCGACAGACGTTCGACCAGGGTATTGAGAAAGATCCGGTGAAAGCGTAGCTGGCAGTTCAACGAGGCGCGCTCGATCAGCGTGCCCTTGACCTTGAGGACGGTCACGACCGAACGCGCGATGATGCTCGCGGTGCGGCTGCGATGGGCGATGTAGCCCATCTCGCCGAAGCAGTCACCGGGTCCGAGCACGTCCACCGGGGTGCCGCCCTTATTCACCCCGACCTCGCCGGCGATGACCACGTAGAAAGAATTATCCATCTCGCCTTCGACGATGATCCGCGCCCCGGGCTGAAATTCAAGCCAGCTACTGGCGTTGATGACCTCCCAGATCTCGGGTTCGGCGAACTCGGCGAAGAAGCGTAGCTCGCGCACCAGATTGAACTTTTCACGCCCGGAGATCTGCTCGTCGAACAGGCGCAGGTGCTCGAAAACCAAGCTGAGATCGGCGGCCACGTCGAGACCGGTCTTGTAGCGCGCCGCGGTCCGCTTCTTGAGCAAACGGTCGACGATATGCGCCAGCACGTGCGGCACGTCGTGTCGACGTTCGTCGACCGGGGTCGGCGGGCATTCGGTGATTTGATGGATGATCGCAGGCAGATTGTCCGCCGTGAAAGGATGCTTGCCGGTCAGCATTTCGTACAGCACCACGCCGATCGAAAACAGATCGGTTTGGGTCGTGATGTCCTCCTCGAGCACCTGCTCGGGCGACATGTAGAGCGGTGAGCCGACGTAGCCGTGAACCTGGGTCGCGGTGGCCTCGGCCTGGGTCATCAGCGCGATGCTGAAATCCGCTATCTTGACGTCACGGTCCTCGGTCAAAAGAATATTGCGCGGCTTGATATCGCGGTGGATGACGCCCTGGCGATGGGCGTAGTCGAGTGCCCGCGCGCACTTGAAGATGATCCGCACCACGTCCTCGACGGGGAGTAGGTTTTCGGGTCGACAATAATCGTAGAGGGTGCGGGTCCCCGGCACGTACTCCATCACGATGAAGCAGATATCGCCTTCGACCCCGGCGTCGTAGACATGAATGATGTTGGGGTGACGCAAGCGGCCCGCGACCTTGGCCTCGTTGAAGAACAGCTTGCGATAGCGTGCGCCATCGCGCTCATCGTTGAGCGACTCCGGCAGCGCCACCTTGAGCGCCACGTCACGCCCGGTGAAAGGATCGTATCCGAGGTAGACGATGCCCATGCTGCCTTTGCCGATCTGCCGACCGACTTCGTACTTGCCCAGGGTTTGGTTTTCGAGGTCGATCATGGGGACGGGCTGCGAGGGAGCTCACTGTCGTACGGTGCGCGGGCGAAGGCTAGCACAGACGCGCCGCCGCCACCGCGAACCTTCTCACGTTTGTTCACCGCTGCCGAACAGCCGGCATTTCAGGGCCTGGCGCTCAAGAGGCCGTGTCCCCGAAGGTCATGGATTCGAAGGCGATGCCGAGCCGATCCAACTCGGCGCGCAACCAATTCTCCGCCGTTGCCACCGCTTCCGGCGCCCCGCGCAGCCCGAGTTCGGTCTCGCGATACTCGCCGTCCATGCGCGGCAGACAGGCGAGGCGAATGGCGGGGAAACGGTCCACCAGGCGTTCCATGAGCGGAATCAGCATTCCTTCGCTGGTGCCCGGTAACCGCAACAGCGCCTCGGTGACGGGGGCGCGCGCGAGATGCGGATAACGCCGGTCGAGTACCCAATCCATCATCGGCCACGCCATCTCCGGGAAGCCCGGCACGAAGTGATGCTCGGCCACGCTGAAACCCGGAACCTGATTGACCGGATTGGGGATCAGCCTGCACCCCGCCGGCAATTCGGCCATGCGCACACGCAGCGGGCGTGCGCCGGCACCGAATCGCGCCTCGATCATCGCGACGGCCTCCGGATGTGGCACCAGCGCCACCCCGGCCGCCTCGGCCGCGCAACGCCGGGTGTGATCGTCGGGGGTTGCGCCGATACCGCCGAAACAGAACACGATGTCCTCGCCGGCAAGGCTGGCGCGCAACTCCGCGCGCAGGCGCTCCGGCTGGTCACCGACATAATAACACCAAGCGGGCTCCAGGCCACGCCGGGCGAGCGCCGTAATGGCGTGGTCGAGGTGCGCGTCACGGCGCTTGCCGGTCAGCAGCTCGGTGCCGATGATAGTCAGGCCGATGCCCAAACCGCTTGCTCCCGAAAATGGGGAAGTTTAACCGTCGGAATTCGACCGTGCACTGATGCGAAGTCAGAGGGCCGGAGTACGTGGAACCCGAGCCACTGAAGGGATCGAAGTTCGGCGACCTGCTCATGGGTCACCCGCGACACCGCGCCGGTCGAGACCCTGGTCGGGGGTGAAGAAAACCCTGAACCCCATGAATATCCCGACCCCCGCCGTCCGCAAGAGGCTCTTGCAAAACTACCATGGAAGGTAGTTTTGCAAGTACCTGGCAAGTTCCCGGTAGTGTTCACATTCTCGACGACTGACGGTCGTCGAAAATGGCGGCGCACCCCAGCGCACCCGCTCAGCGCATGACCATGGCATCTTTGCGACCGGGCGCAGCGCGCCGCCGAGCGGCCCGCCAACGGCGTGCGAAGTCCTCGTGGATGCGCAGCAGCGCGGGCACCACCAACAACACCAGCACGGTGGAGAACGCCAGCCCGAAAGAGATCGACACCGCCATCGGGATCAGGAATTGGGCCTGCAGCGAGGTCTCGAACATCAGCGGCATGAGGCCGCCGATGGTGGTCAGCGAGGTCAGCAAGACCGCGCGCAGGCGCTGGCAAGCGGCCTCGCTGATCGCGGCGACCGGATCGTGACCGGCTTCGACCAGATGCTTGTAAAAAACCACCACGATGATCGAGTCGTTGACCACGATGCCGGCGAGGCCGAACACGCCGAACAATGACAGGATCGTGAGATCGATGCCGAGCAGCCAGTGACCCACCAGCGCGCCAATCAGACCGAAGGGTATCGCCGCCATCACCACCAGCGGCCAGCCGTACGAAGCAAACACCCACGCCAATACCAGGTAAATCATCGCCAGCGCGAACAGCGCCCCTCGCCGCATGTCGGCCAGTGTTTCACGCTGATCGGACTGGCGACCCTCAAAGGCGTACTCCACCCCGTAGCGCTGCTTGATATCGGGGAGTACCCGCGCGCGCAGCGCCGCGGTCACCTCGTTGCTGTTGGAAATCGCGGGGTCCACGTCGGCCGAAACCTTCGCCGCCAGCTTTCCGCGGATGTGGCGCAGGGTCTCGAAGCCGCGCCGGCTGTCGATGGTCACGGCGCTCAGCAACGGCATGGTTTCCCCGTCGGGCAGCGCGATGCTCAGATCGGCGAGGCTGCTGAGGCGGTGCCGCTCACGATCCGGAAGCACCACCCGAACCTCGAGTTCCTCCCCACCCTGTTGAAAAATCTCCGCGATCCGCCCGTCATAGGCGGCACGCAGTTGCCGGCCGACCATCTCGACGGTGAGTCCGTGGGTCCGCGCCTGCGGCGTCAATCGGTAGATCATCTGCTCCTGGCCGTAGGGCATGTCGTCTTCGATCCCGAGGACCCCGGGAATGGTCTTGAGCGCCGCGGCCAACGCCAGTGCCGCGGCCTTGAGTTGCGCGCTATCGTCCGCGCTCAGGCGCACCTCGACGTCGCGCCCCGGAGGTCCCGGCCGCCGCTCGACCAGCGAGAAATTCTCGATCCCGGCGGGCAGGCGGATCCGCTGGCGCCAAGCCTTGAGAAACTGCGCATTGCGCACGCTGCGCGAGTCCGGCTCGGTCAGTTCCACGCGCATCGACGCAAGATTGTCGCCGTGTTGACCCTGGGCCGCGTTTTCACTGGCGATCGAACCCAGTCGGGTCACCGCGATATTCACCAGCGGCTCTCCGAACCGGGCTTCGGTAGCCAGCAGATCCGATTGCAGTTGCGCCATGAAATCGGCCACGCGGCGCGGCGAGGTGCCGGCCACGAAACTGACGTTGGCATGGACGATTTTGCCTTCCGGGGTCGGGAAAAAGTTGAACGCGAGGCGCCCGCCCACCAACAGCCCGAGCGCCAGAATCAGCATCGCCAGCGCGCTGCTTACCGTGGTCCACGGATTGTCTACGCAAACCTCGACCAAGCGCCGGAACACCCGCTCGCGAAACCAGTCGACCCCCCCCTCGAGCCGCACGCGCAGGGGACTCAGCGGGGCATGGTGGATGTTGACGAAGGTATGACGGAGGTGACCCGGAAGTACCAGAAAGCTTTCGACCAGCGAGGCCGTGTTCACACACACCATGACCAACGGAATGTCGAACAGGATCTTGCCCATGATCCCGCCGACCAGCATCAGCGGCAGAAACGCGGCAACCGTGGTGAGCGACGACGACATGACCGGAGCGAGCATTCGGCGCGCCCCCCCTTCGGCGGCCTGAAGCGGGTCCTCGCCGCCCTCGTAATGGGCGAGCGCGTCCTCGCCGACCACGATCGCGTCGTCCACGATCACCCCCAGGGCCATGATCAGCGCAAACAGGCTGACCATGTTGATGCTGCCCCCGAGCGCGTACAGAACCCCCAGCGTCGCCATGAACGAAACCGGGATCCCCAACGCGACCCATCCCGCCACCCGACCGTTGAGAAACACGAAAAGGATCGCCACCACCAGCAGCAAACCGGTCGCGCCGTTTTTCACCAACAGCATGATCCGTTCCCAAATCAGTTGCCATGCCTGATCATAGGTATGGAGCTTGATCGCCGGCGGCCAACGACTTTTGTTGTCCTTGATCCACTCGCGCAGGATCCGTGCCGATTTCAGGCTGTCGCTCGCCTCGGCCCGGCTGAACAGCAGCTCCACCGCCGGTTGGCCGCGATAAAGCACCCGGGTCTGGCCGGCGCGCGGGCGCCGCTCGATGGTCGCCACATCGCCGAGCGTCACCAGCCGGCCCTTGGCGTCCGAGAGTAGCGGCAGATTCTCGAAATCGATCGCCCGGCGGCGCTGCTCGACGGCGCGCAGTTGGCGCGCCACATCGTCGCGCCCGATGGTCCCGGCCGGCAGGTCGCGGCTGCGGGTCGCTACCCGCGCCGCGATCGCATCGAGCGAGGTATCGAGATCGTGCAGCGTGGCGCTCGGTATCTGGATCGCGATCTCTTCATCCGGGAGCCCGACGATGCTCACCTGGGCAATCCCGCGATCGAGCAGTTCGCGCTCCATCTGACGTGCATAGGGCCGCAGGCGGGCGAGCGGCGCGCCGGTCAGCAACACGCGTGCAATCGGCTCGTAACGAACGATGCGGTTGATCTCCGGCGCCTCGGCGTTTCCCGGCAGGTCCCGGATCAGCGCGACCTGTTCCTTGACCTTATCCAGCGCCTCACCCATGTCGGTGCCTTCCTGATACTCGAGCAGCACCGACGCCTGACCCTGGGTCGCGGTCGAGGTAAGCTGTTTGAGATTGTCGAGGGCCCGGAGTCGTTCCTCCAGGGGCGCGACAACCGCGCTTTCCACGTCCTCCGCGCTGGCCCCGGTCCAGACGACCCGCACGGTCACGAAATCCAGCGCGAAGCTCGGGAAAAACTGGGTATTGAGCTTCGCCAATGCCCACACCCCGGCGAGGATCAGCATCACCATGAGCAGATTGCAGGCCACCTTGTGCTGGGCGAATATGCCGAGCAGATCGTGTTTGTGGCGAAAGGGCATGGAAGGGTCCGGCAACTACTCGGGTTCAGGGTTCAAGGTTGAAGGTCGCGTACTCGAGCGGTCCGACGAAGTCCTGGCTTGACCGTACGCTCGTCGGCGACTCGCCGCGAATGATAACCCGGACCGGCCGCGCGGCACCGATTCTTCATTACTTGCAGGACCTCGCTTGAAGCGTCGTTGCATCAGCCCTGAAGCATGAATCTTGAAGCTCAATGGTAGCAAGGGTTTGCGAGGTCTGTATAAAAATGGGCGTCGCAAATGCAGGGGTAGACAATCATGGCGCGGTTTGACAGGATAAAGGAG
>Ga0114931_10002940_pt1 | contig 21608 bp, 15 predicted proteins | sample 2SBtaG_FD_89579 | JGI IMG/M metagenome (GOLD analysis project Ga0114931, IMG submission 89579) | Deep subsurface microbial communities from Kolumbo volcano to uncover new lineages of life (NeLLi) - 2SBTROV14_V59a metaG | ecosystem: Environmental > Aquatic > Marine > Volcanic | place: Kolumbo... | reverse complement strand
GCCTCGGGGCGGTGAGGGGAGCTTATCGCGGTCGTCTGCGCCCGGGCGGTGGCGCGGCGGGGCCGCGTCTCCTAGGATCGGTCGATGCGCCCCTTCCTCGTGGTCGACTGCAACGTGGACGGCCGGGACTGGCTCGGTCCCTACCGTGACAACCTGCCCGCCCTGGAGGTGGCCACGGCCACCGAGGCGGCGCCGTCGGATCCCACGCCCTACGCCGGGGTGGTCCTGACCGGTTCCGCAGCGAGCGCGGTGGATGCGCCCCCGTGGCTGGCCGCGGTCGAGGCCCTCGCCGGCCGCGCCCTCGCCGAGGAGGTGCCGGTCCTCGGGATCTGCTTCGGTCACCAGGTGCTCGGGCGGGTGGCCGGCGGGCCGGGCGCGGTGGTGCACCGGGCGCGAGCCGAGGTCGGGTGGTTGCCCGTCCGGGTCCTCGAGCCCGACCCGATCTTCGAGGGCTTCGAGTCCCGGTTCGTCTCCTTCGTCAGCCACGGCGACGAGGTCCGACCGGCGCCGGGGTTTCGCGTCCTCGCGCGCTCCGAGGCGTGCTCGGTTCAGGCCCTGCGCGTGCCCGGTCGGCCCGCCTGGGGCGTGCAGTTCCACCTCGAGATGACCCGCGAAGAGGAGGACCGCACCCTCGCCAAGCGCCTCCGCCTCGACACAACCCTCGACGGCGATGCCCTGCGCGCCGCGCGGGTCGACTGCACGCCCCGCATGCGCCGGCTCTTCGCGAACTTCGTGCGCCTCGCGGGGGCCGCGTGACCGCCGAGGAGGTGATCGCGCTCCTGGAGCTGCGGCCGCACCCCGAGGGCGGCTCGTACCGGGAGACCTTTCGGAGCCCCTACCAGGTGGACGCCCCGCGCGGCCCCCGGGCCGCCTCGACCGCGATCTGGTTCCTCCTGCGTGGCGGCACCTTCTCCGCCTGGCACCGGGTCGCGTCGGACGAGGTGGGGCACCACCACGCTGGCGCGCCGGTGGTGCTGCACCGGCTGTCGGACTCCGGGCACGAGGCGGTGGTCCTCGGGAGCGATCTCGCCGCCGGACAGCGGCCCCAGGTGGTGATCCGCGCCGGGATCTGGCAGGCAGCGGCCTGCGAGGGGCCCGGCTTTGCCCTGTGCGGGTGCACCGTCGCCCCGGGGTTCGACTTCGCCGACTTCGAGTTGGCCGAGCGAGTGGCGCTACAGGCGCGCTTTCCGGCGCACGCCGCCCTCGTCGCCCGCTTCACGCGGGGGTGATACCGCTGAGGACCCACCCCCGGAGCCCGCGATGTCCGACGCCCTCATCCCGCGCCGCCTCCTGTTCGGCAACCCCACCCGCGCCCAGGCCCGGATCAGCCCCGACGGCCAGTACCTGAGCTTCCTGGCGCCGCTGGACGGCGTGCTCAACGTGTGGGTAGGCCCCGTCGACGACTTCGACGCCGCGAAGCCGATCACCCGCGACACCCTGCGGGGGATCCGGTCTCACACCTGGGCCGAGAACAGCACCCACGTGCTGTACATGCAGGACCGGGCGGGCGACGAGAACTGGCGGATCTACGTGGTCGACGTCGCGACCGGCGCCGAGCGCGACCTGACCCCCTTCGAGGGCGTGCAGGGTCGGGTGGTGCAGGCGAGCATCGACTTCCCCGACGAGGTGCTGATCGCGCGGAACGATCGCGATCCGCAGTACCACGACGTCTACCGGGTGAACGTCGTGACCGGCGAGGAGACCCTGGTCGAGCAGAACGACCGGTTCGCCGACCTGACCGGCGCGCGCGACCTGCAGCTGCACCTGGCGGTGCAGCAGACCGCGGAGGGCGGGTTCAAGCTGTTCCGCCGCGACGGCGAGGCGTGGGTGGAGGCCTTCGAGGTGGCCAAGGAGGACTCGCTCACCACTGGCCCCCTGTTCGTCGACGAGGTGCACCGGGTGGTGTGGCTCCAGGACAGCCGGGGCCGCGACACCGCGGCGCTGGTGCGCTGGAACCTCGACACCGGCGAGACCACCGTGGTCGGCGCGAGCGAGGAGGCCGATCTCGCCGGGCTCCTCGTGCACCCGCAGACCCGCGAGATCCAGGCCTGGTCCGAGAACTACGACCGCGTGCGGTGGCACGCCCTGGACTCCTCGGTCGGGGCCGACCTGGAGCACCTGCGCCAGCAGGGCCACGGCGACGTCGACGTGGTCAGCCGCGACCGCCGCGACGACCAGTGGATCGTCGCCTTCACCCGCGACGACGGGCCGGTCAGCTACGCCCGCTACGACCGCACCACCGGCGTGACGCGCGCGCTGTTCAGCACCCGCCCCGAGCTCGCCGAGGCGCCGCTCACGAAGATGCACCCGGAGATCCTCCAGTCCCGGGACGGGCTGTCGCTCGTGAGCTACCTCTCGCTGCCGCGGGAGGCCGATCCCGAGGGCACCGGGCGACCGTCGGCGCCCCTTCCGATGGTCCTCGTGGTCCACGGAGGCCCCTGGGCCCGGGACGCCTTCGGCTACAACCCGTACCACCAGTGGCTCGCCAACCGGGGCTACGCCGCGCTCTCGGTGAACTTCCGCGGCTCGCTGGGCTTCGGGAAGGGCTTCGTGGGCGCCGGCGACCACGAGTGGGGTGGCCGGATGCACGACGACCTGCTCGACGCGGTGACGTGGGCGGTCGACGAAGGGATCGCCCGCCCCGACGCGGTGGCGATCCTCGGAGGAAGCTACGGCGGCTACGCCACCCTGGTCGGGCTCACCTTCACCCCCGAGGTCTTCGCCTGTGGGGTGGACATCGTGGGGCCCTCGAACCTCTCGACCCTGCTCGAGACCATCCCGCCCTACTGGAAGCCGATGTTCGAGACCATGGCGCGCCGGGTGGGTGATCCGCGCACCGAGGCGGGCCGCGCGCTACTTCGGGAGCGCTCGCCCCTGTACCGGGTCGAGGCGATCCAGCGGCCCCTGCTCATCGGCCAGGGCGCCAACGACCCGCGGGTCAAGCAGGCCGAGTCCGACCAGATCGTGTCCGCGATGCAGGCCAAGGGGCTGCCGGTCACCTACGTGCTGTTCCCCGACGAGGGCCACGGCTTCGCCCGGCCCCAGAACAACCTCGCGTTCTTCGCGGTCGCCGAGGCCTTCCTCTCCGGGGTGCTCGGCGGGCGGTACGAGGCGATCGGCGACAGCCTGAAGGGCAGCACCATCGAGGTGCCCGAGGGCCGCGAGCACGTGCCGGGGCTCGCCGAGGCGCTCGCGGCGGACTGATCTCAGCGCACGTCGTCGAGGCCGAGCTCGAGGGCCTCGACCTGATCGGTCTCCTCCAGGTCCAGGACCTGCCGCGCCACGCCGTAGGGAAACCCGGCGCGGCCCATCTTCGCGAGATCCTTGTCGCGGTAGGCGCGCGGGTCGGTGCGATAGGGCCCGAGGCGGCGCTTGCGCACGTAGACCGCGGCCGCCCGGAGGTCGACCTCGTGGGTCGAGCCCTCCAGCGCGGCGATGGCCTAGTCGATCAGCGGGGAGGGGACGCTCTTGGCGGCCAGCTTGGCGCGGATCAGCCGGGTCGGGTTGCCGCGGCGGTGAAGCAGGCTCGCGCGATCCAGTGCGAACCGGCGATCGTCGAGGAGCCCAGCGCGCACGAGCTCGTCGAGGACGGCATCCACCCAGGCGGTGGCCTCGTCGCGGTCGCCGCCGTGCGCCGCGAGGGACGTGTCGACGCGCCGCAGGAGCAGGGTGCGCAGGTGGGCGCGCGTGGTGAACCAGCGTTCGAGGTATCGCCGCGCGGCGCGATCGAGCCTGTGCCGCGAGACGGGCTTTCGTGGGGGTCGGGGCATGGCGGGGAGGTAGCGCGAAGCGACGGGTGGCGGCAGGGAAATCCGGTGGGGGAAGACGTGGCCCACCGCGCGCGGATCGGCGTGACGCGCGGGATGATAGGCTCGGCGCCGGAGGACCGATGCTTCGCGCCGTGCTGTGGCTGGCGGTCCCAACGTTGGTTGCCTGCAACCCGTGTCCGGCGGGGACGCGTCCCTACGACGTGCCGCTGACGGGTGCGCAGACCGAGAAGTACTGCCGGAGCGAGGGGGGGATCGTCCACGGGCCCTACCACCGCTACGACGGTGGGCGCCTGGTCCTCGAGGGCAGCTACGAGTTCGGCGATCGCAGCGGCACCTGGACCACCTACGGCCCCCGGGGCCAGATCGTCGCGGTGCAGCAGTACCAGGCCGACGAGAAGGCGGGCACCTGGAAGCAGTGGACCGACGACGGCGTGCTGATCTCCGAGGTCAGCTACGATCGCGACCTCAAGCACGGCCCCGAGCGCGCGTGGTACCCGGACGGCACGCCCAAGCTGAAGGGAGGCAACGTCGAGGGCCGGCGTGACGGCGTGTGGACCGCCTGGTACCGGAACGGCCGGCGCCAGTAGGAGAAGAACTTCCAGCTGGGGGTGCGCGACGGTGCGTGGACGGAGTGGTCCGAGGACGGGCGCCTGCTCGTGCAGGGGCACTACGTGCACGGCGAGCGCGACGGGGTGTGGGAGGAGTGGTACCCGAACGGCCAGCTCCGGATGAAGGGGACCTACCACGCCGGAGTGCCCGACGCGGACGCGCAGTACTGGGACGAGGAGGGCAACGCGCGGCTGCCGGTGACCACCGGCAGCACCGTCCCGGTCGACCACGACACGGGGCTGCTGTCGGAGCGCGAGCGGCCGCCGGATCCGCGCCTCGCCTGGGCCTTCCGCCCCGAGCAGGGCGGCTCGCCGGACCCGCCCGTCGAGGTGCGCGACATGGTGGTCTTCGGGGCGGGCTCCTACCTTTACGGCCTGCGGGTCAACCAGCCCGAAAAGGGGTGGGAGCTGGAGTCGCCCGAGCCAATCTCCAAGGTGCCGCCCGCGGTCGAGTCCGACGAGGTCCTCGCGTGGACCCGCGCAGGACAGCTGCTCGTGGTCGACCCGCTGCGCGCCTCGGGGACCTGGTCCCTGCACCGCCTCGAAGCGGATCTCTCGGTGACCCCGGTCGTCGCCGATCCGCTGGTGCTCTTCGTCGGACGAGACAACCGGCTGCATGCCTACGATCGCCGCGCCCAGCGACTGCTGTGGAGCGTCCCGGTGGACGGCGAGGCGCTGCACGTCGGGCTCGCTCCGGAGCGGGGGTGGGTGCTCTCGACGACCGGGCTGCTCTCGGTGTACTCGCTGACCGACGGCACGCTGGTGCAGACCGCGGACTTCCGGGGCGAGAACGGCCGCCCCCGGTGGACGAGCCGGCCGAGGAAGGGCTTCCTGCTGTACTGGTGGCGTGGGGACACCCTGGAGGCGGTGCGCCCCCTGGACGGCCAGGTCGCGTGGACCTGGACGGCGCCGGACGTGCTCGATCCGGAGGACGCGCGGATCGCCCGGGTGTCGACCCGCTACGGCGACCTGGGCGTGTACTTCGGAAACCACGTGTTCTACCTGGACTCGACCGGGTCGGGGGCCCTGGAGGCCCACGCCGAGACCTACGCCGAGGCGCCGCCGGCCGAGTACTCGTCGTGCGTCTCGTGGGGCAAGGTGTGCGTGCGCGCCGACCCGGACGGGCGGATCGACTACCCGGGCGGCCGGCCCTACCTCGGGGCGCACCTCGCCGGACCGCCCTCCCTCGGCGCGGATCGCCTGTGGGTGGCCACCGAGGAGGGGTGGGTCGGCCGGCTGGACTTCCAGCCCTCCGCCGACGTGAAGATCACCGAGATCACGCCCGGCAAGGTGGACGAGGACCGGTTCCTCCTCGACATCCCCGGCGGCTCGAACGTCCCGGTCCGCAAGGTGCGCTGGACCCGGAAGCGGGAGGGCGGGCCGCCCTGGGAGCGCCTCGCGGTGGACTTCGGCGAGCACCTCCCCGTGGGCCACGAGGCCGAGGCGCGGCTGGAGCTCCCCGCCGGAGGGCCGAAGGGGGCCGGTGCGCCCGCCTTCAGCGTCCCGTGGACGGTCGTGGGCCGGAGCACGCACCAGGAGGCGTGGTACCGCTACCGGCTGTACCGCGAGGTGACCGCCCTCGACCTGAAGGATCTGCTGGCCAGCCAGCTCTCGCAGATCCTCGCGTGCCACGACAAGGAGCGGGTCGAGGCCAACGGATCGCTCCGGCTGCGCGGGACCACGAACCCCGAGGCCCGGCCCGAGTTCGACACGCGCCTCGAGGGCACCTTCCGCCTCGGGGCCGTGCTCTTCGCCAAGGCGTGCGGGATCGTCGTGTCCTACCAGGACCCGGTCACCGGGCAGTTCGCGAACCTCGGCGCCTTCGGCCCGCCCGGACGGCCGCTCGCCACGACCCAGCGCGTCCGCCTGGAGCTGCCGGGGGCCCTGGAGCCGCAGCCCCTGGGCCACACGGGCGAGCCGGTCGAGCCGCCCGACCTGAAGGGCGCGACGGCGGCGCGGCTGATCGAGGAGTCGGGCTTCGGGCCCTCGCGGCAGTTCGAGGTGGACAAGCCGCGTGGGGTGACCATCGCCGGCGAGCGGTGGGTGCTCCGGGGCGGCGACGGGAAGACGGTCGAGGTGAGCCTGCCGGAGCTGGCGATCGACACCCACAAGCACGGGCACGACGGGTACACCTTCGAGGTGGTCACCTGGCGGCTGCGGTCGGCGCCCCTGGCGCAGGGCACCAGCCCGGTGGTGCCGATCTACACGATCGGCGGCCCCAAGCCGGAGGACGGGGTGGCGGCCGCGCGCCCAGGCGAGAGCACGGCCCCCGAGCACCACTGATCGCAGGCGGACAGTTTCTGTCCGGCACCGGATCTAGCATCGGGTATCCCCCCGCCGGAGGTGCCTCCGTGGACGCCCATCTCACCCCCCGTCAGCTCGACTTCCTGGAGCGCCTCGAAGGCGCGCGCCGCCGCCGCTTCCTCGAGGACGTGTGGAGCTGGGTCGCGGCCGAGCAGCGGCGCCGCCGCGTGCCCGTCGGGCCGGTCGCGCCGCCCGACGCGCTGGTGCCCGCCGCCCTCGCCGCGGTCCTCTCGCGCCCGGAGTGGTCCGGGAGCTGACCGCACCGCTCGCGGTCAGGGCGCCTCGGGGGTGCAGGCGAGCACGTCGATGCTCTGTCCGCTCGTGTGCAGGTCGAGGGAGTGCAGGGTCCACTCCCCGCCGGTCTCGGTGGCGCCGATGTGCAGGGTGCCGCGATGGGCCGAGCCCGAGACCGGGACGTTCCAGGTGATGTGCCCCTGGTCGCCGCTGGTCTCGAGGTTGCCGCACCCGAGCCCGACCGTGCTCCCGATGTCGCTGCCCAGCGCGTCCGTGGCCTTCGGGCAGGCGTTGGTGCGGGCCAGGGCCATCTTGTAGGGGCGGTGCGCGCAGGCACGCAGGAAGGTTCCCGAGCTCAGCACCATCACCGGGAGGATGAGCAGGGGCACCAGGCTCCCGAGGGTGGCGATCACCCGTCCGATGCCTCCCGAGCCCGCCTTCACGGAGGTGGGGGCCTGCGCGGCCGCCACCGGGTAGCTCGTCGGGCACAGGTGCAGGTGGGCCGAGTGGTGGTCGCGGAGCCCGTCCATCACCCGGCGGACGCCGGGGTCGCCGAGCACGTCGGTCAGCAGGGCTACCGCCTCCTGCTCGCGTCCGGTGTGCTCCAGGGCGTTGGCCTGCAGCAGGTAGGCGTGCTCGTCGTAGGCGTCGCCGATCGGCACCGCGCCCACGTGGTCCCCGAGCTGGTCGAGGACCGTGGCCCAGTCCCCCTTCGCCGTCGCGAGGTTGCAGGCCGCCACGCGACGGGCGGTATCCATGTACAGGTCGTTCGGGTAGGGCTCGCAGGCGTTCAGCCAGTCCTGGGCGCCGATGAGATCACCGGCCCGGACCGCCGCCCCGGCCAGGGTGCCCCGCAGCATCTGCGCGTACCGCGCGACGCTGGTGGCCTCGATGGTCGACTCGAGCACGCACCGCAGGGTGCGGTCGTCGCCCCCCGGGTACAGCGCCGTGCCGATCAGGTAGGCGATGAAGAACAGGCGCTGCTCGACGTCGGTGTCCGCGCCGGCGCGCACCTCGGCGAGGGCGGGCGCGAACTGCGCCTGCATCGCCGGCAGCAGGGAGGTCGACGCGCCGAAGAATCGGGCGAGATCGGTGGGCAGGGTGAGCCCCTTGCCGTCCTGGGCCCGCAGGCGCTCGATTCGGGCGTCGTCGTCGTCGGGGGGCGGGGTCGTCAGGCCCACGATCGCGGCGGTTTCGTCCAGGGGTGGGTGATCGGTGCGGGTGCCGCAGGCGGGGCACGCGACGGTGTCGCCGGCGAGGGGCACCTCGACCGGCGCACCGCACTTCGGGCACGCGAGCACGCGGACGCTGCGGTCGAAGTCGGAGCGGAGGCTCACGGGACGGGCTCCAGCGGGGAGGACGCCGCCATCCTACCGCTCGGGCAGCTCGAAAGCGGTCGAGGCGAGCAGCTCCGGCAGCGCCTGCCGGGTCCAGGTCTCGACCTCGGCGGCCACCTGCCGACCCAGCTCCTCGCCCACCTCGAACATGCCGAAGGAGCGCATGGGGGGTAGACCTCGATCCGTTGCTCCGGGGCGAAGCCCGAGATGGGCGTCGAGGGCCTCCGCGGCCCGGTGCGCCGGGGGATCGTCGTGGACCCGGACATGGTCGAAGGGATGCTCGAAGGCCCGCTCGAGGCGCTGCTGCACCGGCGCGGGGAGCGGGGTGCCGCCGTCGGGGCGGATCGCGGGCACCCGGGCGCCGTCCGGCCCGTGGCGGCGCAGCCACGCCCGGACGCGGGAGAGGCTTCCGTCGTGCTGGGGCCCGCAGGCCGAGCCCGCCACCGAGCGAGCCACTCGGCGCCGCAGGAGGGCCGGGGGCGCTGGGCGGGCTCGTGGTCGCGAGGGCCGCGTGGATCGCGCTGTTGCCGTGCTCGCGGTGGGCATCGGCGAGGTCCGGGGCGGCGTCCAGCGAACGCGCCGGGGTCGCCTCGAGGGGCTCGGCTCGGCGGGCGAGCTCGTCGGGGCCTCGAAGGGTGCGCGAACCCATGAGGAAGGGGCCTCTACCTCAGACACGACCGAGGCCCCGGGTTCCCTCGAATTTTATTTCCGGTGAGGGAAGCGGCCGGACAGCGACGTGGGTGGATCCCTCCCCTGCAGCCGGCGGGCTCATGTACCATAGCGCCCATGTCTCAAGCGTTTTCCTGGCCCGAAGAGCCCATGGCGCGGATTCGGGCGACCCTCGAACGTGCCGTGGCACGCCACTGTCCACCGTGGCTCGCCGACCGTGCGGACGACCTGGTGCAGCAGGCCCTGGTCAAGCTGATGCAGGGCAAGGGGGAGGAGCTGACCTCCCTGTCGAACAGCTACCTGTGGCGTACCGCCTACTGCGTGACCGTCGACGCGATCCGCCAGGAGCGCCGCCGGCGGGAGGAGGCGCTGTCCGAGGGCGTGGCGCAGGCGCCGTCGCGCGCGCCGCGAGCCGATCCGGAGGCCGGCGTGCGCGCCGGTGAGATCCGCATGGCGATGTCGGACTGCCTCGGGCGGATGCTCGACAAGCGGCGGCGGGCGGTCACCCTGTACCTGCAGGGGCACACGGTGCCCGAGACCGCGCGGCTCATGGGCGGGCCCGTCAAGGCCGCCGACAACAACCTGTACCGCGGGCTCGCCGACCTGCGGAAGTGCCTGCGCAGCAAGGGGGTGACGCCATGACCGACGGCGACGACCTGCGGCGTGCGTGGCTCGACGGCCACGTCGAGGACGATGCAGAGCCCGATCCCGAGCGGATCTGGCGCGCGGTGTCGGGCGAGTCGTCCCCCGAGGAGGTGGGAGCAGTGCTCGACCGGGTCGCCGCGAGCCCCGCCTGGGCAGAGGCGTGGCGGATCGCCCACGAGGGGTACACCGCCTCGGCCGAGGAGGCCGAAGGGGCGTCCCCGATGCGCGAGGCCGAGATCGTGGCCTTCCCGACCCCGCGCCGGGTGTGGCTGCTCCTCGCTGCCGCGGCGCTGCTCCTCGCGGTGCCGCTGCTGTGGCACCGCGGCCCCGGCGAGGACGTGTACCGGGCCGGGCCGCAGCACGCCCTGGACGTGCGGGTCGCATCGCCCGCGGGGGACGCGGGCCTCGTCCTGCAGTGGGAGGGAGGCGAGCCGGCCTGGCGCTACGACGTCACGATCACCACGGCCTCCCTGGAGCCGGTCGCGCGGCTCGACGGCCTGCGCGCCACCCGGATCGAGGTCCCGGCCACGTCGCTGGCCGGGATCCCGTCCGGCACGAAGCTGCTGTGGCGGGTCGAGGCCCGCGGTGCCGACGGCGGGTCCATGGCGACCGCCCAGGGAACCGTCGCCGCCCCCTGATCTTCGCGTCTCGCTGGGGTAGGGTCCGATGGTGCTCCCCCTGCTGTTGTTCGCCCTGCTGCACTCCCCCCTCGCTCGTGCTGGCGAGCCCGATCCCCTGGCCGACTGTCGCGCCGGGCTCCGGGACGCCCCCACTGCGCGCGAGAGCTGGCACTGCGTCTACGTGGCCGCCCGCACCGAGGGCGCCTACGAACAGGCGACCGCCCTGGCCCGGGAGGAGCTGGAGCGGCACCCGGACAACGCCGCCGCGAGCCTGGTCCTGGGCAGCCTGTACGACGACCAGGGCCTCGACGGGGCCAACGAGGCCTTTCTGCACGCGGCCGAGGGGTTCGCGGCCGAGGGCGAGGTGCAGGGCGAGGTCTATGCACGGCTGGACCTCGCGATGCACGATGCCCACGACGACCACGTCGAGGCGGGCCAGGAACAGCTCCGCCTCGCCGCCGACGTGGCCCGGGCCGCCCACGCCGACGACCTGCTCGCGACGGTGCAGATCCAGCAGGCACGCCTGAGCTGGTGGCGCGGCCGGGAGCTGGGGTCGGCCTATCGCACCCTGCGCGCGCTCGAGTCCGAGCGCTTCGATCAGCTCGACTACCAGCAGCGGATCGTCCTCCTGCACGTGCTGGCGCGGCTGTGCATCGACACCGGTCGCGGGCGCGAGGCGATGAAGTGGCAGGAGCGCCTCGTGCACGCCGCGGAGGCCGAGAACGACCTGTACACCCAGGCCACCGCGCGGGTGATGCTGGCCCGGTGGGCGCTCGGCGACGAGGGGGGCTCGAAGGAGGAGCTGGACACCGACATGCCCACCTTCCTGGCCCGGACGCTCGAGATCGCGAAGCAGGTCGGCAGCACCTACGCGGTCGCCGACGCGAGCTGCTTGATGGCCAGCGTGCAGCAGGGCGCCGAGCGGGATCGCCTGTACCGCTCCAGCGTCGACATGTACCGCGAGAGCGATGCGCCCGGCGACGCCGTCAGCGTGCTCCAGAGCTGGGCCATGGCACTCCCGCCCGAGCGCGTCGACCACGCCCTGGCCCTGCTCGACGAGGCGGGGGGGCTGCTCGAAGACGAGGACCACCTGTCCGTGGCCTACCTCGACTCGGCCCGAGCCACGGTGCTGACCCACGCCGGCCGTCCCGCGGAGGCGCTCGTGCAGGCGCGCCGGGCGCTGGACGGTGTGGAGGGCGTGTATCGCACCCAGGAGGACGACCTCGGCCGGGTGGGGGTGCTCGCCCGCTGGAGCGGCGTGTACCACGACACCGCGGCCCTCGAGCTGCAGGCCGGCCACGAGGACGCCGCCTGGCAGGTCATGGAGCGCCTGCGAGGGCGGGTGCTCGCCGAGTCCCTCGCGGCCGCTGGCGGAGGCGAGGGCGCCTGGACCCGCGACGTCGGGCGCGCCGCGCCCACCCTGCACGCGGTGCGCGCGCGCCTCGCCCCCGACGAGGCGATGCTCGTGTTCCAGCTCCCGCCCCACGAGAGCGCCTCCCCCGAGGGCTGGGTGTGGACGATCACCCACGCCGGGGTGCGCCGGGACCCGTTGCCCACGCGCGAGAGCCTCCTGCCCCGGCTGGAAGTGTACGAGGGCCTGCTCCAGCGGGCCGATCCAGACGAGCCCACGGCCGCGGCCGCGCTGTACCAGGCCCTGCTGCAGCGGCCGATCGCGTCGCTCCCCGACGACGTGAGCCACCTGGTGCTGATCCCCGAGGGGCCGCTGTACTCGCTGCCCCTCGACGTGCTGCGTCCCCGTGCCGACGCGCCTCGGCTGCTCGACCGGTTCGCGGTCTCGGTGGTGCCGTCGGCGGCCCTGTGGCTGGCCTGGCGCGGCCGGACGCACCCCCCGCCGCGCCCCGGTGTGCTCGTGCTCGCCGACCCGGCCTTCGACCCGAGCGCGGGCCTGCCGCGGTTGCCGGGGGCCCGGCGCGAGGCCGCGGCCATCGAGGCCGTGCGTCCGGACGCGCGGGTGCTCGAGGACGAGGCGGCCACCGAGGGCGCCTTCGACGCCTCGGACGCGCCGGTCCTTCACCTCGCCGCCCACGCCGTGCTCGATTACACCTTCCCCGAGCAGAGCGCGATCCTCCTCGCTCCAGACGCCGAGCACGACGGGCGCCTGCAGGTCGGCGAGATCGTCCACCTCGACCTGCACGACCGCGTCGTGGTGCTCTCGGCCTGCGAGAGCGCTGGCGGGCGGCTGGTGGAGAGCGAGGGCCCGCTCGGTCTGGCTCGGGCCTTCTTCCAGGCGGGGAGCCCCACCGTCGTCGGCTCCCTGTGGCCGCTGTCGGACACCGAGGCGGAGGCCTTCTTCCGGCTCGTGTACGAGCGCCTCTCCCGGGGCGACTGCGTGCAGGACGCCGTCGCCGCCGCGCGTCGGGCGCGGCGGGACGCGGGGGCCGACCCGACTGGGTGGGCGGGTATCGAGGTGCTCGGCGACGGCCAGACGAAGATCGCGGCCGTCTCGAGCGGATCCGAGGGTTGCCGGTACTGGCCGTGGATCCTGGGGATCGCCGTCGCCGCCGTCCTCGGCGCGGCACGGTTTCGCAAGAAGGGGTGAGGGACCCGGGCGGCTCGGATCGTCACTGGGACCGAGGCGTGCGTCCTCCGCCAGGAGTCCCCCCATGATCCGCATGACCCTGCTCTCCCTGCTCCTCCTCGCCGGCTGCGCGGGCAACCCCGCCCCCGACACCGGGACGTCTTCCACGGACACCGGGACCGTGGACACCCAGGACACGGGCGTCCTCACCGACACGACGGACACCGCCGACACCGGGACCCCGACGGACACCGGCGACACCGCCGACACGGGGGACTCCGGAGTCGTCGACGTGACGCCCCCCGAGGTCGCCTTCGTGTCGCCCGACGCGGGCAGCACAGTCGCGACCGACGTGCTCGTCGTGCGTGGCACCGCCTCGGACGACCAGGAAGTGGACCGGGTCGACGCCTCGGTGGACGGGGGCATCTTCTTCCTGGCGACCGGCACGACCGCCTGGCAGGTCACCCTGGACCTCTCGGCCCTCGGTGACGGCGACCACAGCGTCATCGCCCGGGCGACCGACACCGCGGGCCTGACCGCGACGGCGCAGCTCTCCCTCGTCGTGGACCGCACCCCGCCCGTGGCCACGATCTCCGGCGCGCCCATCGGCACGGTGGGGACGGACTCGGCCACGCTCACCGTCGGCGGCGATGGCGTCGCGGTGTACGAGTACCGTGTCGGGGCGGGCGCCTGGTCGGCGCCCACGGGTATCGGCGTGCCGATCACCCTGGCGGACCTGCCGGACGGGCCGGTGGTCGTGCAGGCGCGCGGCGCGGACGCCGTAGGCAACTGGCAGCCCGGCGACCAGGCCACCCAGGCCACCTGGACCGTGGACACCACGCCGCCGGTGGCCACGCTGTCGGGCGCTCCCGAGGGGGCCGTGGCCTCCGACCACGCGGAGATCACCGTCGGCGGCACCGAGGTCGTCGAGTACGCCTACCGCGTCGGGAGCGGCGCATGGTCCGTGGCGACGCCGGTGTCGATTCCGATCGCGCTGAACGGCCTGTCGGACGGCACGGTCACCCTAGGTGATCGGTGCCGACCTCGTGGGGAACTGGCAGTCCGAGGCGTCCGCCACCCGGGCCACCTGGACCGTGGACACCACCGGACCGGTGGCGGTGCTGACGGGCGCGCCCACCGGCGCCGTGTCGGCGACCTCGGCCGAGGTGACCGTCTCGGGCGCGAACGTGACGACCTACCGGTGGCGACTCGGGACCGGCGCCTACAGCGCGTCGGTCGACGTGGCCACGCCGATCGTCCTGCAGGACCTGCCGGACGGCCCGGTCAGCCTGCAGGTGCTCGGGGCCGACGCCATCGGCAACGTCCAGGCCAGCCCGTCCCAGGCGACCTGGACCGTCGACACCGTGCCGCCCGTCGCGGCGCTCTCCGGCGTCCCCTCGGGGACCGTCGCGAGCGACACCGCCACCCTGACCGTGGGCGGCGGCGGGGTCGTGTCCTACCGCTACCGGGTCGACGGCGGGGCGCTCTCCGCCGAGGCCGTCGTGGCCGCGCCGATCGTGTTGTCGGGCCTCACGGACGGGCCGCACTCGGTCGAGGTGATCGGCGCCGACGAGGCGGGGAACTGGCAGCCCGCCGATCAGCCCACCACCGGCTCGTGGACGGTGGACACCACCCCGCCGGTCACCACCCTCGCCGGGGCGCCACAGGGCACGGTGGGTACCGATCACGCCGAGATCACCGTGGGAGGCGCCGGCGTCGTCCGCTACCGGTACGAGGTCGACAGCGGAGCCTGGTCGGCGGAGGCCCCCGTGTCGGCGCCGATCGACCTGACCGGCCTGGCGGACGGCGCGGTCACCCTCGCGGTGATCGGTGCGGACGCGGTGGGCAACTGGCAGGCTGCGACCGACGCGACCCAGGCCACCTGGGTGGTCGACACGACCGCACCGGAGGCCGTGCTCTCGGGCGCCCCTCGGGGCGTCGTGTCGACGACCTCGACTCGGATCGAGGTGTCGGGAACCGGCGTGGCGACCTACGCGTGGCGCCTGGCCGGCGGGACCTGGAGCGACCGGGTCGATGTCGCCACCGCGATCCTCCTGAGCGGGCTGCAGGACGGCCCGGTGACCCTCGAGGTGCTCGGCGCCGACGCGGTCGGCAACCTCCAGGCCACCCCGACCGTCGCCTCGTGGACCGTGGACACCCAGCCCCCCGTGGCCACCGTGTCCGGGGCGCCCTCGGGGACCGTGGCGGGCAACGGGGCCACGTTGACCGTCGGCGGGACCGACGTCGTGTCCTACCGGTACCGGGTGGACGGCGGCGCGCTGTCCGCCGGCCTCGACGTCGCGACGCCCATCGAGCTGTCGGGCCTCGCCGACGGCCCGCACTTCGTCGACGTGATCGGCGCGGACGAGGCGGGGAACTGGCAGGACGCCGCGCATCCGACCCGGGTGAGCTGGACCGTGGACACCACGCCGCCGGTCGCCGCGCTCTCCGGCGTTCCCCAGGGCACGACGAGCGCCGACCACGCGGAGATCACCGTCGGCGGGACCGGCGTGGTGGCCTACGCCTGGCAGCTCGACGGGGGCGCCTGGTCGGCGCAGACGCCGGTGTCTACGCCGATCGCGCTGACCGGCCTGGCCGACGGGCGCGTCGATCTGGCGGTGGTCGGGATCGACGCCGTGGGCAACCGGCAGGCGGAGGCCGACGCCACCCGCGTCGACTGGGTGGTGGACACGACGGGTCCCGTGGCGGTGCTCACGGGCGCACCGATCGGCTCCGTGTCGTCGACCTCGGCGCAGATCACCGTCTCGGGAGACGGGGTGGTGGGCTACCGGTGGCGCCTCGCGGGGGGCAGCTACAGCGCCTCGATCGACGTCGGCACGCCGATCTCCCTGTCCCGCCTACCCGACGGGCCGGTGACCCTCGAGGTGATCGGCTCCGACGCCTCGGGGAACTTCCAGGCGACGCCGACCGCGGTGTCCTGGACCGTCGACACCCAGCCCCCGGTGGCGTCCCTCTCGGGTGCGCCCACCGGGACGGTGAACCGCGACAGCGCGACGCTGACCGTGGGCGGCACCGACCTCGTGTCCTACCGCTACGCCCTCGACGGCGGGGCGATGTCGGTCGAGACCTCGGTGTCGACGCCGATCGTGCTCGCGGGCCTCGCCGATGGGCCGCACACCGTCGAGGTGATCGGCGTGGACGAGGCGGGGAGCTGGCAGCCCAGGGACCAGGCGACCCGCGCGGACTGGATCGTCGACACGACCCCGCCGGTCGCCGAGCTCGTGCGCGCCCCGCAGGGCACCGTCCGCTCCGACAGCGCCGAGATCGGCGTGCAGGGCACCGGCGTGGTGGCCTACGAGTACCGGGTGAACGGCGCGAGCTGGTCGGCGGAGATCCCGGTGGCCACGCACATCACCCTGTCGGGCCTGGTGGACGGGGTCGTCACCCTGGAGGTCGTCGGCGTGGATGCCGTGGGCAACTGGCAGCCGGAGGCGGAGGCCACCGTGGCCGAGTGGAAGGTCGACACGACGGCGCCGACCGCGGTGCTCTCGGGCGCGCCCACGGGCACGGTGACGTCGACCTCGGCCACGGTGACCGTGGCGGGGGCGGGCGTCGCCTCCTACCAGTGGCGGCTGGCGGGCGGCGCGTACAGCGGTCCGGTCGATCCCGCGACGCCGATCGAGCTGGCCAACCTGCCCGACGGGCCCGTGACCCTCGAGGTGATCGCCACCGATGCCGCCGGGAACGTGCAGGCCACGCCGACGACGGCGACCTGGACCGTGGACACCCAGGCGCCGGTGGCGACCATCGTGGGCGCGCCCACGGGCACGGTGAGCCTCGACAACGCGACCCTGACCGTGGGCGGCACCGATGTCGTGGCCTACCGCTACGCCCTCGACGGCGGCGCGATGTCGGTCGAGACCGCCGTGTCGACGCCGATCGTGCTCTCGAGTCTCGCCGACGGGCCCCACGACGTCGACGTGATCGGCGTGGACCAGGCGGGGAACTGGCAGTCGGCGAGCCAGCCGACCAGCGTGCGGTGGACCGTCGACATCACGCCGCCGGTGGCGGTGCTCTCGCGGGTTCCCACGGGCACCGTCCGCTCCGACTTCGCCGAGATCGGCGTGCAGGGCACCGACGTGGTGGCCTACGAGTACCGGGTGAACGGCGCGAAGTGGTCGGCCGAGACGCCGGTGACGACGCACATCACCCTCACCGGCCTGGTCGACGGACCCGTCGTGCTGGAGGTGATCGGCGTCGACGCGACGGGCAACTGGCAGCCGGAGGCCGAGGCCACCACGGGCCAATGGACCGTCGACACCACGGCACCGACGGCCGTGCTCGACGCGCCGACCGGCGCGGTGAACTCGACCTCGGCCACGGTGACCGTGTCCGGTGCGGACGTGGCGACCTACGTGTGGCGGCTCGCCGGCGACGCCTGGAGCGCGTCGACCGACGTCGCCACCCCCATCGAGCTGACCGGCCTGCCCCAGGGTTCGGTGACCCTCGAGGTGACCGCGACCGACGCCGCCGGCAACGTCCAGCCCACCCCGACCGTCGCCTCGTGGACCGTGGACACCATCAAGCCGGTGGCGAGCGTCACCGGAGCGCCCACCGGCACTGTCGCGACCACCAGCGCGACCCTGGTGGTGGGCGGCCCGGACGTCGCCATGTACTCCTACAAGGCGAACAACGGCTACTGGGTGGCGCCGACCCCGGTGGGGACGCCCATCGAGCTGACCGGCCTGCCCGAAGGCACGAACACCGTGCTGGTGATCGGGAAGGATGCGGCGGGGAACTGGCAGTCCTCCGCCTTCGCCACCAAGGTCTCTTGGGTGATCGACTTGACGGGTCCGGACACCGTGGTCACCGGCGTGCCGGCGTTCCCGATCTCCGTGGGCGACGTCACCCTGGACGTGGACGCCACCGACGTGGACCACTTCGACTACCAGGTGCAGGCCGACCGGGGTGCGATCGTCGCCCAGGGCACGGGGCTGGACCCGACGGGCACCGACGACATCGTGCTCACCGGCCTGACCGAGGACGGCTACACCGTGACCGTCACCGGCTACGACGCGGTCGGAAACGCCGATCCGACGCCCTTCGTCGGCCGGTGGTTCGTCGACCAGACGCCCCCGGTGGTGCACCTCACGCCGGGCGAGGCGGTGCTGGCCGGGGAGACCCTGCGGCTCCACTTCTCGGAGGTCGTGATGCCCTCCGCCACCCTGAGCGGCACCCTGCTCGATCCGGGCTACACCTCGACCTGGTCGGGCGACCACCGGGATCTCACCCTGACCCCCGACAAGGTGTGGTTCGGCGGGGACCTGACCGTCACGGGCGTGGACGCCGCCGGGAACCCCTTCTCGGCGACCTTCGACGTGACGGTCCGCGACGGCGCGGTCTACGTCGACGACGCCACCGGGGACGACGGCAACGACGGGTCGAAGGCCAACCCCTTCAAGACCCTGCAGGCTGGCATCGCGGCGGCCCAGCCCGGCGAGGTCGTCCGGGTGGCGGCGGGCGAGTACCGGTCCGACACCGCGGGCGGCGCACCCATCGCGCTCGCCGACGACGTGTGGGTCTTCTGCGGCTTCCGGACGGGCTTCGACCTGCACGACCCCAGCGCCTACGAGACATCGCTCACCGATGTCGGGCCCGACAGCACCGGCGCCTCGCTGCGGTGCGGGGCGAGCGTCACCGCCGCGACCCGGGTGGACCGGATCGTCGCCCACGGTGGTGACCGGGGTGGCAAGGCCTACTACGCCTTCCTCGCGAAGAACGGGTGCGCGGCCGAGCTGAGCCACGTGAAGATCCTCGTGGACCAGGTGGACGCCGCCCGCACGGGGTACGGCGCCAGGATCGACATGAGCAACGTACTCGTGCGCGACAGCCTGCTCGACGGGGAGGCGGACGCCTCGATCGTGACCGTGACGGTGGCGGGCGGCGGCGCCCCGACCTTCCGGGACGACGAGATCCGGGGCGGGCTCGGGGCGCCCGAGACGACCGCGATCGAGGTCTTCGACGGCCAGGTGAGCCTGGACGGCGACACGATCTCCGGGGGCTACGGCAGCATGGGCGGGCGGAATCGCACCGGGTGCCCGGTGTCCGCGGACGGCTCCTCGATCGCCGTGCACGACCGGGGCGGCATCGTGTCCTTCACGAACGACGTGATCTACGGCCGCGACCCGGGCGAGCCCGCCCGAGGTGTGTGCGGGATCGACGGGACGGCTACGCGCACCGCCGTGTGGATGGAGCGCGGGAGCGGCAGCGTGCGGGACAGCCGCCTGGACGCCCTGGACGCCCTCCTCCCGGCTGGCAGCTCCTGCCCGCGGTCCGTGTCGACCGCCTTGCGGCTCGACACGTCGGACGTGTGGGTGCAGCGCAACACCCTCGTGGGTGGAACCGGCTGCGGCCAGGGTGTGACCTACGGCCTCGACATCGGCGAGGTGTCGCCGCTGGTCGAGAACAACCTCGTGTTCAGCGGGGACGACAAGGAGAGCATCGGCCTGTCGCTGGAGTGGGGGTCGAACGCATCCACCGACCCGCTGGGGGCGCGGATCTACAACAACACCATCGTCACCCTCGACCGGGCCATGGTCTGGCGGCCCCTCGACGAGCGCACCAACGGGCACCCGGACGTGGTGAACAACCTGGTCTACAGCCCTGGCGCGCTCCTCGCCATCGAGCAGATCGGCGCCGGCGAGCCGCTGGACGTGTACCGGAACTCCTTCGCCGGCTTCAAGCAGATCTGGTGCGAGGGGAGCACCTGCGCCGAGGCCGTGTCCGACCTCGACAGCACCGTGCCCAACGCGACGGGGAACCTCGACCTCGAGCCGGTGTTCTCCTGGTTGGAGGGGGCCGACGGGATCCTCGGCACCGCGGACGACGACTGGCACCTGCACGGCCGGACCCCCTGCGGCCTGCGCGAGGGCGGCGAGGCCACCACGCCGCATCGGGTCATGCTCGGGCTCCTGGACGACCGCGACGGCAACCCGCGCACCGCCGACCTCGTCTGCGACCCGGGCTACGGCGTCGGCTGGTCCATCGGCGCGTACGAGTACTGACGTCCCGGCGCCAGGGTGACGACATCCAGGGTGCTCGAGCCCCACCGGTCCAGGTCGTCGGTGGACCCCAGCCCGGGGGCGGCGTCGGGCCGATCGGCGTACGCAGAGCGCTGGTGATCCGCCGCCCGTCGGGCGAGAAGGGGGCCCGGTACACGTCGCCGTCCATCCCGAAGCCGAAGCCGTCCATGGTGTCGTCCTCGGGTCGACGCGCGCAGCCGACCGCGTGGTACAGAGCTCAAGGGCCGCGCGCCGCGTCGGGTCGATCCGTCGCCGTGGCTGCGGGTCCGCAAGCGGAGCAGCGCGTGGGCGTGGGTCGACCCGGAGGGCGAACCACCTACCAGGCGATCACCTGCAGCCCGGTCCCGGCGTATCGAGACGGCAGACGGGGGCCCGGTGCTGGAGCGGCCCTCCCGGACCGGGTGGGCCCCCGCCTGCCGCAGGTCACTTGGCCTCGGCGACGACCTCGGTGGGCCACAGGCACTCGCGCACCTGGCCCGACAGACGCTCGAAGAGGGCCTCGTCGCCCAGCAGGCGCTCCCGGAGCGCCTCGCGGCCCTGGATCTTCTCGTCGTCGAGCGTGTACCAGGCGCCGGAGCGCTGCACGAGGCCGTGGGTCTCGGCCATGGTCATCAGGTCCCCGGCGGGGCAGATCCCGCGGCCGTAGAGGATCTCGACCTCGATCTTCCGGTAGGGGGGGGCGAGCTTGTTCTTCACCACCTTGATCCGGGTGCGGTTGCCGACGACCTTGTCGCCCTCGGTGATGGAGCCGATGCGACGGATCTCGAGGCGGACGCTGCTGTAGAACTTGAGCGCGTTGCCGCCGGTGGTGACCTCGCCGTTGCCGAAGGTGACGCCGATCTTGTGCCGGACCTGGTTGATGAACGCGATCATCGTGTTGGTGCGGCTGGCGATGGCGGTCAGCTTGCGCAGGGCCTGCGACATGAGCCGGGCCTGCAGCCCGACGTGGGTGTCGCCCATCTCGCCCTGGAGCTCGGCCTGGGGCACGAGCGCGGCGACGGAGTCGATGACGACGAGGTCGATGGCGCCGGAGCGCACGAGGGTCTCGGTGATCTCCAGGGCCTGCTCGCCGCTGTCGGGCTGGCTGACGAGGAGCCCCTCGACGTCGACCCCGAGCTTGCGGGCATAGGAGACGTCCAGCGCGTGCTCGGCGTCGATGAACGCGGCGGTGCCGCCGGCGCGCTGGACCTGGGCGATCAGGTGCAGGGTGAGCGTGGTCTTGCCCGAGGCCTCGGGGCCGTAGACCTCGACGACGCGGCCGCGGGGCAGGCCGCCGACGCCGAGCGCGGCATCGAGGGCCAGCGAGCCGGTGGACACGATGTCGGCGGTGACGCTCGCGCGCTCGCCGAGGCGGATGACCGCGCCCTGGCCGAAGCGCTTCTCGACGGCCTTCAAGGCGGCGTCCAGCGCGGCGGCTCGGTGTTCGGGATGGGACTGCATCAGGGACTCCTGGAGGGGCCACGGTGGCCCCGGCATGGGTGGATGGAGGCGCGGACCACGCGCCGGGCGTGCGGCGCGACCTCTGGGGAAGCTCGACGAGGACGCCGCCGTGGCGGCGCCGACGGAGGACGATGCAGTCGCCCTCGCCGGTGCCCTCGGGCAGGACCTCGACGCGGACGAAGCCGAAGGCACGGCCCGCCCACTCGACGGACGCCCAGCCGGCGTCGACCTGGTCGACGACGCCGATCAGGCAGGCGCCCAGCAGCAGCGAGGCGATCACGGGAGCCCCGCGAGGGGCCGGTAGGCGAAGGCCTCGGTGATGTGGCGGGGGCCGACGGTGTCCGCGCCCTCGAGGTCGGCGAGGGTGCGGGCCACCTTGAGGAGCCGGTGCGCGGCGCG
>Ga0114931_10002939_pt1 | contig 21613 bp, 17 predicted proteins | sample 2SBtaG_FD_89579 | JGI IMG/M metagenome (GOLD analysis project Ga0114931, IMG submission 89579) | Deep subsurface microbial communities from Kolumbo volcano to uncover new lineages of life (NeLLi) - 2SBTROV14_V59a metaG | ecosystem: Environmental > Aquatic > Marine > Volcanic | place: Kolumbo... | reverse complement strand
ATGCGGTATTCAAATTTTGTATAATTTGTGCGAATGAAAGCAGCGCGCTCATCGTTATCAGCCGCACGCAAAACAGTGGCAATAAAAAGAAGAATAAGCAAAATTTTACAGGATTTCATTATTCACCTTTCGGCTTGAGTTTTAGACAAATGGAATTGCAGAGGCCTCGAAAAGATTCCATACGAGTTACCTAACCAGGATAAGCCGGAAAAGAAATAGAAAAGAATTTAACGCCGAGTTCGCAAAGAAAATTTAGATTAAAAAACAATTAATTATCAGGTGCTGATAAAAATATTTTGCCATTTATAGGTACAATTTCACTCGTAAAACACTAACAAGTATAGTCCCCTTTTTTCATCGGTGGCGGGAGAGCGTTAATAGAGTAATCTCACTTGTTGTATTAAAACGAACCGGAATTCCCGACGCGCCACAGCCCTGGCTGGTATATCCGGCCATGCCGTTGTACTGCCACAAACCGCGGAAGAACTTTTTGCCCGTTTTAAGGTGAGTAACCAGAGGAATGCCGCCGGGCAGGCAAATTTGTCCGCCGTGGGTGTGACCGCACAAATAAAGTTTATAGCCGTTCATTGAAGCCATGTCGTACAACTCCGGGGAATGCGCAAGTACAATTTTGCAGCCATCCTTTTCCTCTTCCAGGGCGCGCAAAGCCGCATCTGTGTAATAATTGCTTGGATCATCAAGCCCGGTAATAGAAATACGGGCGTCCCCTCGTTGTATTTGCACTGTTTCGTTCGTCAGTATTCGTATACCCATTTTTTCAAAATCATGAACCATGAGATAGGTATCGTGATTCCCCAGGACAGCCAAAATTCCATCTCGCGCGTGAATTGACTTTATTACTTTTTGCAATGGGCCCAGAATCTGTTTATAACCGCCGTGCGTTTTTTCGCGATAATCACCGGTGATGACGCATAGATCATAAGACAGATTTTGCAGCCGGTCGCAAATGATATCCTCCAGACCCTCCACACAATCGAGATGCAGGTCGGAAAGATGAAGAATTTCATAGCCGTCAAAAGCATCAGGACAATGGACGGACGGAACATCAATGCGATTGACAATGATGTTTTTCGCATTGGCATTTCCGATTCTATAAAATGGTCCGATTTTAAGAAAAAAGCCGCCGAAACGAACAAAACGCTCAAATGAAGTCCAGTGGCTTTTTTGTTTACCGCCAAATCGTTTGTGCTTGAACTTGTTGTTTTCGAGACAGGAACGCGCGGTTGACCAGATTAATCTTTTTTCTTTATCAATCGGAAATTTCATGGAAGCTGTATTTTTCTCTTTTCCTTATCCGGATGCTGACGATAAAAAATGGCTACATGGCCGATCATTCCCGCTAGTATGCAGTTACTTTTTTCTTCAATTTCGCGGCTTAATTCTTTTTTCTCCTCTTTGAACTCGATAAACTTGACCTTGATGAGTTCCTGTTTTAGCAGCGCCTCATCAATCGCGTCAAAAACTTGCGGCGTCAATCCGCCTTTGCCGATAAAAACAATGGGTTTCAGCGGATTGGCCAGCCCGCGTAAATATTTCTTTTGTGATCCTTTTAATGTTGTCAATAAATCCTCCGAAAAGGGCTGTAGCATTTACAGAAAATGCCCTGCTCTTTATTCTTTTGATGCTTTTAATAATCCCAGGGACAACCAGTTTGCTACGGCCTGCCGGTTATTTTGTTGGATAAAACGATCCTGGTCACGCCGGTTTCTGATATTTCCCAATTCAATATACACCGTCGTCGGTTTGGTTTTTCGCAGCATGTGCAAGTCACGCGTGGTCACTGAACCGCGATATCCACGACCGGGCTGTACTTCTGCATACTTGTTTTTTACGGTTTGGTAGAGAAGTTTCGCCAAACTCTTCCCTGCCCTGCTGCGCTTTTTATAATAGTAGAAAATGTCGATTCGCTTGTTATTCGAGCGCGAATCAACGTGCAAAATAATAACATTTTGTAAACGAGCCGACCCCTTGTTGCGCGCATACAATGAATTAATAATGGAAGCTCTTTTATTCAGGCGTGCGACCCGACTCGCGGAAATTCTCACATTGCCGTAATAATACTCATCCTGGTCGCTTTTCAAAAATCGCTCGTCACGGATGCCGTCGTTCGGATCGCGAACGATGATATAAACTTTGGCGCCGTGCTGCAAAAGGTTTCGTCCCAGCCGGAGCATAACATCATACGCGTATTCATCTTCGCATAAACGGTGTTTTCCCCACAAGCCGATGGCCCCGGGATCCGGTCCGCCATGGCCGCTAACAAGATAATAAACGCATCCTTCAAGCTGGTGGTCAATGGGATCAATAGTTTTATATTTCGGGCCAAAAATTGAATACTCCCGGCCATTTTTCGGTTCAGCAGGATTTTCCACATTGGGAAGATAGAAATAAGGTACCCACAAAGCCTTGTCGAATTTGTATGATTTTCTTTTCAGCCCCGCCCGATGTACCTTTTTGTTATATTGCTCAATCTTTTTGGCCAGATTATAGTTGGATATGCCAAGAGTGGAGCGAATATTCTTGCCGTTAAAGACATAACGGCGAACAGGCATCTTGTAGCGTCTTCCGACTTGTAAGGAACCATGCTGTTGAAAGAGTTGCGAATTAAGAGAATGAAAGATAGCAATATACTGTTTATTCGTGGGCAGATAATACCTTCTCAGCATAGCGTAAATCCCGTCCCCCTGTCTTGCGGTTGAAACGACATATTTTTGCGAAAAGGCAATGGAGAGAGGAAGCAGCAAAAGTATAACAGTTTGAAATATCAGCGATCTTTTTCGCACCGGCATTTTTTTCTCAGAGCAAAATGATTCATTTTTCATTAATTTACAAAGAGAGAATGAAAAATGCAACCGGTGGATTTAGGCGTTGCACATATAGATATATTTAAAAAATAGCACATCAATTAAAAAACAGGAAAAACAAATGACACGACAATTAATTGCAATTATTGAATGTTCTGTTTACGCATTATAGTCTCCGGCAACACAAAAGCAGCAAAAACAGCAAACACTCCCAAACCCAGCAACAAATCGAGAGCGGGCACGATGCCTGTTCTTTCCGCCAGTGCACCAAGCGGCGTGACCAGCAATCCGCCGATTCCCCAGGCCATGCCCATCACCAGTGACGAAACGGTATTGACGCGCGCAGGGAAAAGCTCCTGAGCCATGATGATGGTTACAGAGATTGATGAATACAAAATCAGCCCTCCCATAGCAAGAAAGAGAAAAGCAACAAAACCGGTAAAATGCAAAAAAGCCCACAGGCAGGGGAGTGCACCGGCGAAAGAAATAATAATGATTAGCTTTCGCCCATAGCGGTCGGACATAGCACCCCCCATCAAAGACCCCAGCGCGCCAAACATTTCAAAAACCGTGATCGCCGAACCGGACAGAAACAGCGACAACTCCTTGTTGTGCAAATAAATAGGAATAAAAGTAATGAACCCCACAACCATGAATGCCCGCACCGTGACGACAAACCACAACAATCCCAGCATGAGCAATCGCCTTGGGGATTGGCTACCCACGTCAACGTGTTTAACATGAAAGGCCGGGCGCGGCAAATTGGGCAAATAGCGGAAAAGTAGAAATGAAATCAAGAGGCCATAAGTCATTGTCAACACACTATATTGCAAACCAAGATATGTAACGATGGGAATGATAATAATAGGACCCAAAGAATGTCCGGCACTGCCACCGGTTACAAAGATTGACATTCCAAAGCCCTTGCGGTTGCCGCTGGCCATTCCGGTTAAAACCGCAGTCTGCGGGTGGAAAGCTGAAGTTCCCAAACCGGAGATAACCAAAATGATGACCAGAGCCGTGTAACTATGCCATAAACCAATGGAACCCAAAAACACGGCAGTGACGAGCGGACCAAAAACCGTAAAGTACGGCGTTTTCATTTTATCTGCCCAGTGTCCGAAAAACGGCTGCGCCAGCGAGTTGAACACAGCCATAATCGAAGTCAGCACAGCAGCGAGCGTCAGTCCAAAGCCGATTTTAGCCATGAGCAAGGGTAGCAGCGGCGCGACAAATCCGGGGTAAGAATCGTTTACAAAATGTGCCGCGGAAAGCAAACCGACTCGTCCCGCCTGCATAGGTTCATCCGCAGATTTCGGAAAGGGTTTTTTATTCATATTTGGCAGTTTGTCTTGAACTTATTACCTGCTTCCTTGTTCGCCTATTCATGCATCGCTCGGAGGTTCATTCGATTGTTGCGGACGTTTGCTGGCGCGGAATATTAAATATCCGCCAACCAGAATAAACACGATGGGCAAAATAAAGTCGCCGTTAATCCACGCGGCATTTTGGAAATAAATAAAGAAAGCAAGCAGCAAAGATCCAACGCCCGGATAAATCGCCCAGCCAAGCTTATTTTCCGCGTTCCGCTGCATGTAAAGAAGCACGAAAGTAAGCCCTAGGCCAACGAAAAAAACAACACCATCCTGATCTCCGGCAAGAAGGTGAAAAGCATCGACAAGCACGATGGTACCCAAGGTGACGCAAACTCCGGCTGTGAGCAGCGCCCACCACTTTCGGCTATTTTTTGCATAGAGATAGCCAAAGACAACGGCGCCGCACCAGAAAAATGCCGTACCGATAATATCATCCGGAACATAGACAAAATTTTGGATGACAAGGACAACGCCGATACAGGCAAAAAACAATGCCGGTAAAAGCGGCCACCACACTCTTTTCTTTTGATAAAGCCGGTAAAACAAATATGCGACGATAAGAAAGAATACACCGCCGACAATATTTTCGGCATTCGGGATAACATTCATATTTATGAGCAACGCAAGAATTCCTATGAATATGATGAGTATCCCAATCAACATATTTTTATTTTTCTCAGTCATATCCGATCCTTTCTATAAAGTGAGCAATATTAGAATCATCAAACTTTTTGAGGAATGACATTTACATTTGGATCGTTCACTGGATCGAGATATCTCACCCTGACCAGCAATGAGAATTATTAACAATTTAGTAAATTTAAAACTTGTATGAAAGCTCAAAGTTGAGCAAGTTTGTGCGGGAATCGGCTCCTTCAATATTTTTATCTTTGTCATAATCAAAGTTAGCCATAGCATTCAGTTCCCAATGGGGGGAGAAATTCCACGTCATGAAAAAGAAGAGGGAATTAATGTTGCGATTTGAATAGAGAGAAAGACCGCTGCCGTCGGAATAAGGCGCATTGGGATAGCGGCGTAGCTCAAAAGAATTTGACAAACTGGCGATAAATCCGCTGGTAGAGAAAACATCAACGGAAATGAGTGGACCATGAGAATAATAATCCTCAATTTCCGGACTTTCATTTTCGACATTATTGGGAAATGTATGCTTGCGATTGCGAAACTGGTAGCCCAACCTGATGGTCCAGGGTAAACCAAAATTAAAATCAAATGAAGGCTCAACCACAACATCCAAATAATTTGGCGTGGCATGGGAAAATTCCTGATAGATTCGTCTTTCACCTTCAGTTTTAAAGCGAAAAGCCAGATGCCGGTCTAAAGAATAGTGAACAGCCAGTTCTCCATAAATGTTATTGAAATTGTTGGAAAAGAGAGAATCCACAAAACCATAGCGATAGGTGCGTACATTTTGTTGAATATTAGCGTACAAACTTTTTTTACCGCCGCCGATTGACCAATAATTGCCGCCGATTATTCTTTCCGAATAGTCCCTCGATTCGGCCTGATCATGCGCTCTGATGCGTGCGCCGTATTGAAACTCGATCCTGCCCAAATTTGCTAAAAGAAAAGATACCTTGCCCCTGGCATAATTCTGTAAAAAACTGTGAAAATATTCCGATTCATTTGAATATCGTAAAAACTGCATTTCATTTCTTAACTCAAAGCCCAAAGATTTGGCAAGGGTAATAAAAACACCGGCATTCAAATTATCATCAAGGTAGCTGAGTTCCGCATCCCGTTTATATTTTGTAATATCGATAAAGTTATCCACAGAGGTGCGAATGTGACTGCTGAGTTGATGATTGTTTTGCAATGTTAATTTGCCGGAATTATATTCGCTGCTCAGCTTGCCTTCCATTTGCAACTGCGTTTGTGTCCTAACCCCATTCTGATAATCCATCAACACACGAAAGCCGACAAAAGGGTTACCCTGGCTCTCATAAATCACACTGTCCTGCTCCGAGAGCACAATGCCGAATTTCTGCTGCCACAATTCCGAACCAAAAAGTCCCTGATACGTCCATTCCATCTTCGATTTGGCGTCAGTTTGATTATCAGAATCTTTTTCAGATTTTTCCTGAACAAGTTCCAGGGCACTTTCTAAAAATTCATCGGCAATGCTATAGTCGCCCTGCCCGGCAAATCCTTTGGCATCTTCAATAAGCGAAAGGACATCTGCTGCATATTGCAGAGGAACGTTATTTTTGATATCATTTGAAATAAGACGCTGAAGGCGGGAAAACTTTATATCATAAAGCGTTGATTCTTCATTGACATCACTCGCCGTCGCAGTAGAATCCCGCTGCTGTGCAAACAGTGAAGAAAGCAAAGGTATCCAAAAAATGAGGATAGATATTTTTAGAATTTTCTTTAGCAGCAAGATGACCGAAAGTTTAATTTAAGTACAGTGAGTTTTTCTCTTTGAAAATGTCAGGTAGAAAGAATGACAATGAAAATATCAAACAGTTGCAAATCGTAACTATTCACCCTTGCAGTGTCATTCCGGCTGGAGCGGAGCGGAATGCCGGAATCTCCTCGTTTAGTCATGAGATTCCGGTATCCTCCTATCGTCGGAACCGGAATGACAGCAAGTTCACGTTGTAAAAAAACGCTCAACTGAATTTACTGCAAATCAATTAGGTACGTTACCTTTTTCTGACCAAAAGAGCAATCATTTTCATAAAACAAGTGGCGGGATGACAATTCCATCCCACCACAATTTTGAATTTCCGATACTCAATATTTATAGAAATGATGCAGGTGGAACTTATTTGAGCATCAGCATTCTTCGGGTTTGAACAAAACGTTCGCCATTCGCATCAGCTTCCAGGCGATAGATATAGATACCACTGGACAGTTTGACGCCAAGATTATTCGTCCCGTCCCAGGCCATCACAAAGGCACCGGCTTGTTTTCTGCCCTGGAAAAGCGTTTTCACTTCTTTACCAAGCACGTTAAAAACCGTGAGTTTCACGTTTGCTGTTTTCGGCAGGGAAAAACGGATTTCCGTCGTCGGATTAAACGGATTCGGATAATTCTGATCTAGAGAGAAAGAGACTGGCGCCGAAGCATCGTCACTTACACCCGTGGTTGTTGCACTGAGGGTGATGGAAGCATCATACATGCTTTCACCGCCGCCGACAGTCACGTCCCGGGCCGTCTCGGCAGATTCACCTTCGTAATAGCCGTCGTTGTAATTTGCCATAGATGCGCTCAGCTTGTAGTTTCCTGCCGGGATACCTTCCATTTGATACGATCCATCCGTATCGCTCATTTCAGCCGCAACGATTTCGCCGTTGTCTTCAGCGACAATCAGGGCACCGTCAACCGGCGCGCCCGAAGGATCGACAACTGTGCCGGTAATCATATAGGCACCTTCCTCGCGGGGAGCCAGACCAAAATCAATTCCAGAGGTTATTTGATCTCTGATAACTTTGATGGGCGTTGCCTTGAACCAACGATGTACATCATTATAAAACTCACCGATGTATCCTTCCGCCATTGCCACAGCAAGATATTTACCCGGTTTGACGCCAAGCATTTCGAACGAACCGTCAGGGCCGGTCAACGCACGTCGTGGTTGGGCAAACGTCAACGGAATGATGGCAACCATGGCGCCGTCAATGGGCAGGCCGGTAGAATCATCAATCACAATCCCCGTGATGCCGGTATCTGAAGTTTCACTCATATCGAGAGCAAAATTAATATCTCCGATAGCATTGGGGGCAACGAGTTCTATCGGGGTGGCGTCCTCTTTGGTTGCCGCATTGAGATACCACTGTTTTTTGAAACCTCTGGCATTGGCGCTTGCAATATAAGTACCGCTCCGCAGTCCCTTTATCTCAAACTCGCCGTTTTCATTTGTTCTCGCTTTTATTTTAAAACGACCGGATTGTTTTCTCAAAGTAATGATAGCATCCATAATTGGTGTTTCATTCTCTGAACTTGTAACAACACCGGAGATAACGCCGCCTTTGGTTAAAGTGAAATTAATATCGATAATTGTTGCGCCGTTCTCAACATTAAGGAGTGTGGCATTTTTCAGCGAATCGGCTTCCTGCCAGTATTCACGCAAATAATCACGCGCATGAGCGGTTATGACATAATCGCCGGCCGGCAATCCTGGAAAAGTGTACATGCCGAGAGAATCAGTCATGGTTTTAAAATGGCGATGCTGCCGCTTTTGTTCGACAAAAGCGTTGACTTTTGCACCGACAAGCGGTTCGCCGGTTTCTGCATCGACAACCATTCCTGATACGCTACCTAGAGGCGCGAGCGCCATATCCACAGTGGAATGCTGGTCTTCAAAAACCTGTACCGGTGTGGCCTCGGTCGGTTTTTCTGCATTATCGAACCATTCCGGCGCAAAGCCCTGCGCACCGGCTTCAACCAGATAAAAACCCGGAGGAACCTGAACGGCGTATTCACCCTTTGCATTGGTTTTCCCTACGCGATTATGGCCCCACTGTATCGGCCGCGGGGAAAGCAGCGTGCGAACATTCACAACCGCATTGGCAACAGGCGAACCATCCGCATCATTCGTGATTACACCCGTGATGGCACTGGTCATATCAAGAGCAAAGTCGATACCCGCCGATTCATTGGGTTCTTCCACCTCTACAAGCGTGGCGTCGCTGACTCGTTTCACATCATTATAAAACTCGCCAAGATAGCCCGCTTTATCGGCAAACACGACGTACGATCCGGTGTGCAATCCTTCCAGTTTATAATTGCCGTCTTCATCAGTTAGAATATGTACTTTATGTTTGGGATTGACCAGCAAGAAAGCAGCAACGTGTGCTCCTTCGAGGGAAGTGCTGTCCACACTGCTTGTGACCTGGCCGGAAATGCTGCCACCTTTGTTGAGCGAGAAATCAATACCCGTCAGGGAATCATTCGCTGCGAGTTGAACAGGCGTTGCTTCGTTCAAATAATAAACATTATTATAATATTCCGGCACATAACCCTTTGTCGCCGCGCGGACGACGTAATAACCCGGGATGAGTTTATCTAAAACATACGAACCGTCATCAGCAGAAAGCACTCGTCTGGAAAACTCAGGTGTGCCGATTCTGGTAGCGCTCACTTTGACTTGCCCAAGAGCAGCACCGAATTCATCCAAAACAGTACCGGACAATGCAGCACTGGGTGGAGGACTGACAATGACTGTAGCCCTGCCGACGTAAACCTGGTGATCGATTTCCGCCATTGCGACAACCTTGCCCATGCCAACACGCGCCCCGGCCTGAAATAAACCGTTATGGTCGATTTTACCCAGCCCTTTGGGTTCAACCATCCAGCGCACATTTCTGGCACGTAATGATATTCCCTTTGAACTTTTGGCAAAGACCTTAAAGGCTTGCTTGCCGTTTGGCGGCACAATTGCGCGATCGGGTTTCACATCAATCTTAATTTCCGCTTCCGGCGGTGCACCGACGATAACGTGCGCTGTTCCGGCTATTCTTTGACCACCGACAATAGCTGTTGCAATAACTTCCCCGCGACCCGGTTTTCTACCGGCCATAAAATAGCCGTCATCTGTAATTTTCCCCAAATCACCGGGAACTACTTTCCACTCATACTTTTCAACGACAACGGGTGTATGAGATTCATTAAAAACCTGGGCTTCAAACTTGAGGCCCGCTCCCGGTTCGACAATCGTTTCCTGCGGACGAACGAGAATTTGGTAACTGTAGCCCGTACTAGCCAATAATAAACCGGCGAGGGCAAAAACAGTAAATAAAAAACGATATTTGTTACTCATGAGATTCTCCTTTACACAAATATTAAATTGATTTTCGTCATGCAAACTCTTACATTTAGTACGAGATAAGCTGACTCGGTTCCTTGGCAAAAACATCACATTGCAATGATTTTGCCCCGTTCAAGGTTGTTTGTCGTATGGTTCCCAGACCTGTCACGAATTTCAACCCTATGGGCGGGGCATTTCTATACAACCCTTACAGCTCATTCCGGGCATCACCTCCTTTACGAATTTTTCTTACCAGTTCAAATCCATGTTTAAGGTACTCGAATGCCAGTTCATAGTTACCGTTTATCGCAGCCTCTTTTGCCCGTTCGAGCATTTGCTGTGCGGCATTCAAAAGTTCTTTATCCTTTCCATTTAAATTTGCACTCACCTTTTCCAGTTTATTCGAAAGCCGGTCATACTCTTGTTCAAAACTTTGCTTATCTATGACGCGGTTTCGCCGTGCTTTTCTGTCAAGAGCGGATAAAAATCTGTTTCCGGCAAGCACTGATTCCAGCGCCAGTCCTACGCGCCCTCGGTTCAAATACTTTTGTGCATCATTGACACTTTGCTTCGCTGCTCTCAAAAGAGCGCGCACACGCGGCGTTGAAGCATCAGGTCTGCTTTCCACCCGATCGATATCCGAGCGCAATCGTGAAAGTTCCTTCTCGGCGCGCACGCGCATGGACGGCCTGTTGTTCTGATTCCACAGACGACTCAGCAAGTTGCGCGCTAACTGCACACGTTTCAAAGCAATCTCGAAACGCCCCTGTCTAAGCGCACTTTTCGCCTGTTGATGAAGCTGTATGGATTTTTTGAGAATAAGCTGACTTTTTTGATCATTGGACTGCCCGGCCCGCTCCTGCGCACTGGAAAGCAGATCGTTAAACAACTCAATTTCTTCAATAGCCTGCTCGCGGACTGAAATTCTCTGCCCCTGACAAATATCAATTGCGCGGAGGAGCAATCGCGTCGTGCTATAATAAAGACCGAGCGCAAACCTTATATTTCCCTTGTTGACAGCTTGTTGAATTATTGGATACTGCTTTTTCGCTTGCTTTAAAAGTTTTTTTGCACCCGGGTTTTCGCACGCGGAAACGGTCTCCTGAGCTCTTTGAGCAAGTTCCTCGAAGCGGTTACGCTCAGTTCGAATTTGCTCCTGCAAATTTCCTTTTGTCCCCTGAACCAAGCTCAGGCTGCGTTCGACAAGAAATTTGCCAACACGAAAACGCTCCATGGCCATAAGAAAATTTTGATTTCGCAAGCTCTGAATGGCAAGCTTAATGTTGGTTTTGGCATCCCGCAAGAGACGCTCGGCTTCCTTGTTATTATGCCCGGGGACGAGCATTTCGGCCCGACGGATCAATTCCTCGACCTGCTCCTGAATGCGCTGGACAGGGACGCGGGATAGAAAATTGATGGCTTGCGTAAGCAAGTTTGAGGCGGCAAGCAGTTTCGTTTTGGCCAACTTATTTCGCCGCCTGGAATAAAGACTCAGGGCATCCGTCCGAAGTGTTGCAGCTTGTTTGACCAACGCTTCTGCCTGCTTGTCAGGAAAGAGCCGCAAGAGATCACGGGCAACGCTGAACTGCTGATCAACTCTTCTGAGCATAGCCTCTCCGCCCTTTGCACTCATTCCCGTCTGGGCGAACGCAAAACCGCTCAGAATCATTATCAGCCAAAATATTTGCAAAACTTTTTTCATTATGAATCTCGATTTTAGTTCCCATTTACAGCAGGTCTTGTGCAAGAGATATGCCAATATAAAAAAGCAAAAGACTTTAATGTGCTTTATCTTTAAATATCAATCGGATAAAGCTGCCATCATACTCAGAAATTCAGTTCGATCGGGGATGGTTGTACTTGCAGGTACAGTTCGGTGTGCTTATTTGTACGCAGAAAAAGGCAGCACAAAGAACTGCCTTTTCAGATTATAAACGTTTCTCAGAGGTCAAAATTCTTTTGCGCAATAGCCATAATTTTTCGGCCAATACTTATGGAGGCAGTAGCAGCAGGGGACGGCGCATTGAGAACATGAAGCATCCGTTCCGCCTCCAGGATACGGAAATCATCAACCAATTTGCCATCGGGATCCAGGGCCTGAGCTCTTACTCCGGCCCCTGCAGGATGTATATCCGCAGCCGTGATTTCCGGGATGAGGCGCCGCAGCGCTTTAACAAAAGCCCGCTTGCTCATGGAACGATAAATTTCTCCTAAACCCATTTTCCAGTATTTGGAAACCATGCTCCAAAAACCGGCAAAGGAAATGGCGTCCAATGTATCAGTGATAGAAATACTGGTTTTAGTATAGCCCTCACGTTTCAGCGCAAAAACAGCGTTAGGACCGGCTTCGACGCCGCCTTGTATCATACGAGTAAAATGCACCCCGAGAAATGGAAACCTTGAATCAGGGACAGGATAAATGAGATTATTCACCAGATGCTGTTTTTCAGCAATAATTTCATAATATTCGCCACGAAAAGGCACAATTCTGCTGACCGGATCAATGCCGCATTTTTTCGCTATGCGATCAGATTGCAACCCACCGCAATTGATGAGATAACTACACCGAATTTGTCCTTTTGTCGTCTCAAGAGCAAACCCCTGACTTTCCTTTGCCAGATTCAGAAACCTCGTGCTCGTCAATACTTCTCCACCACGCTCCTGAACGATCTGTGCGAACTTTTTCGTGACTGCGGTATAATCGACAATGCCCGTCTCTGCAACGTAAAGTCCGTCAATTCCAAAAACATGCGGTTCGTAATGGTGTATTTCCTCGGGGCGCAATCTTTTCAAGCCTTTCAACCCGTTCGCATTGCCGCGACGCTCCAGTTCATCCAATGCCGGAATCTCGTCCTCTCTCGTTGCCACCACAACCTTACCACAACGATCGAAAGGAATATTATGCTCCTCACAAAATTTGTAAAGCGATTCCCGGCCTTCCACACAATTTTTTGCCTTCAGAGAGCCGGGTTTATAATATAGTCCCGAATGAATGACACCACTGTTATTCCCTGTTTGGTGAGCCGCCAGTTTTTCTTCGGCTTCCAGGACAATGACAGAAATACCCTTCTTTTCAGACAAGGCCAGTGCTGTGCCCAGGCCAACGATACCGCCACCAATAATCGCAACATCATACTGCTTTTTATTCATAAAAACATCCCTAATTTTTCAACTCCAAAATCTCGCGTACATTTTACAACCGACCAGGTATATCGTACAACAAAAATTTCCTTTAAAAATTCAATGAAAATAATCCGGATAGTGCTTTAATCCTTGCATTAAAATCACATTCCGCCTATATTTTAAGTCAATATTTTTAACACTTCATCCGCCAACAAAAAAACAGGAGCAGAAAACTGAAATTCAAGATACTCGTCGATTCAGGTGAATTCCTGCAGTCCTTCCGCAACGATGTTGCTTCCGCCAGCGAGTACGTCTACATTCAGGCTATGACTTTTGAAGGAGATGAGGCCGGGAAAAGTATCTGCGACGCACTTTTGCAGTCCGGTGCCAAAGATATTCGCATCATGGTCGATTCTTATACGAAAATCATGATCAGCGATAAATTTGTTTACTCCCCTGTAAACTTGTTGGATCGTTCTTTCCGGACTGAAATAAAGGAAACGCACGAGTTATTTGTTCAGTTGAATCAGGCCGGAATAAATGTCAAATACATAAATCCGCTCGGTCCCCTGCTCAGCAAGGTTATGATTAGGAATCATAAAAAGCTGATCATCATTGATGAGGGTATTGCTTATGTTGGCGGCGTTAATTTTAGTGACCACAATTTTTCCTGGCACGACATGATGCTGCGGATAGAGGATGAAGACATTGCAGCCTTTTTGCAGAATGATTATTTAGCCACCTGGGCGGGAGAAAATCGCGCAACGGTTAAATCATTTCCGAATATCGATTTTTACGTTTTTGACGGTCAATCGAATGAAAGAATTTTCCGTTCACTTTTTCACATTATGGACAGCGCAAAAACGAGTATTTTTATTGAAACACCTTATCTCTCTTTTCCTTTTTATGAAAAATTACGCCAGGCCGTTCACCGCAAACTAGATGTAAGAATCATTGCACCGGAAAACAACAACAAACCCATTATGCAAAAATATACGTTTTGGGAAATTCAACGTTCGGGTATTCATCTGCACCTTTTAAAAAACAAAATGACGCATCTCAAGGCCATGCTGATCGACGATGATGTCCTCGTTCTCGGTTCCTCAAATTTCGACTACGTCAGCTATAAAACGCAGCAGGAACTCATTGCGGTCATCAGAGATAAAAAAATAATCGGGGAATTTAAAAGGCGCATTTGGCAACCTGATTTTGAGAACACCAAAGAATGGAACGGAAAAGTTTCAAATTGGATGGGTAAAATTCGTTACTTTAATTTAAGAACTCTCGGCCGTTTTCTCGTCTGGTTGGCAAAAAAGTTTGCATGAGAAGACAAAACAACACAGTTGCCCTAAAACAAGATGTATCGGCTCAGGGAAAAATCAATTCTTGATAGTATTTTGCAAGCAACTGCTAACAATGAAAAAAAATGTAACTCCGTTGGTAGTTCTGACTTTGTAGACAAATCAGAAAACTTGATTTCTATAATTTGCCATGAATTTATATAATAAAAATAATTCTCTTTTCGCTGCATTTGACCGATTCCCAACAAAACCGGCGGTCTACTCCTCAACCCGGGAATTAACTTTTACACACCTCCTGCAATGCGCCATTGAAACCGGGAATCGTCTCGCCGACGAAGGAATCAGGCGCGGGGACAGGGTCGCCATTCTTGCACACACCAGCGTTGAATATGTCATCCTTTTGCTCGCTCTATGGAAATCGGGCGCCATAGTGGTTCCCCTCAGCACACGCTGGCCGACGGGTCAAATCGATCGGGCTTTTGCAAAGATAAATTGTCGAACGTGCATTCTCACCCCTGAATTCCAAAAAATAAAATTCACCTTCCCTGTAAAAGTCCTTCTTTTGGAAGAAATGGCCAAACCCGGCAATGCAGAGCAGAGCATCAAAAGCGCAGATCTCTCTGTTTCCAAAGATCAGGTGGCAACCGTCATTTTCACATCAGGGAGTACAGGAACCGCCAAAGCTGCTGTGCACACCATTGGCAATCATTATTTTAACGCCCTCGGCTCGAACAGCAATATTCCTTTCGCACCGGGAGATCGCTGGCTGCTCTCCCTCCCGCTCTACCACGTCGGCGGGCTGGCTATCATCTTTCGCTCATTGCTGAGCGGCGGCAGCATTGCTATTCCCGATCACAAGTTTTCACTGCAAGAAAATCTGGTCAGCCTGCGGATCACGCATCTCAGTCTTGTCGCCACGCAACTGCATCGGTTGCTTGACAATTTTTCATCTGCCAGCTTTCAATTTCTAAAAGCAATCCTTCTTGGCGGCAGCGCTATTCCCGGCTCATTGATAAAACGTGCCATGGAAAACAATTTACCGATATTTACAAGTTACGGCGCAACCGAAATGTCCTCACAAATCGCCACGACGCAGCCGGATGACAGTTTGCAGCGCCTGTACACTTCAGGGAAACCGCTTCCTTATCGAAAATTACAAATCGCAGCAGGTGGAGAAATTCTCGTTAGTGGAGAAACGCTTTTTCAAGGATATATGGAAAATGGAATTTACAAATCAGCCAGTGACGATAAAAACTGGTTCCACACCGGTGATTTGGGGAAAATGGATAAAGGCGGATACCTGCACGTCATTGGGAGGAAAGATAATATGTTTATCTCCGGCGGCGAAAACATTCATCCCGAAGAGATAGAGAGACACCTGCTGCAGATGGATGAAATTGCCCAAGCCATTGTTGTACCCGTCAATGACAGGGAATTTGGAAAACGACCGGCAGTATTTATTCAACATGAAGAAAAAATAAAAAAAAGCCAGCTTAAAAAACGGTTGGAAAAAGTGTTACCAAAATTCAAAATCCCCGATTATTTTTTTGAAATGCCGCTCACGGCGAACAAAAATTTAAAGCCGGACAGACAATCTCTGCAAATTCTTGCAAATAAAATTGTTGATAAAAAACAAAAGTAATGTGTAAACACTTTATTCTCGGACACGGATTTTCGCAGATACACGCTGATTTAAAAAACGATAATATTATTTAAAAAACTTCATCAGCGAGCATCGGCGTTAATCTGTGTCCAATCTGAAGAATCTTGCAGGAGGAACGTCGGAATTGGGATCTTTAATTTCCCCCGCGGATGAATGGACTTTTCTGTTAGCCCAAGGATGGGATAGTTGGCTTTCGCTTCGCCGCAATCAGGATTTCCGGAGCAAAGCCAATAGCCTGTCTTCCGTTTGCGGGCCAACGAGAAACTCGGCAATTTTCCCGGCCTGCACCAGCACCGTTGACGGCGTACCCATAACACCGAATTTTTTCGCCGTCGTCATGTCACGTGAAATATCAATTTTGATGATGCCTCTGTTCTGTTTCGATAATTTTTCGATTGTCGGTGTCATTTGTTTACAAGCGCGACAGCTTGGACTATAAAAATAAAAGAGGGCCTTTCCACCACTCTGAATTGTTCTTCCAACTTTGCCACCAATAGTCGGTGCAGGCTTGCCCTTTTGTAAACGCATTTTAAAAACCATGGAATACTGAAACAGTAAAAACGCAACAACAAGTCCGCCGACGATATATAAAACGATCATTTATAATCTCCTTTCAGGTTTAAAATATTTGATGTCACAGAAACAAAATGGATTCAAAATCTTTCACTGCAATAACAGTTGCAAGTTAAGGAATATTTAAACATTTTTACAAGTTGAAAGATAAAACATCAAGGAGGAATGTATGGCAAATGAAATTCTAACAATCATTGGCATGGGACAGGGGATTAGTCTCGCCGTAGCAAAACGATTTGCAAAAGAAGGATTTACCGTGGCTATGGTTTCCCGGACAGAGGAAAAGCTGGAATATAATCAGACGGAATTGAAAAAACTCGGGTACGATGCCCACTATTTTGTTGCCGATGCATGCAGCGAGGAATCACTAAAATCCGCAATGTCTGAAATCAAATCGAACCTTGGTGACACAAACGTTTTGCTATACAATGCTGCAAATGGAGTCGCTGCGTTTCCTTCACAAATCTCATTTGATGATTTAGTGAATGATTTTAAAGTGAATGTTGCCGGTGCTCTCATAGCCACTCAGCAAGTTTTGCCCGCAATGGATGCAGAAAAAAAGGGAACGATCCTTTACACCAGTGGGGGATTATCGATCCGCCCATATAAAGATTATGCTTCCCTTGCTATCGGCAAGGCGGGCATAAGAAGTCTTGCTCATACCTTCGCCCAGGAGCTCAAATCGGAAGGTATTCATGTCGCAACCGTCACGGTGCGCGAATTTGTCAGATCATATCATGAAAAATACAATCCGACATCTATCGCAGAAGAGTTCTGGAAATTGCATATTCAGCCCAAGGGGAAGTTTAAGACGGAAGTAATTTATTAACCATTGATATATTGCCAATTTTGAATCAGGTTTTTCCTAAAGCTGCAAAACACTAAATACTGGCTTTTTGGTCTCCAGTAGTTTTTGATTAATATCCAGAATCCAAAATTCAGTATCTCCGCTTCACCGTTTGCAAACCAATTAGAAAAAAATACCGTTTTTATGCCAGTTTGAGAAAGTCTCGCTGCAAGTTACCTCAGCATGGCCATAACCAAAAGCAATATCAAAATAGCTGCCCCGGCGCCCGCATAAAACACACCTGAAATTGAAAAAACAGCAAAAAATATTCCCATAAAAACAGGGCCAAGTGTTTGGCCAAGTCGCAATACCATACCGTTCAAAGACATGATTGCTGCCCGCTGGTTCATTGGCGCCAGTTCTGCAAGCATAGTTTGCAAACTCGGGATAAGGATGCCATGGCCCACCCCGAAAACAACTGTTGGGATGAGAAGAAGCCAAACATGGTGGACATGCGGAACAATTGTCAGCGCCAGCGCATAAAAGCCGGATGCCGCACCGAGGAGTGAAGGCGTAGAGAACTTTTTCGCCAGCCTTCCCAGTTGAGAAGAAGTGATTGCCGTTGTAAAAGACATACTTGCCATGATTATCCCAATGACAAAAGGCGGTCTCGCAAACGTACGGCCAATAAGAAATGGAAAATACGTCAAATACGAGCCATAAAGAATAATAAAAACAAGAATACTGATGAGAAACACGCCGATTATTTTCATGCTTTTCAGGCTCTGCCACGTGTCGCGAAAATAGCCGGAAAGAGTTTGATTGGATTGTGGTTCAGGATTATTTAAAAATAAAAGTGTGACGAGACCAACGGGAAATGCAAGCAAAGGCAGAAAGAAAGGATAGTTCCATCCGATGGTCGCCAACGCGCCGCCGATAATGGGAAAAGACGCAGTACCAATGCTCAAAACACTGGCGTTATATCCCATCGCTGCAGCACGCTGTCTGCCGCTGTAAAGGTCACCGATAATAGTCGCATTGATAGATCCCAGTGATGCTGCACCCATGCCCTGAACAAAACGAAAAACGAGCAAAACATTCAAATTATTCGCAAATGCGCAACTATATCCGGCTGCTGCGAACAGCATGAGAGAAGGAACCAATATTTTCTTCCGTCCCAGGCGGTCGGCAAGAACACCGAGCACTGGTGCGAGGAAAATCCCCGGCAAGGTAAAAACAGTGATCAGCAGCCCGACCTCGCTCGAAGAAATCGCCAGTTGTTTTCCAATCTTTGGAAACGCCGGCGAAATGCTCGACACCCCCATGATCGCCATGAGCGTTACAGAAAAAATGATTTGCAAATTGCGATCTTTATAGAGTTTCGTTTCCACTTTTTTCGAATGCTCCAAAATGATTCTCCAGTCCGCTTTTTAAATCCGCAGGGATGGGCATCTTTTCTCTTGTCTTTTTGTCCATGCATACATGTACCGTTTTGACCAAAGCGGCCACAGCTTTATCTTTAAGAATTTGATAGCTCAGCGTGTATGCCGTTTCTCCCAGGCGGGAGACGAGCGCCTGCACGGTGATTTCATCCCCGGGAAACAATGGCAGCTTGTAATCCGCTTCCACGTGCACGAGCGGAAGGAGATAATCTTTTTCCCTGAGAATTTCGCCAATGCCGAACCCTTCCGAAATGAGCATTTGCTCATACGCTTCGTGGGCGATGATAAAAATATTATTAAAAAATATCAGCCCGGCGGCATCGGTTTGGTGAAATTTCACAAAAGTTTTTATTGTAATCATTTTTATTTATTCCCGATTGTATTCTGCTGTATTTCCTTCTTGTTGTAATTTGTAAAAAAGATTGCTATTTTTCGTTTTTCTTATTCATGCAAATCCGGATGGCACATGAGCAAGATCAAAGTATACAGGGCAAATTTGCCAAAAGTCTATCTTCTCTCGTCTTTGCGCTGGATGCTATTGATCATGCCAATTGTGGTGTTGTTCTACCAGGAGAATGGTCTGTCCATGATACAGATTATGCTCCTTCAGTCCATCTTTTCCGTTGCCATTATATTGTTCGAGATTCCGTCCGGTTATTTTTCCGATGTCATTGGCCGAAAGACGACGCTGGTCATCGGCTGCGTCCTCGGCTTTTTAGGATTCTGCATTTATTCTATTTCATATAATTTCCAGGGCTTTTTAGCCGCTGAAATAATCATGGGCCTGGGTTCCAGTTTCATCTCCGGCACAGATTCAGCGCTCATATACGACAGCCTGGTAGAGATGGGCGAGGCAGAACGTTATGTACGATTTGAAGGAAAGAAAATCGCAATCTGCAATTTTTCCGAAGGTGTTGCCAGCATCGCCGGCGGATTTCTCGCAACCATCAGTTTGCGAACGCCGTTTTATTTTGAAACCGCCATGAACTTTTTTACAATTCTCGTCGCTTTGACATTGACGGAACCCGACCGCCACAAGTTTGATATTTCCGAGGGAAAAATCAAGGGAATTCTCAGCATTGTCAAATTTTCCATGCATGATCACAGGGAAGTGAAATGGCTGATTATTTATTCATCTTTAGTCGGCGCTTCAACTTTAACGATGGTGTGGCTGATCCAACCCTATCTGAAAATAGCAGGTCTGCCCATCCGATTTTTCGGTATCGTCTGGGCTGCTTTGAATTTTGCCGTCGGTATTTTCTCATTTAATGCTCATAAATTCGAAGCTCTTCTGGGACGGAAAAGAACACTCATCTCCCTGATTTTTTTAACCGCTGTCGGCTATTTTCTTGTTGCTGCTTTTCAAAAACTCTGGGCAATTGGATTTCTGCTCATTTTTTATTTCGTCAGAGGAATTAACAGCCCTGTTTTAAAAGATTATCTCAATCGCCTGATCACCTCGGATAAAAGAGCCACGGTTTTATCCGTGCAGGGGATGATCGGAAGGCTCATTTTTGCATTGGTCGGGCCATTCATCGGCTGGATCACAGATATTTATTCATTGTCTTGCGCCCTGGCAATTTCAGGCACGATTTTTTTTGTCTTCGGACTTGTTGCCCTGGTGTTTTTGCGATTGCACCACGGACTTTAATCTGCGGAACAGACGTTCAAATCACGAGGTATTGGAATGAATCGAATTTTAGCTATTTTTAACAAATTTTTTGTATTCTGGATTATCATCGGCGGTGCTGCCGCATACTTTTATCCCCAGATTTTCGTTCCCCTGAAAAAATACATGGAACTGTTTTTTGCGTTTACCATGTTTGGAGTGGGTATGGTTCTTTCGCCGGAAGATTTTGTCAATATCTTTAAAAATTTTAAAGTGGTCCTCGTGGGTGTAGTCTCGCAGTTTTCCATCATGCCGATTTCCGCATTCGTGGTGGCCAAAGCTTTTGCTTTTCCCAAAGATATTGCGCTGGGATTAATTTTAACCGGCTCTGCGCCGGGCGCCATGGCAAGCAATGTGTTGAGTTATCTCGCCGGCGCCGATGTCGCCTATTCTGTTTCCCTGACCACGGTCTCAACATTCCTGGCTCCGGTGATGACGCCTTTCCTCACACTCGTTTTGGCGCAGGCCATTTTCAAAATACCTTTTTGGGGCATGTTTTTCAGCGTTTTCAAAATGGTTTTGATTCCCCTGGCGCTGGGCATTGTTGTAAAAAGAATCTTTAACAAAAAAGTCGAACCCATCGCCCAGGTCTTTCCCACGATTTCGACTTTGTTCATAACTTTTATTTGTGCGCTGGTCATTGCCCTTAACAAAACCTACCTGCCGCAACTAACCAGCCTGATTTTCATTGCCGCTATTCTTTTGAATCTGTCCGGCCTGTTTTTAGGCTATACGGTTGGCCGCGCATTCGGATTTGATGTGCTGAAAAAGCGCGCTCTATCCATTGAAATCGGCATGCAAAACGCAGGACTGGGCAGCGTCCTTGCCCTGAAACACTTTAGCGAACGAGCTGCTCTGCCGGCCGTGATTTTTGTTTTCATCTGTATTTTTTCAGCATCGCTTTTGGTGCCGATTTGGTCGAGGAGTAAAGAAAGTGCTTTTGTGCAGAGCAAATAACCATCAAGACCGCAGATGCCATGCCAGGGGCTCCGGGTGTCTTTATCGCTTGCAATCCATGAAGGGATTGCACTCCTCCACCGGCAGAAAAAGTATAACCCCTAGTCATTCTGGCCCCACCTTT
>Ga0114931_10002938_pt1 | contig 21619 bp, 20 predicted proteins | sample 2SBtaG_FD_89579 | JGI IMG/M metagenome (GOLD analysis project Ga0114931, IMG submission 89579) | Deep subsurface microbial communities from Kolumbo volcano to uncover new lineages of life (NeLLi) - 2SBTROV14_V59a metaG | ecosystem: Environmental > Aquatic > Marine > Volcanic | place: Kolumbo... | reverse complement strand
TGATATAGGCTATATTTTCGGGCGTCGAGAGCGTCCGCTTGATTTGGTTTTGGATAAACATGCCCCATAGCATGCACTACGTGAGGTACTTTGTCCAGTTGTCAACTAGGGGTAAATGGCAGTGCTAGGTGCCGCGCGGCCCCATCAGCATATCCGGCAACCAAGTGGCAATGGTCGGAAACAGGCACAGCAACACGATGCCTGCGACCATGCACAACATGAACGGCAGGGCACCCCAAAGAATCGTTGACAATCGGACGTCGGGGGCAATCGAGTTCAACACGTAGAGATTCAGTCCTACCGGCGGTGTGATCAGTCCGATCTCCATGTTGATCGTCAGTACGACCGCAAACCAGATCGGATCGAAGCCCGCGCCGGTGATGATTGGGAGCAGCGTCGGAGCGGTCATCAGGATCACCGCCACCGGCGGAAGAAAAAATCCCGCTATCAACAGAAACAAGTTGACCCACGCCATCAGCAGCCAACGATTCACCTCCAACGTGCCAATCCATTCAGCCAACGACTGCGTGATGAACAGGCGTGACATCATGTAGCTGAACAAACCGGCGCCAGCGATGATCATCAGGATCATTATCGATTCACGGGTACTGTCGCGCAGCAACCGCCACAGGCTTGCCGGGCGCCACATTCGGTAGATGACGGCCGCCAGCAACACGCACCCGACCGCTCCGACGCCGGCCGCCTCCGAGGGGGTTGCAACCCCCCCGTAAAGAGCCCACAACACCAATGCGATGATGAGCAGAAACGGCAACACGTGAGGCAGTGCGGCAAAACGTTCACGCATGCTGAAACGCCGTTCCCCGTGCAGACGCAGCCCCGAACGATGGGCGTGGAACAGCGCCCAGGCCATGAACAAACCGGTCAACATCAGGCCCGGCAACAGGCCGGCGATAAACAGCCGGCCGATCGACGTTTCGGTCGCGATGCCGTAAACGATCATGGTGATGCTCGGCGGGATCAAGATCCCCAGGGTGCCGCCTGCTCCGATAGCGCCGGCGGCGAGACCCGCGGGATAGCCGCGCTTGCGCATCTCGGGGATCCCCATTTTTCCGATCGCGGCGCAGGTCGCCGGCGAGGAACCGCTGAGGGCCGCGAAGATCGCGCACGCCCCGAGGTTGGAGATCAGCAGCCCTCCCGGAACGCGCTCGAGCCAACGGTCGAGCGCCTCATAAAGATCGGGACCGGCGCGCGACGAAGCCACCGCCGCACCCATGAGAACGAACATCGGAATCGAGAGCAGCGCGAAGCCGTGCAGCGAGCCGAAATAAGTCTCGGCAATACCGCTGCTCAACGCGCCCGGGCCTTCGAACACGACCATGAATAGCAGCGCGACGCCGCCCAACGCAAAGGCGACCGGTACGCCCGCAAGCAGCACCAGCAGCAAGACCACGATGACCAACAAGCCGATTCCGAGTGGGCTCACGACCTCGCTTTACCCCGGCCGTCTTGCCCCGCGCCCAAGAGTTGCGCGATCTGAGCCACGTATTGCAGCGCCACCAGGCCAAGCCCCACGGGCATCGCCAGGTAGGGTATCCACAAGCGCACCTCCCAGATCGAGTCCGAGTGCCAGTCGTTATCCCACGCCTCGCGCCATAGGGCATAGCCGCAGGCCGCGATCACCAAGCAGAAAAGCAGTGAAATACACTGAGCCGCTATCGCCAGATTGCGTCTACCGCGCGGTCCCAGGTGTTCCGCCAGCAGGTCGATGTTGACGTGTCCGCCATGCAGCAGCACATAGGGACTGCCGAGAAAGGTCGCGGCGATCAACGAGAATGACACGAACTCGGTCTGCCAGATAGTGGGGAGGCGCAGCGCGTAGCGCAGGAAGACCATCTCGCAGATGATGATCGCGGCGGCCCCGATCAGAGCCGCCGCGATCACGCCGAAGGCACGCGACAACCCGTCTACGGCGCGAATGAATCGATCCATGGAATACGCTGCGCCGCGGGCGGAGGCGCCATCGCGTCTCCGCCCGCCTAGCATTTGTCGAACAGGAACTTATTGAACGGAAAGGGCCATGTCGAGCAGCTCGCGACCGCCCTTGACCTTGTCGGCAAAGCTCTTGTAGGAACTACGTTCGGCGACCGCGCGCCACGCCGCGGCCTGAGCGGCGGACATGGTGACCACCTTCACGCCATGTTTCTTGTAGACCTTGACCAGATTCTTATCGACATCCTTGCCGGCCTTATAGGCGAATTGCTCGGCCTTTTTGCCAGCCTTGATCAATACCTGCTGCTGTTTGGCATTGAGGTGGTCGAAACTCTGTTTGGACATCAGGATCGGCTCGTACATGAACCACAGCGCGTGTTTACCGGGCGCGGTCAGGCATTTGACCTGTTCGTAGATCCGGTAGGAAACAAAACTCGCGGAGCTGGTGTTGGCGCCGTCGAGTACCCCGGTCTGCAACGCCGTGTAGATTTCCGAACTCGGCATCTTGCTGATTGACGCCCCGGCCGCGGCCAGCATCTGATTGAAGGCCTTGCCGGCGGCACGGAATACCTGTCCCTTGACATCCTTGGGATCGAGAACGCAGCCCTTCTTCGAAGCGAAGCCCCCCGCCAGCCATGTATCCGCGAGCGAGATCACCCCGGATTTGCGCATGATACCCTTGATCCGATCCATGAACTTCGAATGATCGAGGCGTTGCGCGTGGTCGTGGTTCTTGACCAGACCCGGCATCAGCGTCAGGTTGAATTCCGGGTGTTTTCCGCCCGCATAGGCCAAGGGAAAGGCCGAGATATCCAGTTCACCATTGACCATCGCGTTCCACTGTGCCTTGGGTTTGTAGAGCGACTTCCCGGGATAAACCTTGATATTGAGATCGACATTCGCCGCCTTCGCATCGCGCGCGATGATCCGCACCATCTCGTCGCGGATATCGCCCTTCGGCCACTGATGCGAGGCGCGTAGAGTCGTAGCCGCGGCGCCCCCGGCGAAAAACAATCCCGCCATCGCCGTCGCCAACGTGGGCAAAAGAATACGCTTGTACATCGAGTTCTCTCCTCTTGTGGGTATCTGAATTCATCCAGGCACGGGCCATCCTGGCCCTTTCTGGAATCGGAGCCGCAACGAGTCGCTTCGTGGTTCCTCCCGTTTGCATCGATCAATGCCGTCGAACTTTCCGGCGCATCCCCCATCGAGCCCCGGGCGCCCTGCCTTCCGCACCTGAGCAAAAGACGACACGCTTCCCGGCTGCTGGTGGCGGCGCGCGCGCAATCGTACGCGGCCTTTGATTACTCGTTGTTGTGGAGACGAGTGTAGGCCCGAGGATCACGCTGTCAAGCACGCCGTCGCAATCATTGCACGTCGGCCTTCATGACAGCGGCCGACCATCACCGTGCCGCGAATACGGTATCGAGCGCTTCGCCCTACGTCTTCGAGGCTAGCTGACTGCGCGCCGTTTCGCGGACGCCCATAACGCGCAAGCGGTTCACGTCGTCACCCGCCAATCCATTCCACCGGGGTGGTGAAACGCGGCAGGCCTGAAATTGGTCGGAGCGGAGAGATTCGAACTCTCGACCCCCACAACCCCATTGTGGTGCGCTACCAAGCTGCGCTACGCTCCGAGAGAGGGCGGCATTCTACCGCAAAGTTGGCGCTGTAGTCGGCGTCGCGATCAGCGCCGGAGGATGTTCAGTACGTCTTCGAGTTCCACCCGGAGTTGGTGGACGATCTGTTGACTCTGGGTCACGTCGACCCGAGCTTCATCGCCCGATAGCCGCTGCCGCGCGCCGCCGATGGTAAAGCCGTGTTCGTACAGCAAGCTCCGGATCTGGCGAATAAGGATCTCATCCTGGCGCTGATAGTAGCGGCGGTTGCCACGCCGCTTGAGCGGCTTGAGCTGCGGAAATTCCTGCTCCCAGTAACGTAGCACGTGCGGCTTGACACCACACAGTTCGCTGACTTCACCGATCGTGAAGTAGCGTTTACCGGGAATCGTCGGTAATTCGTTACCGCTCGACGGATCCAGCATATGCCTCTACTCGCGCCTTGAGCTTTTGCCCGGGCCTGAACGTTACCACACGCCGCGCCGAGATCGGGATCTCCTCGCCGGTTTTTGGATTTCGCCCCGGTCGTTCGCTCTTGTTGCGCAGATCGAAGTTACCGAATCCCGATAACTTCACCTGATCACCAACTTCCAACGCCGCTCGGACTTCCTCGAAAAACGCCTCGACGAATTCCTTGGCCTCACGTTTGTTGAGGCCGAGTTCCTCATAAAGTTTCTCGGCCATTTCCGCCTTGGTCAGCGCCACCTCACCCCCTCAACTCGGCTCCTAGCTTGTCCTTGAGGCACGCGACGATGGTGTTCACACCGGCGTCCGCCTCACGATCATTCAGGGTTTTCGAGCGATCCTCGAAAACCAACGACAAGGCTATGCTTTTCTTCCCTGAATCAATGCCTTCGCCGCGATACACGTCAAATAACTCTAACTTTTTTAGCACATTCACGCCAGCCTGTCCAACGCAATCTCGCAATCCTCGGGCGCTGACCGACTCATCGACCACCACCGCAATGTCGCGGCGAACGGTCGGGAACGGCGATAACAGCTCGCAGCGCGGCAGCCGACCATCGCCAAGAGGGATCGTCGCCAGTTCGAAAAGGAAGGTCGGTGCGCCGATCTTCAACTCTTGCGCGGCGCGCGGATGGAGCGCCCCGATCCAACCGACCAACGCGCCATCACGCTCCACTCGCGCCGCCTGGCCGGGATGCAAGGCCGGATGCGATCCGGCGACAAAGCGAAAGTCATCGGAACAGCCGGTCAAAGCAATCAACGCGGCGACATCGGCCTTGAGGTCGAAAAAATCGATCGCCTCGTCATCAACGCTCCACTGCCGCGGCACCCGCGAACCCGTCACCACGCCGCCCAGCATCGTGACTTGTTCGAGGGTACCTTCACACCCGCGGAAGACCAGCCCCGATTCAAACAGTCGCGCGCGCGTCTGCTGGCGTTTGAGATTGTGCAGCATGGCGCCGATCAGGCCCGGCCACAGCGTCGTGCGCATTACCGCAAGTTCCGGGGAAATCGGATTGGCCAGGGCCAGCGCGGGCGCCTCCGGAGCGAGCAGCTCTTGGATCCGGGGGTCGACGAAACTGTAGGTGATGGCTTCTTGGTAATCGCGCCCGACCAAGGTTGAGCGCATGCACGCGAGGGTGACCCGCGCCTCGTTGTCGCGCCGCATCACGAGCGGCGCCTCGGGCGTGCGTGCGGGTAGATTGTCGTAACCGGTCACCCGCGCCAGTTCCTCGATCAGATCGACCTCGATCGTGATGTCGGCACGAAACGCCGGCGGGGTAACTCGCCAACCGGCGTCGAGCGCTTCCACCCGGGCGCCCACCCGCTCGAGGATGTCCCGCACATCGACCGCCGCGATGGTGACCCCCAGCAGGCGCGTAATCCGCTCCTCGCGCAAGGTGATCGGTGCACGCCTCGGCATGGCATCCGCGACCACCGTATCGACCACCGGGCCGGCCGACCCACCGACGATATCGAGCAGCAGGCGAGTCGCCCGTTCCACCGCACGGCGTTGCATTTCCGGTGAAACGCTGCGCTCGAAGCGATGCGAGGCGTCCGTATGAAGGCCGAGCCGGCGCGCCCCGAGAGCCACGGTCTTGGGCAGAAACCAGGCACTCTCCAGAAAAATATTGCGGGTCGATGCGCAGACCGCGGTTTCCGCCCCGCCCATAACCCCGGCGAGCGCAACGCTGGCGTTATCGTCGGCGATCACCAACGCCTCATCATCGAGGGTCACCGTTTGCCCGTCGAGCAGCGTCAGGGTCTCGCCCCGGCGCGCGCGTCGCACGACGATCCCACCGTTGAGGCGGTCCAGGTCGAATGCGTGCATCGGTTGCCCGAGTTCGAGCATCACGTAGTTGCTGACGTCAACGACCGGGCTGATGCTGCGCACGCCGCAACGGCGTAAGCGCTCCTGCATCCATAACGGCGTGCGGGCCGCGGGATCGATATCCCGGATCACCCGTCCCGCGTAGCGGGGGCAATCTTGCGGCGTTTCGAGGCGTACCGCAAAGGTCGCGTCGAGCGACGCCGCTACCGCAGCGCAGTCGTGCCTTACAAAGGGCAGGCGATTGAGTAACGCGACCTCGCGCGCGATGCCTTCGATGCCCAGGCAATCGCCACGATTCGGCGTCAGTTCGATGTCAATGCAGGTGTCATCGAGCCGCAAATGCTCGACCACGGAAACGCCCGGCCGCGCTTCGTCGCCAAGATCGAGAATGCCGTCCGATTCCTCGCCGAGCCCCAATTCGACCGCCGAGCACAGCATCCCCTGCGATTCGACGCCGCGGATGCGACTGCGGCGAATCTTGACCCCGCCGGGCAACCGCACCCCGATCCGAGCCAGCGGCGCGTACATTCCTGCATACACATTGGGCGCGCCACACACCACGCTGAGCCGTCCGCCGTCACCGGCGTCGACTTCACACAAGCGCAGACGATCGGCGTTCGGGTGTCGTTCGACCGCCGTCACGCGGGCGACGACGACGCCATCGATCCCGTCGCTCGCGGGTCGTGCGCTGTCCACTTCCAGCCCGGCGCCCGTGAGTTGCGCGAGCAACGCCTTGGTCGTGATCGGCGGGTTCACCCATTCGCGCACCCAGGCTTCACTGAATTTCATCGCGGACGGCCGCTCGAACGGACGGGATCGTTCATCTGAATTGCCCGAGGAATCTCAAATCGTTCTCAAAATACAAACGTAAGTCACTGACACCGTAGCGTAACATCGCCAAACGTTCAGCCCCCATACCGAATGCGAAACCGGTATAGCGCTCACTGTCCACGTTGCAGTTCTCGAGCACGTTGGGGTGTACCATTCCGCATCCGAGCACCTCCAACCACCCTCTTTCTCCACGAATATCAACCTCCGCGGAGGGTTCCGTGAACGGAAAATACGACGGGCGAAACCGCAATTCCAGGTCATCCTGCTCGAAGAAATTGCGCAAAAATCCGTACAAAATGCCTTTGAGATCGGCAAAACTCACCGCTTCACCAATCATCAAGCCCTCGACTTGATGAAACATCGGGGTATGGGTCTGGTCGGAATCGCAACGGAATACCCGCCCCGGCGCGATAATCCGCAGCGGCGGCCGGCGTTCGAGCATGACACGGATCTGCACCGGCGAAGTGTGGGTTCGCAACAATCGGCCGTCCGGGAAATAAAAGGTATCCTGCATCGCACGCGCGGGATGGTGCGCGGGGATGTTCAAGGCTTCGAAATTGTGAAATTCATCCTCGATTTCGGGACCCTCGGCCACCTCGAATCCCGCCTGCGCGAACAGCGCGCCGATCCGCTCCAGCGTGCGGGTGATGGGATGCAGCCCACCCCTGCCCTGCCCTCGTCCAGGCAGCGTGACGTCGATACGCTCGCCGCGCAGACGTTCATCAAGCTCGATCTCGTTGAGCTCCCGGCGCCGGCCCGCGAGCAGGTCCTGCAGTCGCTGCTTCGCGGCATTGATGCGTTGACCCGCTTGCGGACGCCGGGCCGCCGGAAGCTGCCCGAGCCCCTTGAGCCGCTCGGTAAGGGCTCCATGGCGACCGAGGTAGCGCACCCGCACGTCGTCAAGATCACGCGCGTCGCCGGCGGCACCGATTTCCCGCTCAGCACCCGCGATCAGCGTGTCGAGTTCCGGCTGCTCCGGCATGAGTCGTCTCCAAAAAATACCAAGGGGAAGAAAGCGGTTCGGCCTTCTTCCCCTTGGCTCGATCAGTGCGCGACCGCGCCGGACGCCCTACCGAAATTGGTCGGACACTCAAGGTCCTTAGGCGCCCGTCAGGGCACGGTAGAGGCGAACCGTTCGCGGTCCAGGGGCCGTGCCAGGCGAATCGTTCGCTCAGACGACAATCCGGAGCGAACCGAATCCCGGCTTAGAGACTCGCTTTCGCCCGCTCCGCGAGCGCCGCAAACGCTTCTTTGTCGAACACCGCAATGTCCGCGAGAACCTTGCGATCGAGTTCCACGCCGGCGCGCTTGAGGCCGTTGATAAAGCGCCCGTAAGACAAGCCGCATTCGCGGGCCGCCGCGTTGATGCGGGCGATCCACAGGGCCCTGAACTGGCGCTTACGCTGGCGGCGATCGCGGTAGGCCATCTGTCCGGCACGAATGACGGCCTGTTTCGCAACCCGGAAGACGTTTTTACGCCGGCCACGGTAACCCTTGGCCTGGTCAATGATTTTCTTGTGGCGGGCGTGAGCGGTGACGCTCCTTTTCACACGCGGCATGACTCGTTACTCCTGCGGCGTCGATTCAACTGTAAGGGAGCATGCGGCTGACCGCCGCTCGATCCGTTGCGGCGACCATCTCCGGCGAGCGTAAATGGCGTTTACGCTTGGTGCTTTTCTTGGTCAGGATATGACGCCGGTGCGACTGCCCGCGGCGAAACTCTCCGCTGCCGGAGCGACTGAAACGCTTGGCGGCGGCACGACTGCTCTTCATCTTGGGCATCGTAGTAGGCCTCTTAATCCCTTAACTGTCTCTAATCTGCCAGGCATCGGCCTGACCCATCCGTCACTTGCGCGGGCTCAGCACCATCGACATGCGGCGCCCTTCGAGTTTTGGAAACTGCTCGACCTTGGCCAGTTCTTCGAGATCCGCCTCAACCCGTTTGAGCATCTCAACCCCGCGATCCTGATGGCGCATCTCGCGACCGCGATACCACATCGTCACCTTGGTCTTGTCGCCGTTGTTCAGGAAGCGCTTGAGGTTGCGCAGCTTCACCTGATAGTCGCCTTCGTCCGTGCCCGGACGAAATTTGACCTCCTTGACCTGGATCTGCTGCTGCTTCTTCTTCGCGGCCTGCTTCTGCTTGTTCTGCTCGAACAGGAACTTTCCGAAGTCCATCAAGCGACAAACCGGCGGCTCCGCGATTGGCGAGATCTCGACCAGGTCGAGCCCCGCCTCTTCCGCCTGCTTCAGTCCCTCTGCCAGAGTGACGATACCGATTTGTGTACCGTCCTCACCAATCACGCGGATCTCGGGAGCGGTAATATCCTCGTTGATCCGGTTACGCTTTTCTGCTGCGATGCCTAGCTCTCCAAACAAAGGTGACCGCGGCGCGCGATATCCGCGTCGAGTCTCCCGGCGAGCGCCTCCAGGCTCATCGCGCCGAGATCCTCGCCGGCCCGCGTGCGTATGGCCACCGTGCGATTTTTCACTTCCCTGTCGCCGACGATCAGCAGATAGGGAACACGTTGCAACGTGTGCTCGCGGATCTTAAGCCCGATTTTCTCGTTTCTCAAGTCTGATCGCACCCGGAATCCTTGATTTTTCAGGCTTTTCACGCATGACTGCGTGTATTCGGCCTGACCGTCGGTAATATTGAGCACGACCGCCTGAGTCGGCGCGAGCCACACCGGGAAGCGACCTTCGTATTCTTCGATCAAAATTCCGATGAAGCGCTCCAGAGATCCGAGGATCGCGCGATGCAGCATCACCGGAATCTGGCGACTGCCGTCCTCGGCCACGTATTCGGCGCCGAGCCGCCCGGGCATCGAGAAATCGACCTGGATCGTGCCGCACTGCCACACTCGCTCAATCGAGTCGCGCAGAAAAAAATCCACCTTGGGCCCGTAAAACGCGCCCTCCCCGGCGTCCACCGACCACTCGAGACCCTTGTGATCGAGCGCGTCCCCGAGCGCTTTCTCCGCCTTGTCCCATACCGCATCGCTACCGACCCGTTTCTCGGGGCGCGTGGATAACTTGATCCCGATGTCGGTGAATCCGAAATCGCCGTACATGCGGAAGACCAGATCGATGAGCTGCGCGACCTCATCCTGAATCTGATCCTCGGTGCAGAAAATATGCGCATCGTCCTGGACGAAGTTACGCACCCGCATCAGCCCGTGGCGAGTACCGGAGGGTTCGTTGCGATGACAGGAACCGAATTCCGCCATGCGCAGCGGCAGTTCGCGATAGCTGCGCAGCCCCTGATTGAAGATCTGAATGTGGCAGGGGCAATTCATCGGCTTGATCGCGTATTCGCGGTCGTCGCTGTGCACGGTAAATATCAAGTCGCCGAAATTCGCCCAGTGCCCCGAGCGCTCCCACAGGCTGCGGTCCACGATCTGCGGTGTGTGCACCTCCTGGTAGTCGCATTCGCGCAGGATCTCGCGCACGTAGCCCTCGATTTCCTTATATATGACCCAGCCGTTGGCGTGCCAGAACACCATTCCGGGCGCCTCCTCCTGGAGGTGAAAGAGATCGAGCGTGCGCGCCAGCTTGCGATGATCGCGCTTCTCGGCCTCGGCGAGTCGTGTCAGGTAGGCCTTGAGCGTTTTTCGGTCCGGCCACGCCGTCCCGTAGATCCGCTGCAACATCTCGTTGGACGAATCGCCGCGCCAGTAGGCACCCGCCAGTTTCATCAGCTTGAATGCCTTGAGCCGCCCGGTGCTCGGCACGTGCGGGCCACGGCATAGATCCGTGAAATCGCCTTGTCGGTAAAGCGAAATCGACTGGTCCTCCGGGATCGACGCAATAATCTCCGCCTTGTATTCCTCACCCAAGTTACGGAAATAGGCGACCGCCTCGTCGCGCGGCATCTCGCTGCGCGTAATCGGCTGATTGGCCGCGGCCAGTTCCTTCATGCGCGCCTCGATGCGCTCCAGGTCCTCGGGACTGAATCCCTTGGGATAAGAAAAATCGTAGTAGAAACCGTTCTCGACCACCGGGCCGATGGTGACCTGGGCTTCGGGGAAGAGTTGCTTGACCGCCTGCGCGAGCAGGTGTGCCGTCGAGTGACGGATAATCTCCAGCCCCTCGGGATCGCGCTCCGTGATCAGTTCCAGCTTCGCATCGGCGGCGATTTCGCAAGAGAGATCGACCAACCGACCGTCGACCCTGGCGGCGAGCGCCGCGCGCGCAATGCCTTTGCCTATCGCCGCGGCCACCGCCGCCACACTCACGGGCTCATCGAAGGCGAGTCGCGCGCCATCCGGTAACGAAATCTGGGGCATGTCCATTCCTCGCGGCAGTGGTGGTCACCACGACAGACCACGTGCCGCCCGCCATCCGGGCGATGGGGAGCGATGAAAAAACTGGTAGGCGCGAGTGGGATCGAACCACCGACCACTACCATGTCAAGGTAGTGCTCTACCACTGAGCTACGCGCCTATCGCAAGGGGCGGAAAGATACCGATTCCGCCGCGCCGCTGCAAGGATCGAAATCGCGATTGAATCCGTGCCGGCGAATCAGAATGGGGATACGCCACGACGAATTTCAGCATCGCCCGCCGTCGTGGGCAATCGACGCCGGGAGATCACCTCCGGGATCGGTGCGCGGTGTGCACCCTGCGCGTTCGGTGTTCGACAGGCGCAGGCATCAACCGTTGTATCCGCGTTTATGCGACGCCGGCCGCCGCGCCGAGATTGACCTCCTTGAGGCGCTCGATCTCGTCCCGCAGTTCGGCGGCCTCCTCGAACTCGAGATTCTCGGCGTGCCGATACATGCGTTTCTCCAGGCGCCGCACCTCGGCCGCGAGCTTGCTCGGCGACAAGCGGATGTATCGGCTGCGCTCTTCGGCGACACGTGCGAATCGCTGTGGGCTCGCCGGGGCACCGGCACGCGCGCCTTCCATGATGTCCGTGACCGCCTTCTTGATCCCCTGCGGGGTGATTCCATTAGCCTCGTTGAAGGCGAGCTGTTTGGCACGGCGGCGGTCGGTTTCGTCAATCGCCCGGCGCATCGAACCGGTCACGCGGTCCGCATAAAGAATTGCCCGACCGTTGAGATTGCGCGCCGCGCGCCCGATGGTCTGGATCAATGAGCGATCGGAACGCAGAAAGCCTTCCTTGTCGGCGTCGAGGATCGCGACCAGCGAGACCTCCGGCATGTCCAGGCCCTCGCGCAGTAGATTGATCCCGACCAGCACGTCGAACTCGCCGAGGCGCAGGTCGCGAATAATCTCGACCCGCTCGACGGTGTCGATATCGGAGTGCAGATAGCGCACCCGAACGCCGTGCTCGCCCAAATACTCGGTCAGGTCTTCGGCCATGCGCTTGGTGAGCGTGGTGACCAACACGCGCTCACCAAGCGCGACCCGTTTGCCGATCTCGCTCAATAGATCATCCACCTGGGTGGTTGCCGGGCGCACCTCGACGCCGGGATCCACCAGGCCGGTCGGGCGCACCACCTGTTCCACCACCTGCCCGGAGCGCTCCGCCTCGTACGGTCCGGGGGTCGCCGACACGAATATGGCCTGCGGCGCGATCGCCTCGAACTCATCAAAACGCAAGGGACGGTTGTCCAGCGCGGACGGCAGGCGGAAGCCGTACTCGACCAGCGTCTCCTTGCGCGACCGATCGCCGCGATACATTCCGCCGAGTTGCGGAACGGTGACGTGGCTTTCGTCGATGAACAACAGGGTTTGCTCCGGGAGATAGTCGAATAGCGTCGGGGGCGGCTCGCCGGCCTGGCGTCCTGAGAGATAACGGGAATAATTTTCGATCCCCTTGCAGTGACCGAGTTCGCGCATCATCTCCATATCGAAGCGGGTGCGCTGCTCCAAGCGCTGCGCTTCGAGCAGTTTGCCTTGCGTGCGCAGCACCGCGAGTCGTTCGCCGAGTTCCACCTGAATCAGGTCGATCGCGGCAAGGATCGTCGCGCGCCGGGTTACGTAGTGACTCTTGGGATAAACCGTCAGCCGCGGCACCCTGCGCAGGATCTCACCGGTGAGCGGGTCGAAAAACGAGAGTTGCTCAATCTCGTCGTCGAAGAGTTCGACCCGCACCGCCTCGCGTTCGGACTCGGCGGGATGGATGTCGATCACCTCGCCGCGCACCCGGTAGGTGCCGCGCGTCAACTCGAGTTCGTTGCGTCGATACTGAAGGTCCGCGAGTCGCCGCAGGATCTTGCGTTGATTGATTGTCTCGCCGCGCACCAGGTGCAGCACCATCGCGTGATAGGACTGCGGATCGCCGAGCCCGTAGATCGACGAAACGGTGGCCACGATCACCACATCGTTTCGCTCCAGCAGCGCCTTGGTCGCCGACAGGCGCATCTGCTCGATGTGTTCGTTGACCGCGGCATCCTTCTCGATGAAGGTATCGCTCGACGGGACGTAGGCCTCGGGTTGATAGTAGTCGTAATAGGAAACGAAATACTCGACTGCGTTGTGCGGGAAAAATTCGCGCATTTCCCCGTAAAGCTGCGCCGCGAGGGTCTTGTTGGGCGCCAGGATCAGGGACGGACGCTGCAGGGCCGCAACCACGTTGGCAATGGTGAAAGTCTTACCGCTGCCGGTGACGCCGAGCAGGGTCTGATGCGCGAGCCCCGAGCGCAGACCGTCGACCAATCCCGCGATGGCCTGCGGCTGGTTGCCGGCGGCGGAAAAGCCGGATTGGAGTACGAGTGACTTGTTCACAGGATTGATTCAATCCGCCTATTTCATGCTGATCGGGCACGGGCTATGACGACCCGATCCCGATATCTTAACCGTAACAGCCATTTTCCATTCTCGCACCGACAATGCGCGCGTGACGCATTCAGTTACGCCCACGGCTGGCGTACTATTAGCGGAGATCATTTTGACGGAGGATCGGGGACATGGAATTCAAACTTTCGGAGCGGGTCCAGGCAATCAAGCCGTCACCCACCCTGGCCGTCACCGCTCGCGCGGCCGAACTGCGCGCCCAGTGCCGGGACATCATCGGCCTGGGCGCCGGCGAGCCCGATTTCGACACCCCCGAGCACGTCAAGGACGCGGCCAAGGCGGGCCTCGACCGAGGCTTTACCAAGTACACGCCGGTCGACGGTATTCCCGCGCTGAAAGACGCGATCGTCGCCAAACTCCAGCGCGACAACGGGCTTGAGTACCGTGCACCACAAATCCTCGTGTCTTGCGGCGCCAAACATTCCCTGTTCAACCTCACCCAGGCGCTCTTGCAGGCCGGTGATGAGGTGGTGATCCCCGCCCCTTACTGGGTGTCGTACCCGGATATGGTGCTACTCGCCGGCGCGCGTCCGGTGATCGTCGAAGCGGGCATCGAGTCCGGCTTCAAGATCCGACCCGATCAACTCGCCGCTGCAATCACCTCACGCACGCGGTTGCTGATTCTTAACAGCCCGTCGAACCCCACCGGCGTGTGCTACACGCGCGCCGAACTCGCCGCCCTCGGGGCGGTGCTCACCGACCATCCGCAAGTGACGGTGGTCAGCGACGACATCTACGAACACATCCTGTGGGCCGACGAGCCATTCGCCAAAATCCTCAACGCCTGCCCGGATCTCCAGGATCGCGCGGTGGTGGTGAATGGTATGTCCAAGGCCTACGCAATGACCGGGTGGCGACTCGGCTACGCCGCCGCGCCGGAACCCCTAATCAAGGCGATGAAAAAAATCCAGGGGCAAAGCACCTCGAACCCGACCTCATTCGCGCAACTCGGCGGCGCCGAGGCGCTCAACGGCGACCAGCAGTGCGTGCGGGACATGGTGAAGGTCTTCAAAGAACGCCACGATTACGTCGTCGGGCGTCTCAATCGCGGCAACGGGGTCCGCTGCCTCCCGGCGCAAGGGGCCTTCTATGCCTTTCCCGACGTGCGCGGCGCAATCGCCGGCCTCGACGGCGTGGACGACGACATGCAACTGGCCGAGTACCTGATCGAGAAGGCCGGCGTCGCGCTGGTTCCCGGTACGGCGTTCGGGGCGCCGGGTTATGTGCGCCTGTCCTTTGCGACCAGCATGGAGAATCTCGAAAAAGCCCTGGACCGGCTCGACAAGGTCTTCGGCACCTCATAGGGAGGATTCCGTAGAGCCAATCCCGTTGACCGCGCGACGCGGCACAAGTACGATACGCCGCCTTCCGATCCCCGGTAGCTCAGTTGGTAGAGCGGGTGACTGTTAATCACTAGGTCGGCAGTTCGAGCCTGTCCCGGGGAGCCAACAACAAAAGGGGTTAGCTTTGCGCTAACCCCTTTATGTTATGTTATTTCAAACACTTACCGCACTTTCAGGTAGCTGCTCAAAAAGTCCGGGCGTCCGGGCGGGGCAGTGCGTTACAGGACACGCGGTGAATACTTCCCTGTACGCTCGGAGGCCGCCTACGGCGCCGCGCATTCCTGTTTTCCGCTTCGCCCCTGCTGCCTACGGTCCCGTAACGCACTACCCCGCCCTCCTGTACCGGCAGTCTGCCCGGAGTTATTGAGTTGTTACGCTTTCAGACGCGCACGGAATTGTGGAACTTTACGACGTTATGCAAGATTGCATAATATTGTGCACGATCCGTTACCAAAGGGGGATTTCATGCCGAAAACCCGCTTTTTCGTAAGCCGAATCGACGCGCTCGAGGTGCCCGCCGGGAGCCGAAACAAACCGCAGGGTTGCCGGCCGCTTGAAATATCGCGGATCATGCGGGCGCCAGCCGAACAGCGGCCGAGCGCCGCCCCGGCTCGCCGACCGTGGCACTTGGCCGTTGCGCATGATGCTTGGCGTTATTATGTCAAGTTGCCATTCAAGGCCCCCGTGAGGGAAACGGCCACGGAGGGTCGCACGGTAGGCCTGATCGGGGCGTGACTTGCGCCAGAGGCGGCGGCGCCCTCTCTGCCAACATGAGTGAGACACAGGGCCCCGCAGGAAGCGCCAGGGGCGCGACGCCCAAGGCGATGGCCCCGCCCGGCGCGCCGCGCAGACAGAAGTAGAACTACTCGCGTTGCTAACTTATGAGTGCCCCTTTCACCCCTCGTAGCGCAGTACGCTGCGGTTGCCGCGCCCGTCGGCGTGGGCGGTCATCAAATGGTGGGCGTCGTAGTCGAAGGTCCGGGTGGCGCCGTCGGGGAAGGTGACCGCGGTGAGGTTGCCTTCGGCGTCGTAGATTCTGGAAAATAAATCTGTCCCGAATGGCACTTACTTAAGCTGATTCAATCGCTATTTCAACGAGTTACACTCATTTTCGACACCGTTTGCGAGTCATCGATTTGCTACGGAATGAATGTATCTCAGCGACAGCGCAGAGAGAGGCGGAGAAATTGCCAACGCCAAGGATCTCATAAGTCGTTGAAGCACCGCTGCTTTCTCCCTTAAGTAAGTGCCATTCAAATCTGTCCACTTTTCCGTATTCGGGGTTATTTGAATGGTGAAAATGAGAGGACGGCTAAGCCCCTTCACCTTGCACTACCGAGCTATTTTCTTGCCTCCGTTGGAAGATTCTCTAAATCAAGAGCACCTGCCCACGGTAGATATTTCTGCACTTCTCGAACGAATTGTTTCTGATCACTAAACACAAATAATTTCATCTCCACCACCTGACCATGTTCACGAAAAATTATCTTGTTAAAATAGCTTGTGCCAAGGAAACCTACAATTTTGACACTCTCAACATCGCTCCATGAAATCACATCTCCCCGTAGTCCCTTTCTTATGCCACAGGCATCGATTTTCAGAAAAAAAGAAGGTAACCCAACGGCAATGCTAAAAGCGCAAACGGGAAGAGCTAAATACAGAACAGTTTTCAGCATAGAGAGTCCCTCATTACCCCAGCCAACCTGTAGATTCATAGTTAGCGAAAGGAAAGAAAAAACTATCAGAGAACCAATAACTGTCAAAATAGCTATTTTAAAGGCGAATCTGAAATAAGCTTTTTTCATCGACTACTACTGCAACTTTTCTTTTCTAACTCATTGCGGCATTCTGTCTTTCCATAACATAGGGCGGCAGCAACAGCACCGCCAGTGAAGCAGGTGAAAGACAGTGCTATCGATCAATTACGAGTGTTTCTTAATGTCAATTCTGCATCTACACCTTGTCCTTATTCGTTGGTTCGCCACAGTACGGACATGACTTGGGAACACTTAAACGAGGCACGAAAAAACGAATCGACATAAAGTAAGATTCGCGAACCATCAACGTATGACCACATTGAATACAACGTATTTTATCTATGTATAAACCAAATGCTATAGAGGGAAAAATCGCAAACCAGCCGAGGTTAGAGTTTATGTAGGACAACATTGCTACAAGGAAGCTACTAACTATCCATAAAACGAATGCGGTATAAAAAAACTTGGGGTTAGCAGTAAATGTTCCTAACGAGCGCATTGCTTCTGGCAGCGCATTGCTTCTGGCTCTGATCGAATTTTCCCTTTCCAGAAAGTAGGCCTGTAATCGTTCGTGCCAATTGTGCAAAAGAGATCTTTTTTCGAAATTGCGTTTCGCTAAATGATAGCGATCCAGCAAAAGGAGTGGCGATTGGTCCAATGCCAAACGTAATTCCGGCAAACTTTGCGCTATCAATATCTTTTAAAACGGTGACGCTAATCAATGCGAAAAGAACGAAATTCATATTAACAATTCCGCTCGCCAGTTCTTTAAAACCACTTTCATTATGAATCCGAAAAAAACGTCGCCTGAAATATTCACTCCAAGGCCAAAACCTTTTGCTTCGAATAAGCTAAGACCGGAATTCGACTCGCCTCCACCAAAGTCGATACTTGCCGCGCCGCCGACACTGTCTTCAATACCGAACCCTGGAGTTAGCATCCACCAATACCACCAATCAGTACACGTAGGTCGGGTTAGCGCAGCGTAACCCGACACGCCATCTCCAATGAGATACCTTGATCTTCGCGCATTTATCGTCAACGCTCGCAAGGGTTGATCAGGGCCACCCCGCAGGCATCGAAATCCGTGACGTTGCGGGTGGCGACCGCCGCGCCCCTGGATCGGGCAAGCGCAGCGATCTGCGCATCCAACTGCGCTATCGGCCTGCCCAGCCGCCGCCTCGCGACGGTGATTGCGGCATAGGCGTAGGCCGCTGGCCCGTCGAATGACAGGACGCGCCCGGCAAAATCCTCCTCGAACAGTCCCGCGCATGCCGCTTCCAGCGCGTTGCGCCGCGACCCTTCCGGAAGCAGTGCCACGCCATAGAGGATCTCGGCCTGATTGACGGTCGTCGTGAATAGACTGGTCGGTGATTGAGCCGCGACCCATTTACTGACGACCTTGGCCGGCTCCGCCTTCATCAACTCCGACAGGACATTCGTATCCAGGATGATCAACGACTGAAGTCCGGCGGTTCGCGGATCGGCTCGCGCCGCGGGAGTTCGAGTTCCACGCCGCCGAGCCCCGCGAATCGCCGCCGGATCGCCGCCGCGAGATTACGCTTCGGTTGCTGACCGAGCGCCAAGGTCGAGCGGAGAATGTCGCGTACTTCATCCTCCATGGATTTTCCGTGCTGTGCCGATCGAAGGCGCAGGCGCGCCTTCAGTTCATCATCGATGCCTCGAATCGTTATGCTCGCAATTGCCACACCTCTTAGATCGCCAGCAAATTGATATTAGTCATTGATTGCATTGATTTCAATGATTGACATCGAGCAAAGTAGATTGGGTTGCTTGCATGGCAATTTTTTGCGGATCGTCCGGGCCGGCGTTCATCCGGCCGATTGGGGGGCGGGATGGATTTCGAGGGTGTTGGCAGGTAATAGGTTTTTGCCGGTGGTTGGGTGGCTTGTCGGGTTACGCTGCGCTAACCGGACCTACGGGTTGCCGGATGCGGTCGCCAGCCGAGCACCGCGACCGGGGCTCGGCCTTTGACGGGTTGTTCCCCGAGATCGGCGAGGATTTCGTTCCCGTCGAGTTCGGCGGCGACGGCGGCCGAGCAGACCAGCGGGTAGCCGAGCGTCTTGGTGAGTCCTTCGAGACGCGAGGCGGTGTTCACCGCGTCACCGATGGCGGTGTACTCGTGACGTCTGTGCGAGCCCACGTGGCCGATCACGACTTCCCCGAGGTGCAGGCCGACGCCGATGCGTAGCGGTTCGATGCCCTTGGCGGCGAGGCGCTCGTTGAGCGATTCCAGGCGGGCGAGCATCTCCTTACCGGATGCGAAGGCGTCGCGGGCGGGATTCGGGCGCGGATTCGGCGCACCGAAAAAGGCCATCATTCCGTCGCCGATGAACTTGTCGACGGTGCCGCCGTGCTCGTGAACCGCGGCGGTCATCTCTTCGAAGTAGTCGTTGAGCAGGGCGATGATCGCCTCGGGCGGCTGATGCTCGCTGCGAGTCGTGAAGCGGCGAATATCGGAAAACAGCACGCACACCCGGCGCCGCTCGCCGTGCATCTCGGGGCGGATCCCGCCGGTCAGGATTTGATCAAGCACGTTGGGACTCACGTAGCGGCCGAAGGACGCCTTCATCCGGCGCCGATCGATGAAACTCCAGCCGCCTTCGAGCCCGAAGCGACCGAAGAGCGCGAGGGTCGCGGTGAACAGGACGCCGGAGAGCGGCACCACCCAGCCATGCGCGAGGGCGTAGAGATCCCCGCCCCAGACCGCGACCAGAACGGCGCCCAGTACGGCGAGACCGAGCCGGGGCCGGTCGCCGAGCCACCAGAGCAGTGCGGCGATAAGCAACAGCACGCCGACCGCGGTCGCCGGCGCCTTGCGCAGCAGGCCGCCGGCGAGCAGCGAACGCAACGCTTGGGCGTGAATCAGCACCCCCGGCAAGCGTCGATTGCCCGGCTCCCAGGCGGCCAGCGCGACCGGAAGCCGGTGTCGATCGGTGAACGGCAGGATCGCGCCGAGTAGCACCGGCTTGCCGCGAAACGCCTGGTCGAGGGCGTCCTGATCGCCTTTGCGATACCAGTCGATCACACGTTGAATGGGGACGTAGGGATATGCTGCGCCGAGGGCGTAGTTGATGAATCCGCCGGGACCGGGTTTCACTTCAAGGCGCTCGGCGGCGCGGCCGACGAGCGTTTGGAATTGCCCCTTCTTGGTGACAAAGAGCGGCCGCATGCGGCGCACCGTTCCGTCTGCGTCCGGATCGACCAGTGCCAGACCCAGACTGCGCGGGCCGGCGACGGAGGCAATCGGCACAAACAACGCCCGGTTGCGTGCCCGTTCATCGATGGTCCGCGCCAGCACGATCGGGATCGCTTTCTTGGCCCTCAGCAGCCCCGCGAGCAACGCGCGGTCCGAACCGGGTGCCACGAAGTCGTAGGAGCGGTCCGGGAGCACCACGTCCATGATCAGCAGTGACGGGCGGGCCGCGGCCATCGCATCGAGAAAGGCGCCGAGGTGCGCGTGCCACAGGGCGAGGGGTTCGCGGAAGCGCTTGAAGGTCCGTTCGTTGATACCGACGATGACCGGGCCGGCGTCGACGCTTCCGAGGCCCATGCTGCGTAGTTGGCGAAACTGGCTATCGAGTAGCTTACCGTCGAGATACCCGGAGAGCGGCGAAAGTTGGTAGAGCGTGGCCGCGGCCAGCACGGCCATGAATCCGGCAAGGAGCGTGCGCCCGCGGGTCACGGTTGCGGGAGCCAAACGCGAAATAGCAAACCGAGACAGTGACGCATTCGAGTGAAACCGAACCTCCATTTCGGCGAAGCCGACCGACGTTTCCGGTCAAGCGATCACCGGTCGCACCGAAGCGATGCGGGCGGTGCATTGCGCTGGCGAGCGACAGGCTTGAGTCAATTGTCGCTTCTTTTGTCACGTCGAGACGCCCTGAAGCGCGGTGGCGGCGGCAACTATCCGGAAATTCTGGATAGTTCGAATGGAGGGCGCCCGACAGGTTGCCCGCGACATCGAGCACTACAACCTCGAAGCGATCCTCGCGGTTGGCTACCTGCTAAACTCTACCCTGACTCCACTTTCCCGGACGACCGACCATGACGACCCTGACCATCAAACTCCCCGACAAGCTGGCCCAGGAAGCCAGGGCCGCCGGGCTGCTCGACCACGACGCCATCGAGACCATGCTGCGCGAGAACCTGCGCCGGCGGGGCGTCGGTGAGTTGTTTCAGGCGATGGATTGTATGGCAGCCGTGGACACGCTGCCGGTCATGTCGCCGGAAGAGATTCATGAAGAGATTCGCAGGATGCGCGCCGAACGGCGCTCGCAGAATGCGCGTTGATGCGCCTGGTGCTCGACACCAACGTCGTCGCCTCGGCGTTGCTGTGGGGCGGCGTTCGGGTCCGTCGTCCGGGTGAGCAACCCGCGGGCGTCGTAGTCCATGGTGGTGACGTGGCCGAGGGGGTCGGTGAGGCGGACGGGGTTGCCTTGGCTGTCGCGCGCCGTGGTGGTGGTGCGCCCGAGCGCGTCGGTGCGCTCCAGGGGACGGCTCGCGGCGTCGACCCTGGTGCGGCGCAAGGCACCGCGACCGTCGGTGAAGCGCGCCACCGCCGCCTCCGGGGCGAGCAGCGGCGCGGGGTTGGAGGGCGTGGCGAAGGTCGCGCTCGGCTCGGCGAGGCCGGCCGCGTTCTGGCCGGCGCTGGCGCGCACCGTGCCGTCCGGCAGCACCGCGCGGGCGAGGCGCGCGGCGGCGCCGAACTCGTAGCGGGTGGTGGCGCCGCGCTCGTCGCTGTGGGCGGTGAGCAGATGACGGTCATCGTAGGTGAAGCGGCGGGTGGTGGCATCGCTTGCGTACGCTGACATGGTAGAACTACTTGCGTTGCTAACTTTTGAGTGTCCCCTTCACCCTCCTGAATGGGTTCGAAAATTTCGTGCCACAATGCGGGCACGCAAAACCACCTTCGGTTAGTACCTTACCACTGAAATCTTGAACAAAAATACAAAGAAATATTCATGCTGTATAGGCACAGAGGGTAGGAACAACGAAATATTCACGAACTTTGAGTGCCGCAGCCAGGACGCGACGA
>Ga0114931_10002937_pt1 | contig 21619 bp, 21 predicted proteins | sample 2SBtaG_FD_89579 | JGI IMG/M metagenome (GOLD analysis project Ga0114931, IMG submission 89579) | Deep subsurface microbial communities from Kolumbo volcano to uncover new lineages of life (NeLLi) - 2SBTROV14_V59a metaG | ecosystem: Environmental > Aquatic > Marine > Volcanic | place: Kolumbo... | reverse complement strand
CGTGATGGCGCTTGCCGGGACCCTGCGGCCCGGGAAGTCGATGGCTCTCGGTGGGAGCGGCGCGCTAGCGGCGCTGGTGCAGGGCCAGGGCCGCGGCGACCAGCAGCGCCGCGCGGCCCAGCTCCGGCACCGACGCGGGCGGCGAGCCGAACAGCGCGAACGGGTCTTCGACGGAGTCGAAGACCCGCACGCCGTCGAGGTCGCCCTGCCAGAAATTCGAGGTGTTCCGGTTGGTTCCGAGGCGGAAGTTCTGCAGACCGCCCGGGTTCGCGCCCAGGCTGGCGGCCACCTGCACCCCGTTCAACCAGATGTCGCCGTCGTTCCCCCCGAACTTGCGGACCACGACGTGATCCCAGGCGTCGAGGGCCGTGGGGGAGCCGATCGAGAAGGTCCCGTTGCGCGTCCGCCACTGGTAGACGCCCCCGTGGCTCTCGATCTGCCAGGAGAAGTTCGCCGTGGACGCGGTGTTGTTGCTGAAGATGCCCTGGAAGAGGCCCTGGTCGAGGGCGCCCTCGGAGCGAAGCCACAAGGAGACGGTGAAGTTCGCGGTCGGGCCCGGTCCGGCCGTCTCCAGGAACGAGGGGCTGGCCTCGAGGCCATCGAAGCGGGCGAAGCCCAGCGAGAGGTTCGGGCCGCCGCCGACCGACGTCAGATCGTACGCCGGAAGGGTGCCGGAAGTGTCGTTGGCCGTGCCGTCGTCGAAGCCCCATGCGGCGATCAGGGCCGCCTCGGCCGGCGCAGCAGCGAGCAGGCAGGCGGCAGCCAGCGCCGCGGCCCAGCGCCACCCATGCACGGATTCGGGAGCGGAAACCGACATCTCGGTCTGGACATCGGCGGGCCCAAAGGCGTCCTTGAGAAAATACGTAGCTAGAAAGCTACATCCAGGGACCCGCCTGCCTCGTGCCTTGCTCTTCGCCTGGAGCTACGGCGACACGGGCGCGGGAAGACGGGGCCGACGGCGGGCTCGGCCGCAGGGCCTGCATCCCCTGGGGAGGCGGATCGCCCAGCAGCGGCTCCAGAGCCGGCCCGAGGTAGCGGAGCACTTGGGCGGGAAGGCTGCTGGTGAAGTGATAGGCCTCCGCCTGGGCCCCTTCGACGTAGGCCGTGAGCACGCCGAAGTAGCGGTCGCCCGCCAGGAAGGCCAGGGTCGCCGAGCGGCTGGCGACTTCGGAGGCCAGCAGGCGGCCGTCGGCCGCGAAGCGCTTGCGCCGGTCGTCGCCGGTTCCCGTCTTTCCGCCCAGGGGCAGTGGGCTGCCGTCGGCGGCTCGCAGGGCGCCCCGCGCCCGGCGCGCCGTCCCGTTCGCAACCACGTCGAGCAGGGCGGTGCGCACGGCGCGAGCGACCTCGGGCCGCAGCACCCGCTCGGGGCGGGCGTCGCGCGCCTCGAGACGCGTCTCGTAGGGCGTCTCGCTGGCCAGCCGGATCCGCTCGATCCGCCGGCTCGGCAGCCGCAGGCCGTCGTTCTGGAGGATTCCCATCAGCTCGGCCAGGGCCGCGGGGCGATCCGCCGAGGAGCCGATCGCCGTGGCCAAGGACGGGACGAGGCTCGCGAAGGGGTATCCCGTGCGGGCCCAGGCCGCGTGGATCTCCCGGAAGGCGTCGCGCTCGAGCTCGGTTCGGATGCGCAGATCCTGGGCGCGCCGCGGCGCGCGGAAGAGCCACGTGTAGGCGTCCTCCCGGATCGCGGCGCTGGCGCGCCGGAGCTCGCCGGCGCCCGCCCCGGGATGCCGGTCCCAGTAGCGCACCAGCCACAGCTCGATCGGGTGGAGCCCGACGAGCCAGCCGCGATCGGCCAGGGAGAGCCGAGGGCCGGCCTGCTCGTACCAGCGGCGTAGCGCGTCCCCGTCGAATCGCTCGCCCGGGAGCTGGCGCGTCAGGAAGCGGTGGAGCGCCGCCACGTCGCCCGTCGGGTGGAGCCAGCGATAGACCACGGCCAGCCGCCAGGGCGTCGGCTGAGCGCGCCGGGCCAGCAGGGCCTCCCGCCCGAGCGCCGTACGGCCCTGGTAGCGGGCCGCGAACGAGCTCAGGAACGTGAGGCTCTCGCGCTCGGCGAAGCGGGACAGGAGGACGTCGCGCTGCGGGTCGCCGGGATCGTCGAGGACGCCCCCGCCCGGTCCGCCGGGATCGTCGAGGACGCCCCCGCCCGGTCCGCCGGGCCGGAAGGAGAGGTGATCCACGATCTCGGACATGAGACGCACGAAGGGCAGGTTCACCGAGTGACGCAGGGCGATGCGAAGCGTGGGCCGCGTGTCGTCGAAGGCCGCCTCGTAGTTGCCGATCGGCTGGGAGCCACCGCCGGTGTAGAAGCGGGCCGGACGCGCCGAGTAGCGTCGCTCGAGCGCCGCGTCCACGAGCCCGGCCAGGGTCAGGTCCGGGCGGGCACGCAAGGCGTCCACCACGAAGCGCGTGAGGCGGTCGCGCGGGTGTACGGCCACCGCGGCGAGCTCGGCCCGCGTCTTGCCGGTCTGGCGGTCGTAGACGCCCGCCACCAGCTGGAGGTAGTGGACGAGTGTGCGCAGCTTCGCCGTCGAGCCCAGGTCGAGCTTCATGCCCTCGTTCACGTCGAAGGGCTGGTCCAGGGTGTCCGCCTGGACCCGCAGCAGGTTCGCGTGGCCGACGCGCTCGTAGAGCAGGAACGAGTAGACGACGCCGCCCGGATCGCCGTGCTCGAGCAGGCGCGGCCTTCGCAGCCACGCGCCCAGCCCGGCCGGGTCGCGCAGCGCCTGCAGGACGCCGGTCACGCGCTCCTGGGCCTCCGCGTCGAGACTGGTGTCGACCTCGGCATCCAGGCGATCGAGATCGTAGGTTCCGGGCAGATCGAGCCACGAGACGAGCTCGTTGCGCACGCTGGCCACGGGCTTCTGCGCCACGAAGTCGGCCCGCGGCCGCGGGGGGGCCGGGTCGAGGAAGCCCGGGCGCACGGCCAGGGCTGCGTCGCGCAGCGCCGGAGCGATCACCCCGGCCTCGGCCAGGCGCCGCAGATAGCCGTCGGCCAGCACGCGCAGATCCTCCCGGCCGGCGCGCAGGTAGTGGGAGGGCCGGCGCTGGGCCAGGAAGAGCGAGAGCAGCCGCCGGTAGGCGAGGGCGCGCGCCTCGAGCGGGCCGTCCTGGAGGGCCCGCATGGTCTCCTCCCAGCTCACGCCGAACCACGCCGAGAGTCCGTCGGGAATCCCTTGCACCTCGCCGAAGCCCGCGCGCGCCGCCATGGGAACCGTGCTCAGGTAGTCGCGAACGATGCGCCGGCGTGCGGCGGTCGAATCCGGGCCGTCGAGGTAGCTCCGCAGGGTGGCCGCGGTGATCTGGCGCAGCTTCTCCGACAGCGTGGCCGTCATGCCTCCGGGCGAGTGGCGATACTTCTCGATCTGGACGGCCAGCGTGCTGCCCCCGGGCCGGCGCGCGCCCGCCCGGGGCAAGACCTGGAGCAGCGCCGCACGGGCCAGGCGCGGCCATTCGATCACAGGGTTCCGGTAGCGATAGCCCCGCCCCAGCAGGTCACGGTTCTCGATGAAGAGCAGCGTGTCGACGACCGTGCGCGGCACCGCCTCGGAGGCCTCGACGGCGCGCCGCGGCTCGAGCGTTTCGGACAGCGGCAGGCCGTTGCGATCCTCGATGCTCAGGCCCGCGCGGCTCTTTTCGGCGAAGACCGCGGGAACCCCGAGTGCCGCCAGGGCCTCCGCCCGAGCGCTCGGCCGCGCCTGGGCCTCGACGCGAAAGCCTGCCGCCTCGAGCCGCGCCACGTGCTCGCCGATCTGCGTGTAGCCGAGCCGCTCGTCGTAGGGCCCGGAGGCGGCCGGGAGCGGCACCGGGTTCTTGCCGCCCAGCACCTCGAAGCCGACCGTGTCGGCCAGGGCTGACGCCAGCGTCGCCTGCAGCCGGCTCGTGCGCAGCTCGGTCCGGACTCCGGCGGCCACCAGCAGCACGCTCAGCATCGCGACCCAATGCCGCGCGTGCGGCCAGCGCAGGCCGGGCGCGAGCGGCCTGCCCCCGACGAGGGGCGTTCGCCGGGGCGCGCTGGCGGTCGTTCCGGCTGCCCGTTGCATTCGGACCCCCTGGGAAGAGAGCATCCCGTGGGTGAGTCCGAGCGGACCGGGAGGAGGTGACGCGCGCCGTCCGGGACGGCGCGCCGATCGGCAAGCGCGTGGCAGCGGGGGCGCGGCCCCCCTTCACCGACGCGCAGGGGCCCGGGCCGGCGCCTCGATGTGCCCCGACGGCCCATCCACGAGGGCGTGGCTGGCTATTGCAAGATATATCGAACGATATATCTTCTGAATCATGATCCACCAGCACCGACATCCTCGCCGGGGCCGCCGCTCGCGAGCCCGCCGGGCATTCGGCCGGGGCCGCTTCTTCGGAGCGGGAGAGGTGCGGCTGGCCCTCCTCGATCTGCTGTCCGAGGCGCCGCGCCACGGCTACGACCTGATGAAGGCCCTCGAGGAGCGCTCCGGCGGGGCCTACCGAGCCAGCGCGGGCACGATCTACCCCACGCTCCAGCTGCTCGAGGACGAGGGCCTGGCGACCGCCGAGGCGGCGGCCGGAAAGCGCGTCTACCGGCCGACCGAGAGCGGGCGCGCGCTGCTCGACGCGGAGCGCGAGACGATCCGTGAGATCTGGCAGCGCGCCGAGGCCTGGAGCGAGTGGGGCCCGTGGGGCGGCCTCGCCGACCCCGAGGCCGCGGAGGTGCTGCGCCCGGCCCTGCGGCTCGCCAAGACGGCCGTTCGCACGGTGGTCCGCAGCGGCGATGCGGGCACCGTCGACGAGGTGCGAGCGATCCTGCGGCGCGCACGCCGAGAGATCGTCGAGCTCGGCCGGGCCCGCCCCTGAGCCCGCTTCCTTGCGCGGCCGGGACGCCTCGCGCATTCGGCCTGCGGTACGCTCGCGCCTCCCCGGGAGGCCCCCTGGGCCTCCCGGTAGGGCGGAGGATCGATGTCCCTCTCGGGTCGGGTGGCGCTGGTGACGGGCGGCGGACGAGGGATCGGGCGGGCCATCGCCCGGGCCCTGGCAGAGGACGGCGCCGACGTCGCCGTGAGCTACCGCCAGGACGATACGGCCGCCCGCGAGACGGTGGCCGGGATCGAGGCACTCGGCCGCCGGGCGCGCGCCTATGGCGCCGCCGTCGACGACGCGGACGCCTGCCAGTCCATGGTCGACGCGGTCCGCAAGGATCTCGGCCCGGTGGGCATCCTGGTGAACAACGCGGGCATCGCGAGCCGCGGCAAGAGCGTCCGGAACACCGACCCCGCCGAGCTCGAGCACGTGATGCGTGTCCACGCGCTCGGCCCCCACGCCCTGTGTCGCATGGTGATCCCCGAGATGCGCACGCTCGAGCGCGGCGACGTCGTCATGATCTCGAGCATCGCCACCCAGCACTGGGCCGCCGGCGGCGCTCCCTACAACATGGGCAAGGCGGCGCTCGAGGCCTTGGCCTTCACGCTGGCCAAGGAGGAGCGGCGCCACGGGATCCACGTGAACGTCGTGGCGCCCGGGTTGGTGGAGACGTAGATGGGGCGGCGGCTGATGAAGGCCGTGGCCGGGGTCGAGGATCTGCGGACGCTCGATGCGACGATGCCGTTCGGGCGGGTCTGTCAGCCGGAGGACGTGGCGGGGGTGGTGCGCTTCCTGGTCTCGGAGCGGGCGGGGTACCTGACGGGGGAGCGGATCTACGTGCACGGAGGGGGGGCGTAGGCAAGACGGGGCGGGCGGCCGGCACCGGGGTCGGCCCCGTGCTCGGCATCCTCGCCGCCCGTGATTCCGGCTCGATGCCCACGCCGAGGACAGCTGCGGAACTGCGCGCGGAGCCCACCCCCGCGCCGGCTGTCCGCGCGGATGGGCGTTGATCGGGGGCTAGGCGGCCTGGGGGCCGCGCAGGAGCTTGCCGGGCTGGGCGCCGGTGGGCTCGCCAGCCTCCACGATCACCTGGCCGCGAGCGAGGGTGAAGTCGTAGCCGCGGGCGCGCTGGATCAGGCGGCCGGCGCCCGAGGGGAGATCGTGGACCATCTCCGGCGGCTCGATGGCCAGGGCGCCCAGGTCGAAGACGTTCACGTCGGCCTGCATGCCTTCGGCCAGCAGCCCGCGGTCCCACAGGTCGAAGGCCTCCGCCGTTCGGCGCGTCTGGCCATGGACCACTCGTTCGAGGGGCAGCCGCTCGCCGCGCGATCGCCCGGTCACCCAGTGGCTCAGCATGAAGGTGGGCATGCTGGCGTCGCAGATCAGGCCGCAGTGGGCGCCGCCGTCGGAGAGGCCGAGCAGCGAGAGCGGGTGGTCGAGCATCTCGCGGATTGGCTCGAAGTCGCCGTCGGCGTAGTTGAGGATCGGGAAGTACAGGAGCTCGTGGCCGTCGCGTCGGAGGAGCAGGTCGTAGGCCACCTCCTCCGGACGCTTCCCTTCGCGGTCGGCCATGGCCTTCACGCTCCGGTCCGGCGTGGGCTCGTAGTCGGGCGGATCGCCGAGCGGGAAGAGCTTGTGGAAGCTCGCCATCACGAAGGCCAGGAGCGGATTCGAGAGATCGGTCTTCGTGTCGAGCAGGCGCCGGCGGAACTCGGGGTCGCGCATGCGCGCGACGCGCTCGGGCAGGGGTAGGAGCGCGATCTCCTGGTACACCGGGTGATGCTGGAACGGGTGGGTCGTGGCCTCGAGCCCCATCAGGAGCCCCGTCGGGCGACCCGCCACCTGGGGTACGACGCGCGCTCCGGCCTCGGCCGCGTGCTCGGACGCGGCGAGCAGGCGTCGCCACTGGCTCGGGTCGGCATCGTTCTGGAGGCACGCGAAGGTGACGGGACGGCCGGTCCGCTTCGAAAACTCCGTCATCCACTCCATCTCGAGGCCTTCGGGCGCGAGGTCCGAGGCCAGCTCGAAGATGCCGCGCCCGGTCTCGCCGAGGGCGCTGCCGATGCCGAGCAGCTCGTCGGCGCTGGCGAAGGTTCCCGGCACCGGCTCGCCGTCGATCGCGCGGTGGAGCAGCGTGCGGGACGTGCTGAAGCCGAGCGCGCCCGCCTCGAGGGCGCTGCGCACGATCTCGCGCATCTGCTCGATGTCCTCGGCGCTGGCCTCGCCGTTCTTCGCGCCGCGCTCGCCCATCACGTAGGCCCGCACCGCGCCGTGGGGCACCTGGGTCCCGATGTCGAAGGCATGGGGCTTGCGGTCGAGCGCATCGAGGTACTCCGGAAAGCTCTCCCACTGCCAGTCGATGCCTTCGGCGAGGGCGGTTCCCGGGATGTCCTCGACGCCTTCCATCAGGCCGATCAGCCACTCGCGGCGTTCCGGGCGCGCGGGCGCGAAGCCGACCCCGCAGTTGCCCATGACGGCCGTGGTGACGCCGTGCCAGATCGAAGGCGTCAGGTACGGGTCCCAGGTGGCCTGGCCGTCGTAGTGGGTATGGATGTCCACCCAGCCGGGGGTCACGTGGCGGCCGCGCGCATCGATCTCGCGCCGGCCGCGGCTCGGGACGTCCCCGACGGCTGCGATCCGGTCGCCGTCGATGGCCAGATCGCCTTGGCGGGCCTTCGTGCCGCTCCCATCGACGATCGTTCCCCCGCGAACCACCACGTCGTGCACGGCCGATCCTCCCTTGGAACCCAGGGCAGACTATCACACGGCCCCTCGGCCCCTGGTCTATCGTGGCGGGCGCCATCCGAGGAGAGCCCACCCATGCCCCGTATCGCACCGCGCTCGCGCGAGGCCCTCGCCGAGTTCGAGCCCCTCTTCGATCTCGTGGCGGTGATCGCGCTCTTCGGCTGGCTCAACCGCTGGAACGACAGCGTCGCCACCGAGCTCGAGGCCTCGCCCCTGGCCTTCGCCCGCGGTCAGCTGGCCCCGCACGGCTGGGACGCCGGCAAACACGGACGCTAGCGACGGGCGCCATGCAGCCTCTGCCCTCCCTCCGAGACGAGGCGCGGACCCTCGTGCGCCTCTCGCTGCCCGTCGTGGCCGCTCAGCTGGGCACCATGATGATGGGCCTCGTGGATACGGCCATGGTCGGGCGCGTGAGCGTCGACGCCCTGGCCGCGGCCTCCCTCGGTAACGCCTGCGTCTACTTCACGTTGCTCTCGGCGAACGGGCTGCTGATGGGGATGGATCCGATCGTCAGCCATGCCCACGGGCGGAGGGACGGGCGCACGGCCGGCATCGCGCTCCAGCGAGGCCTGGTGCTGGCGGCGCTGCTGTCCGTCGCGATCGGGCTCTCGTGGCTCGCTGCCGGCCCGCTGCTCGCGCTCCTGGGCCAGGAGCCGCGACTCGTCGAAGCGGCCAGCGGCTACGTCCGGGTCCAGATCCCGAGCGTCGCGTTCTTCCTCGCCTTCACCGCGCTGCGCCAGCAGCTCCAGGGGCGCGAGATCATGCGGCCCGCCATGTGGGCGACGCTCGTTGCCAACGCCAGCAACGCGTTCATGAACTGGGTGCTGATCTTCGGCCACCTGGGCTTCCCGGCCCTCGGCCTCGAGGGTGCCGGCATCGCGACGGCCTTGAATCGCGGCGTGATGTTCGGCCTGCTCCTCTACTTCGTACGCGCGGCGGACCTGCTCGAAGGTGCCTGGGTCCCCTGGTCGCGCGACGCCCTCGACCGCCGCGGGCTCGGGCGGATCGTGGCGTTCGGCTGGCCCGTGGCGCTCCAGGTGGCGATCGAGGTCCTCGCCTTCTCGGGCTCGACGCTGATGGCGGGGTGGATCGGCGCCACGGCGATCGCGGCCCACCAGGTGACGATCAACTTTGCGGCGCTGTCGTTCATGATGCCCCTCGGCATCTCCCAGGCCGCGGCCACGCGTGTGGGCAACCTGCTGGGCTCGCGCGCGGCCGAGCGCGCCCAGCGCGCCGCCTGGGTTGCCTTGGGAATGGGCGCCAGCGTGATGGGCGGCTCGGCCCTCGTCTTCATCGCCCTGCGGGCCGAGCTCCCCCGCGTGCTGACCAGCGATCTCGAAGTGGTGGCGCTCTCGGCCTCGATCTTTCCGATCGCCGCCGCCTTCCAGATCTTCGACGGCACGCAGGTCGTGGGCTGTGGGATCCTGCGCGGGATGGGCCGTACGCGCCCGGTCGCCTGGTTCAACCTCGTGGCCTACTTCGCGCTGGGCCTGCCCGTCGGGGCCTGGCTCGGCCTGCGCCAGGGTTGGGGCCTTGCGGGGATCTGGTGGGGCCTGTGCCTCGGCCTCGCGGTGGTCGCGAGTGCGCTCGTGGTCTTCATCCGAGCCCGGGGCCCGCGCAGCCTGGCCGGCGCGCGCCCGATCCTGGGCTGATCCCCGGGCGCGAACCGGCGCCCGACCCGTCTCCCGGTCGGCCTGGTCGGACCGAGGTCGACGAGATCGATCCTTCCGACGGCGTCCGGGGCGTCAGAGCGGCTGGCTCCAGGGCGCGAGGGCCGAGCCCGCGCGGCCGGGCATCCGCGGGCGGCGTCGCACGCGAAGGGCCAGCCAGGGCAGGAGCAGCAGCACCCGCGAGGGCTCGGGCACGCTGAAGAACCGCACCGAGAAGGAGGTGGTTCCGGATCCGGGGCCGTTGGTACGCGCCCACTGATTCTGGGGATGCGTGAAGACACCGTCGGGATCGATGCTCATGGGGGCCATGGTCAAGCGGTAGAAGAACGTCGGCTGCGTGGTGGAGAGGGCGAGCTGGTAGGTGTCCCATCTGTCGATCACGACCGACACGCCGTCGTTGGGTGTCTGCACGATGCGCTGGGTGAAGAAGCCGGTTCCGTCCTGGCCATACTGAACCTGTGCCTCGACGCGCTCGACGGCGGTATTGGTGAAGAGCGTAACGCGATCCATGATCTCGACGGCGTTGGGCTGGAAGCTCGACGCCGAGAAATCGAAGCCCAGCACGAACGCGGCACTCGCCTGGCCTTGCTGCGCCAGGGCATAGCGCACGGCGCTGCAGCAGAAGTTCAGGACGGAGATGTTGCTGGCGCTGACCAGGGCCGCCGGGAACTGGGAGAAGAGGGTCGCGTAGTTCATCTCGAACAGGAACTCGCCACCCACGACGTTCGCGTCCGACACCATCACGGTGGCTCGCGCGTCGCGCGCGGGGACCGACGCGAGCGAGATCGAGAGCCCGATGCCGAGGATCCAACGAATCGGTCGTTGCATCGCCCGATGCCTCCTCGCCCGGCTCGAGAGCCGCGGCGCCGCCCCCAACGTCGTCGAGCGGCATCCTAGGAACGGCGCCTTAGCAAGTACTTAACAACGGGCGAAGTCCTGGTTTCCTGATAGGATCGCCGGTCGCACCGGGCCCCCCGGGGCTCGCGGCAGCCGATCCACCCACGGGAGCGTTCGAGAGTGCGAGGGCAGAGCCAGAGGTCGTCCCGATCCGTCGTCCGAATCGCCCGGCGGGCTCTCGGGCGTTGGCTGTGATCGGTCGACGGCTCGTCCAGGCGAGCGTGCCGCTGAGCTTCCTCCTCGCGGCCTGGGTCCTGCTCCAGCGCGGGAGCGGCGAGGCCGGGACGGGCGAGGCGCTCCGTGCCACGGCGCGGCTCGCGTTCGTTCCCTTCGTGCTCGCGTTCGTGGCGCGTCCGTTGCACGACCTGTGGCCGGGCCGGCCGAGTGTCTGGCTCTTCGCCAACCGCCACACGCTGGGTGTCTCCTTCGGCCTGTGCATGAGCACGCACCTCGGCCTGATCCTCTGGCTGCACCGGCTGAGCGCGCCGCACGTCCCAAAGGCCGTGACCCTGGCGGACTACGTGATCGGAGGCCCGGGTCTGCTGCTGGTCTTCGTCATGCTCGTCACCTCCGCGCGCCGGGTGCGTGCGGCGATCGGCGCGCGGGCCTGGCGACGCATTCACACGTCCGGCCAGTACTTCGTCTGGTTCATCTTCCTTGCCTGCCTGGTCGACAGCTACGGCCGGAAGTCGCCGCCGTATCCGGCCTCCGACTACCTGCCCTTCATCGCCGTGTTGCTTGCGGCCATGGCGATCCGGCTCGGCGCAGCGCTCGTCGGGCCAGCCGGGCGTCTTGCCCCGTCGGCCCCACCCCCTTCCTCATCTTGACGGGAGACGTGCGCGGCCCAGAGGGGCGTGACTCCCGTGGCCGATTCGTCCTCGAGCCCGCCTTCGGCCGAGGCACGCGAGGCCGAGCGCGGCCGCGACCGCGAGCAGGACGGCGCCCGGCTCGGGGACGAAGCGCAGGGCCGTTTCGGCAACCACGATCGTGCCCGTGGCGCGGACCACCACGCTCCCGAGGGGCTCCGCCACCTCCAGGTAGAGGTCGCCCGCGACTGCCTGCGCCTCGCTGCCGTCGGGTCCGCCCAGGTCGAGCACGATGAAGCCGTCGGCCGTGAGCCCGATCGGGGGGAGGAGGTGGATCGCGGTGGCGACCAGGGTCAGTTGGAAGGTGGCGAAGCTGCCGTTGGGTGCGGCGACGTAGACGTCGCCCGCCACGCCCACGCCCAGGCTCTCGCCAGGCCCGGGCGCCCGGGCCGAGTCGAACGACCAGGCGATCGCCGGGCCCGGAGACGGGGCGGGCGGCGTCGGCGGGTCGATGGGGCAGGGCCCCGCGCAGATCGTGATTCCGGCGGCCGGCGAGGCCCGAGCAGGAGGGCCGCGCCAAGGATCGAACGAAGTCCCATCCCGGGTGAGGTGGCCCGGGCCGTGGCTCGGTGGCGGTCGATCGAGGGGACCCCCCTGGAGGCAGGCCCCGTTGCTGACACCGGCAGCCCCTCAACCCCGACCATGACCATCGAGAACACCGCCGATGCCACCGTCGTGACCGCGTCCGTCGTGACGGGCTTGGCCTTCAACGTGCCCGGGGCCGTGACCGGCCTGTCCGGCTTCACCGCATCGGGGATCCTCGACGATCTCGTCTGAGTCGAGCTCTTCCCGCCGCCCGGGAACGACCCGGGTAAGGCGCCGGGCGGCTACGATTTCGAAGGCGGTGCCCGAACGGACAACAACGTCGCCGTCCTCCACCCCCGACCCGGACGAAGGGGACGGTTCCATTCCCTGACGAACTTCGTTCGTCAGGGAATGGAACCGTCCCCTTCGTCCGGGTCGGGGGTGCGGCTTGCTTTGCGGCCGGCTGCGCCGAGCAGGGCGCCGAGCTTCCGGCCGGCCTGCTTCGTGCCGCGCACGACCGCCGAGCCCGTCTTTTGGACTGCGCCGGCCATGGCTCCAACGCCCTGGGCGGGGACCCGGGCAACGTGGGCGTCGACCGTCGGGTGCGGCAGCGTTCCGGCGATGCTGACCGGAACGGTCGGGACGAGCAGGTCGCCCGCCAGGTCCAGTCGGCCCTCCAGGGCCACGCTGCGATCGAGGCCCACGCTCCCCTGGGCCTCCAAGGTGTAGTCGTCGGTCACCAGGCGCAGCGCGTCGCTGTGGAGCCGCCCCCCCTGCAAGCGGGCCAGCGCCGTGAAGGAGTCGACCGGCGTCGGCGTGGGGTCGCGACCTACGAGCGTGCCGAGCAGCGAGGTCCCGGGAAGGCGGCCGCCCACGACGCGCACCCGTCCCTGCCCGCTCCCCTCCTCGAAGCGAGGCCCGTCTCGCCACGGCACCCGCAGGGGATCCCAGTGCATCCGCAGCATTCCGAGATCGTCGTCGGTCCTGGGACCGCGGCCGTCGGCGGCGGAGAGAAGCGACGCGAAGTCGACGCCCTCGACCCGCAGCGCCAGCTCGAGGCGCATGTCACCCCGCAGCCAGACCCGTCCGCTCGCGTGCCACGCGCCACCGAAGCCGCGCACGTCGAGGGACCGGATCTCGATGCGCCCGTCGCGAACCGCGAAGCGCGCCCGGGCATCGTGTCCGCTCCACCAGCGAGTCCCCACCTGGCGCGCGCTGGCGTGCGCCTCGACGAGCGCCAGCTGTTCCCGCTCGTGCACCAGATCGCCCCGAAGCTGGATCGGATGGGTGTGCCAGCTGCCGTCTCCGCCGGTCACGTTGCCCGCCACGACGAGCTCGGCGGTCTTCCCGTCGTCGAAGCGGCCGAGGCTCAGCGAGCTCAGGCGAACCACGGCCGTGAGCTTCTCGCCCTGCACCACGTCGATCTCGCCGCCGTCGGCCTGGAAGGAGGGCAGGTTCGAAAGGTCGCCTCCGCCGCCGCGCCCGAAGACGGGCAGGAACTCGCCCCTCGGGCCGCGACGAAGGATCAGCCGCGGCTCCTCGAGCCGGACGGCCCGGGCGCGGATCCGGCCCGAGAGCAGCGGCCCGAGGCGCAGATCGAGCTCCGCGGCGGCGGCGCTTCCGAGCCCCTCGATCTCGACGCCCTCGAGCCTCAGGCGCAGCCCGTCGTGCAGATCGAGGCGAACCGACCGCACCGCCCAGGGACGGCCGAAGCCCTCGCCCGCCATGGCGGCAAAGGCCGCCGGCGACAGGGCATGGGACAGGTTGAGCGCGGCCGAGACGCCGAAAGCGAAGACCACGAGGGCGCCTCCGGCGAGCAGGAGCCGCGTCTCGCGCAGGCGCAGGACCCCGCGGTGATCGAGCGCGGCCGCCCGGCGCAGGAGCGGCCGCGGATCGAGCCGCGCGCGCAGGTCGGCCGTTGGCCGCCGAGGGGAGGGCATGGGAAGCGCATCGGCGCGCCCCGGCGGCGCTTGAGCCCGCCGGCAGCCGCCCGGCAGGCCGGCGGCAAAGGGCTAGCGGCCCTCGATCCGGTGGATTCCCGCCCAGACCAGGTTTGGAACCAGGCGCCGCGTCAGCTGCGCCAGGTGCGTCTGTCGGTTCGGGAAGCACAGCAGCCGACCCTTCTCGAGATCGCGCTCGATGGCGTCGAGGACCGCCTCGGGCTGGATCGGCTTCATGCTGCGCTCCTTCAGGATCTTCGGGTCGGACTTCGCCTGCTCGAGCAGCGGCGTCGCCACTGGCGGCGGGCAGACGATGCAGAAGCGGACGCCGCGGCCGCGGTTCTCGTGATGGAGGACCTCGCTGAAGGCGACGACGGCGAACTTCGCAGCGTTGTAGGCCCCGAAGTGGAGCGACGGGGACCAGCCCGCGATCGACGCGAAGTTCACGAGGTCGCCGCGGCCGCGCTCCAGCATGCCCGGAAGCGTGGCCTTGCTGACGTTCACGACGCCCGCGTAGTCGACGGCCATGATCCGCAGGATGTCGCGCGTCTCCTGCTCGAGCAGCAGACCCGTGGGCATGATGGCCGCCGCGTTGTAGACGCGGTCGATCGGCCCGAGCGTGGCCTCGACCTCGCGCACCCGGCCCTCCACGGCCGCCGTGTCGGTGACGTCGAGCGTCCAGGTCCGGATCCCGGCGCGGCCTCGGGCCGTCTCGAGCAGGCCCGGCTCGTTCACATCCACGGCGGCCACCCGCGCACCCGCGTCCGCCATGCGCTGCGCTGCGAGCCGGCCCATGCCGCTCGCGCCCCCCGTTACGAACACCACCTTCCCGTCGAACGACATGGCCCCTCCTTCCGGTGCGTCGGGCCGCGCGGCTACTTGACGGCTCCCGAGTCGCGCAGCTTCGCGATCTCCTCTCGCGAGATCCCCCAGTCGGCAAGCACCTCGCCCGTGTGCTGGCCCGGGTGGGGCGGGCCGCTCCGGATCTCGGGCTTCGTGCGGCTGAAGCGGGGCGCCGGCCCCGGCTGGGCGGTGCCTTCGACCTCGACGAACACGCCCCGCGCCCGGTTGGCGGGGTGCGCGATGGCCTCCCGCGCGGAGAGCACGGGGGCGAAGCACACGTCGCTGCCCTCCATGATTTCGCACCACTCGGCGCGTGTCTTGCGCTTGAAGATCTCGCGCAGGCGGCCCTTCAGGGGCTCCCAGCCCGAGCGCTCCATCTGCCGCGGCAGATCCTCACCGGCGAGTCCCGTCTTCTCGAGCAGCTCCGCGTAGAACTGGGGCTCGATCGAGCCGATCGACACGTACTCGCCGTCGCTCGTCTCGTAGACCTCGTAGAAGTGGGCGCCCGTGTCGAGCATGTTGGTGCCGCGCTCGGAATTCCACACGCCCATCTCCTGGAACATGTAGAACATGGTGGTGAGCGAGGCAGCGCCGTCCACCATGGCGGCGTCCACGACCTGGCCTCGGCCCGATCGCTCGCGCTCGAGCAGGGCGCACAGGATCCCGAACACCAGGTACATGCCACCACCACCGAAGTCGCCCACCAGGTTCAGCGGCGGGATCGGGGGCTCTCCCTTGCGGCCGATCATGCCGAGGCCACCGGCCTGGGCGATGTAGTTGATGTCGTGGCCGGCCGCGTGGGAGAGGGGACCCTCCTGGCCCCAGCCGGTCATGCGGCCGTAGACGAGGCGCCGGTTGCGGGCCAGGCAGGCCTCGGGCCCGAGCCCCAGCCGCTCCATCACGCCTGGCCGGAAGCCCTCCTGGAGGACGTCGGCCCGCTCCACGAGACGCAGCACGGTCTCGACGCCTTCGGGGTGCTTCAGATTCACGCCCACGCTGCGCCGGCCGCGCGCCAGCAGGTCGAGCGACGGGCCGGTCGGAATCTCGTCCTTCACCACGGCGGCGCGGTCGACCCGGATCACGTCGGCGCCCATGTCGGCCAGCATCATGGCCGCGAACGGGCCCGGTCCGATTCCCGCGATCTCGATCACGCGGATGCCCTGGAGCGGTCCGGCCATGGGATCCTCTCTGCGTCTGGAAGGGCGCGTCCGCCGTTCGCGGCATCCGGAAGGTCCGGCAACCCGTTTCGAGCTCCGAGCGGCCCGAGGTCGCTCAGACCTTCTCGAGGATGTGGATGGCGCAGGCGGAGCCGAGCCCGATCACGTGGGTCATGCCCAGGCGCGCTCCTTCCACCTGGCGTTTGCCCGCCTCGCCGCGCAGATGCGTCGAGATCTCGTAGATGTTGGCGATTCCGGTGGCGCCGAGCGGGTGCCCCTTCGAGAGCAGGCCGCCCGAGACGTTCACCGGGATCTTGCCGCCGAGGGCCGTGGTGCCCTCGTCGATCATCTTCCCCGCCTCGCCGTCGCCACACAGGCCGAGGTTCTCGTAGTGGAGGATCTCCGCCGTGGCGAAGCAGTCGTGCAGCTCCACGAGGTCGATGTCCTCGGGTCCGCAGCCCGCCATCTCGTAGGCCGACTTCGCGGCCGTCCGCGTGCAGGTGTTCACGTCGGGCATCACCAGGTCGCGCTCCTGCCACGGATCGCTCGACAGGGCCGAAGCCTTCACGCGCACCGCGCGGCCCATCAGGCCCAGCTCCCGGGCCTTCTTCTCGGAGGCGATGATGGCGGCCGCCGAGCCGTCCACGTTCACCGAGCACATGAGCTTGGTGTTCGGGTAGGCGATCATCTCGGCGTTCATCACCATCTCGAGCGGCGTCTCCTTCTGGTACATGGCCTTCGGGTTGAGCGTCGAGTGATGGTGGTTCTTGACGGAGACCTGGGCGAACTGCTCGAAGCTCGTCCCGTACTTCGCCGTGTGCTCGAGGCCGGCCTCCGCGAAGACCGCCGGCATCAGGCCCGAGCCCAGCAGGCCCTCCTTCGGGATGCCCTTGCCGCCGCCGGCGCCACCGAGCAGGCCCTTGCCCATCTGCTCGGAGCCGACGGCCATCACGAGGTCGTAGACGCCGGCCTTCACCGAGAGCCATGCGTCTCGGAAGGCGGTGGCGCCCGTGGCGCAGGCGTTGGCGACGTTCGCCACGGGGATGCCGGTCTGGCCCACCTCGTGCAAGATGCGCTGGCCCACCATGCCGCTCGCCTGACCCAGGTTTCCGCTCCAGAGCGCCTGGACGTCCTGGATCGTCAGCCCTGCGTCGTCGAGGGCGCCGTGCACCGCGTCCGCGGCGATCTCCGGCACCGTGCGCTCGGGGAAGCGTCCGAACTTGATCATGTCGATCCCGACCACGTAGACGTCTTCGCTCATGGCGTTGTCCTCGCGCTCAGCCGTTCGCCGGCTGGAAGAAGTAGGAGATGTAGGAGTTGCCCTCGCTGTCCTTGCGGCCGAGGGCGTCCTTGTAGACCACTTCGACGGGCATTCCGAACTGCAGTTTCTCGGGGTCGGGATCGACGCCGATCAGGTTCCCCTTCACCGTGCCGCCCCCGTCGAGGTCGACGATGGCCGAGATGTAGGGCACCTCGATGCCCGGGAAGGAGCGGTGGACGATGGAGAAGACGTAGAGCCTGCCCCGATCGGCGAGCCGGGTGGCCTCGAAGCCGCCGCGGGCCCCGCACTTGGAGCAGGTCGTCCGCTCGCTCAGGAAGATGGAGCCGCAGCTCCCGCACTTCTGCCCCTCCAGGTAGGGGTCTCCGTCTTCGGGCAGCTTCAGGTAGGGCACGGCCGGGAGCGGCCTGGCCTCCTCGGACATGGGGTCCTCTCTTTCGCGCGCGTGGGCTCCGGGCGCCGGTTGACTCTGGAATCAATCGCTGGCTCGCATGGTGCGCGGAACGGCCGGCCAGGTCAAGGGCCGGCCGGGCCGGGCCGCGCGAATCCCGGGGAGACGCCGCCGGGCGGTCGCGGGCCGAGGGCCTGGTCGTTAGCCGCCAATCGTGGTCGACGAAGCGGACGGCGAAGCCTTGCGCGGCCGCGCGGGCCGCGTCGTCGGCGGTCGCCGGCGCGGCCTCGTCGACGACGAAGCCCAGCAGGGTCGGAGGGCGACTTCGCTGCTCCTGCCAGCGTCGGAAGTCGTCCTCGTACCCGTCGAAGATCGCCGACAGCCAGACGGTCCGCGTCGCGGAGTCGACCCGAACGTTCCGAGGCTCGGCCAGGAAGCGTCGGGTCTCCGTGGCCAGCTGCTCCTCGAAGCGGTCCGCCGCGAAGGCGTGCCGCGGGAGGCGCGGGCAGCCGAGCGAAGGGCAGTTCAAGGCGAAGTGGATGCGCGGGTCGGCGAACCGCGTTCGGAGGATCCGCTTCTCGAGGGCATGGAGGCTCGTCGATCGGCCCCCCAGCGGGAACCGTTGCCCCAGGAAGAAGCCGGCACCCTCGGGCAGCAGGGCGTTCCACCAGGCGGTCCGCACGTCCATCACGCTGCGAATCGGGTAGTGCTCGAGGACCAGGCGCAGGACGATGGCGTTGTAGGCGTTCAGCCAGTAGGCCAGCCGGTCGGCCTCGCGCGGGAACAGCGCCGGGTGGCTGGCGGGGCTGTAGGCGGCGAGCTGCCCGAGGTAGGTCCCCAGCACGAAGGGCTCCCGCGCGAGCCCGGCATAGTCCACGAGCCCCTGGTCGTCGACGAAGCGGCGTAGCACCCGATCGAGATCCGCGTGGGAGAACTCGGCCGGCGCACGGGCGCGGGCGTTCGGCTGCTGGCGTGGATGCAGCGTCTGGGCGCAGGCAGGCAGCCAGAGCAGCGCGAGCAGCCAGCCGGCGAGCCGCCCTCGCGCCGTCTTCATCGGCCGCCATCGACGGCGTTCACGTTCCAGTCGTAGGGCAGGAAGCCGAGATGCGGCCGGTGGGCGTGCTTCACGAGCCAGATCCAGTCCGCCGCGGAGGCGTAGCGGGTCAGGAAGGCCACGGTGCCCTCTTCCTTCCCGAAGTCCTCGTCGAACCAGTCGAAGATCTTCGAGACCCGCAGCTTCCCGCGCTCGCGGTCGATCACGAGTCCTTTGTGGGGGTTCGCGAGGAAGCTTCGCGCCTGGTCGTCGAGCTGGCGCTCCAGCTCTCCGGCGCGGAAGGGCTCCCGGCGCAGGGAGGGGCAGGAGGTCGAGGCGCACACGATCGCGAAGTGGATGCGCGGCTCTCCCAGGGGCCGCAGGGTCTCGTTCTCGATCTGGTCCAGGGTCACCGGGTGGCCGCCGATCCGACCGGCCGGTTTCTTCCACACCGGTTGCACCAGGCTGCCGAGGTCGCGGATGCTCGCCGCCGGACCCTCGCGCACCAGCCAGTCGATCGCCAGGATGTTGTAGGCGTTGATCCAGAAAGCCAGGCGCTGATTGCGGCCGGAGAGGGCGCCCGGATCGCTCGCCTCGAGCGTCCCCACCAGGCGACGCCAGGCCGGATCCTGCCGAAGCCCCGCGTAGTCGACCCGGGTTCCGGCCGTGTCCTGCACGGCGTGGGTGTACTGGCCGAGCAGCTGGGCGTAGAGGTCGAGGTCCAGGGCGGCGGCCGGCGCACTCCAGGCCAGGACGCCGAGGATCGGCATGAGCTTGAGAGAAGTCAGCGAGTTCGTCATGGCCCGTTGGACGCTCCCCGGCCGTTCCGGTTTCATTCCCGGGCCGGCCGCGCGCCGTACCGTCTCCACACGGCCAGGCGTCGGCGTCAGCCGCGGAGCATCTCCACCGCGGGCAGGCATCAGCCGCGGAGCATCTCCACCGCGGGCAGGCATCAGCCGCGGAGCATCTCCACCACGCGCAGGAAGTTGCCGCCGAGGATCTTTCCGATCCGTTCGCCGGACCAGCCGCGCCGGAGCATGCGGTCGGCGAGGCGCGGCAGGTCGAGGCAGCTCGCGAGCTCGGGCGGCGGCTGGATCGCGCCGTCCCAGTCGCTTCCCAGCGAGGCATGATCCTCGCCCACCGTCTTCACGATGTGCTCGAGGTGGTCCACCACGGTGTCCGCCGTGCAAGGCCCGCGGCCGAGGAAGCTCGCCTGGTACATGACTCCGACCGTGCCGCCGAGGTCCGCCACGGCGCGCAGCTGCTCGTCGTCGAGGTTGCGCCAGTGCGGGTGGACCCCCGAGACGCCCGTGTGTGAGACGAGCACGGGCTGGCTCCGATCGTGGACCGACAGCGCATCGAAGAAGCCGGCGCGGTTGATGTGGGCCAGGTCGAGGAAGATCCTCTTCTCGTTCAGGCGTCGCACGTAGTCGCGGCCGAGTTCACTGAGGCCGTCGTTCCGGCGCCGCAGGGCCGCCGGCGAGCTCGTCACGCCCAGAGCCGACGAGTACAGGTGGACCAGCGTGATCCGCAGGATCGCGTCGTCCGGGATCCGGTCGAGGGTCTCCGGATCGAGGGCGCTTCCACCCTGGATCCCCAGAAAGGCGCCGTGGCGTCCGGCGGCGCGCGCGGCCCGATACTCCGCCAGGTTGCGGACCACGGCGAACCCGTCGGGAACCGAGGCGAAGATCGCGCGCAGGCGGGTCAGGTTCGCCAGGAACACCTCGGTCCGGCGGGCGAGCGGCTGCAAGGGATTGGTGGTGATCGACCAGACGCCGCCCGTGATTCCAGCCTCGCGGATCCGGGGGAAGTCGACCTGGCCGTAGAAGTGGCGGCCGAACAGCCCGTGCCGGTGGCGACGCCGCAGGTCGTAGCCGAGCACCCGGCTCCAGATGAACGAGTCCAGGTGAAGGTCGAGGACGTCGCTGGCCCGGTAGACGTCGATGGCTTCGCGCGAGACGCCGAGGGCCCGCGCCCGGGCTTCGGAGTCGCGCGCAGGATCCTGGCAGCGGCCGGCCGTCGGGAGATCCGGTTCGGAGCTCAAGGGGAACCTCCGCAGCCGGCCCCTGGTCGCAGCCGCGAACCGTCCGACCGACCCGAAGACCTCACGGCGCCGGGCCAGTCTAGCCCGTGTGAACGGGCGCGTCCGCGTTCCCCTCTCCGGCCGAGCCGTCCTCGATCCGGGCCCGGCCCATCGTTGCGGGGATCGTCCGGCCGCCGGCTCCGGGCTGCGACTCAGGTCCCGGGCCGCCGCTTCGTCCGAAGCCCCATGCGAAACGCCAGCAGCGCCGAGGTGCCGACCCCGAGAAGCCCCATGGAAGCCGGCTCGGGCACCGCGGCGACGCTGGGGGAGTAGGGGATCTGCGGGTCACCCGAAACCGAGATCGGCAATCCCCCGACGTTGTTCTGGAAGACCGTCTGGTGCGGCGCCTTGGTCCCGGCGAAGCCGGCCTCATAGCCGAACCCGGCCAGGGCACTCTCGGGGCCGATCCCGACGGTTCCCGCCCCGCCGAAGCCCGGGATCGCGAACCAGTGCAGCACCTGGCTCACCGTGGTGAACGGACTCGCGGCCCCCGGAAAGTTCGGATCCGTCGGGTCCTGCCAGGCGGCAGTGCCGTCCCAGCCGGTACCACCGCCGAACCCGTCGAATGGATCGGCGGCTCCGACGGTCTCGATGGCATGCTGCCAACCCGTCGGGTCCAGGATGCTCGTGATGGCCGCGTCTCCGAAGAAGGGCAGGTCGAATGCCGTCAGGAACGTATCTCCGTCGGCAAACGTGCAATCGGCGACGACGCAGAGCGTGAGGTTGTCGACCGTGTAGCCGAACTGCCAACGGCCCGATCCGAGCGCGGTGACCGCGTCGACGACCGACGCGGAAGGCGGCGCCCCGAAGGGCGGAACGATCGTGACGGCTGCCGAATCCTGGCCGCCGAGAAGCAGCAGCCCGAGCGCGACCAGCGCGCCTCGAAGCATCCGAGCGTGAGTCACTGCAGAGTCCCCCTTGAAGCCATGCGCTTGTGCCACGCTATCTCCAGGGACTCGATCGCGCGAGGGTGGTCGCGCGGGCCACTTCATGACTCCTTCATGCTTGCCGACCTCCTGCGAGCCGATTCCGCGATCTCCAGCCGATGCAGTGTCTCCCCGGCCGCGCGGTTCGCCGAGCTGGGCCTCCATCGTGGGACTCGGCGTCTCATACGAGGCTGCCGCCGCCGAGCGGAGGATCTCCGCGACCGATTCGACCGATCGGCTCGCGGCCGAGGGGTCCAAGGCAACAGCCACCCGGCCCGTCGACGTCCGGACCTTGCGGCGAGGCCGAGTCGGACCGCGTCTCGGCCACGGTCCGCCCTAGAACGAGACCACGCTGCGGATCGAGCGGCCCTCCCGCATCCGGTCGAAGCCCTCGTTGATGCGCTCGAGGGGAAGCTTGTGGGTGATCAGGGGGTCGATCT
>Ga0114931_10002936_pt1 | contig 21621 bp, 18 predicted proteins | sample 2SBtaG_FD_89579 | JGI IMG/M metagenome (GOLD analysis project Ga0114931, IMG submission 89579) | Deep subsurface microbial communities from Kolumbo volcano to uncover new lineages of life (NeLLi) - 2SBTROV14_V59a metaG | ecosystem: Environmental > Aquatic > Marine > Volcanic | place: Kolumbo... | reverse complement strand
TTTGTCCTTATTTTTCACTTTGAAAACAGTCATTATATCAACATAACTCTTGTTTTCAAAGCAAAAACTAAGAACAAAATAATCAACCCAAAAACCTCAATTTATTTATTCACCATTCCTAAGGCGTTGATTATCAGCATTTTTAAATTTTATATTTATCATTTTGCCTACCTACTTATCGATTATGGGTCGAGTGTAAAAAGGGTATTGGTGCGCCAAATTTATTTGGCACTCATATAAAGTCTGTTAATTTTCAATTATTTATAAAAATAATTAATTGCCAAATAAATTTGGCAAACCCTTATTGCACTCGAACCAATTATTTCATCACCATTAAAACTGTTATTATGAAACGATTTCTTTTGTTAGCCCTCCTAATTGTTTATTTCTTGCCCACGCAGGCTTCCGTACCCTTAACAGCCGATTTAATCGCTAAAACCCAGTTGGTTAAAAAAGATGTGATTAATATTAGCCTGGCTAATTTACAGCAAAAGAGCACCCACATCGAGCTTGCCAACATGGACAGCGATGTCATTTACCATTCAAAGTATTTGAAAAAAAGGAATGGCTTTTCCCAAAATTTGAATTTAAAGGAATTGAAGGATGGCCGCTACTTGCTTAGCATTCGCAACGATGGAAAGGTTTTCAAACAGGTCATCGTCATTAAAGATGATTTGATATTGTTTTCCAAATTCAAAGAGGCTTCCTGAAAACAGTCAGAATCAGGATTTGCAGGATTGGCAGGATTGTGAATCTGCCTTAATCCAAAAAATTTGAAAATCCTGCTGCTGACAGGTACCCTGAATTTTCAGAATTAGGAAGGGAAGGATTCAAGAACTTGCAGGATTGTGAATCTTGAAAATCCAAAAATCCAGATAATCCTGATTCCGGCAAATGGAATTTTTAAAGTGTGTTAAAACTAAAACTTGCCGGACTTCCCAAGGCGAAAGGAAGTCCGGCTTTTTTATGTTGATTGTGGAAGTCTTTCGGAAACAATTGGGCAGCCTGATAAAATTCACTTTTGGAATTGGTCTGAAAATTGAACTGGAAAAAGCCGGTAATTATCCGTTAATTTGTGGAAAACTAGCGGTTTGGTTTTGTTCAAGCGCCCCCTTCAATCAATCATCCTCGATAAAATTGAGACTGTTCCATTATCTCTGTCAAACAGTTTCTAAGGCATTGATTATCAAGACAAATCGGAATGCTGAACACAGGATTTTGAACACGCTTTAAACAGTTTCAAATGCCCCGCAAGGCTATTCGGTTTCTAAGTTTAGGATGCACTTTGGCGACTCTGCTCGCCCTGACTTCGGCTTGGGCAAGTCCCGAAAAGGGTTGGTTGATACCCATCTTAGGATTGACGATTCCTATTTTGCTGGCAGTGAATTTGCTGTTTGCCCTTGGTTGGTTATTCCTCCGGGATTGGGCGTTTTTCACTTCTTTTGCTTGCCTTTTAGTAGCCCTTTGGCTGTATCCCGGTTTGTTGGGCACCAACTTTCGCGAAGCCCCTGTTACGACGCCTTCTTTTCGGGTTCTTTCCTACAATCTACACTATCTTCAAGAGGTGCTTTTGCGACCCGGAGAAGAGCAGGCAAAGGCTTTTGAATCTTTTTTTAATTTTTTCAATTCGGTCGGCGAGGTCAATTTTTTGTGCGTTCAGGAAACCTCCTCGGACTCTTACCGCCCGATAGCCGAACACTTGGGCTACCCGCATTATTTTGGCAACAAGGGAACGATGATATTTTCAAGGGTCCCTTTTCTCGACAAGGGATTCATTGATTTTGGAAAAACAACCAATTCCTGCACTTGGGTAGATGTCCTGTTGGATGGGAAAAGAATCCGCTTGTACAGCCTCCATCTCGAATCCAGCCATATTTCTTCGCCCACCAATTATTTGGCGAAGCAAAAAGATATTGACCGGCGTTCTTTGAGGGCAATGAAACATATTTTCAGAAATTACAAAAATGCTTCAAAAATTAGAGTTCAGCAGGCGCGTTTGGTAATTGAAAACATCCATGCCTGCCCCTATCCCGTCATCCTTTGCGGCGATTTCAATGAACCGCCGACTTCTTTCGTTTATCGCCAGTTCTCAAAAATTCTGAAGGATTCCTTTCGGGAAAAAGGACTCGGATTGGGCACTACCTTCGCTGGCAACCTTCCCCTTTTGCGCATCGATTACCTCTTTTTCGACAAGAAAATTGCCGTGCAAAGCCATAAAGTTCTCCATGCTAATTTTTCAGACCACTATCCGGTTGTTTGTCAATTTTCATTTTGATAATTTTTAAAATACGCTGTCTTCCCCATTGTAATACCCTGCCTCTTTGGACTAAATCTCCCAAATTTTTCCATTCTTACTTCTTCGAATTGGCAACGCGAACCAACTATTTCCTCGTACTAGACAATAACTGCCACCTGAAATGGTATTTTTGTGCTGCAACCCAAAAAGCGTTTTGGAGACATGGTTTTGGAAATCAAAAATTTTGGGCTTAAAATTTGTCATATCTTTACGCACGATAGCCAATCAAAAACGAATCATCTCTCACATTGAAGGCAGCCATTATTGCTTATTGAATTTTTCAAAAGTAACTCCTGAAGCTTTTGAAAATTTATAAGGAACGGTGAGGTAATAAATTGCACAATTTATTACCTCACCGTTCCTAACCCATGCGAACAATTATCTGAAGGATGAAATTTTGTTTTACTGTTCTCTTTGGCATTTTGTTTTCCTTTTGGATTCCTGCACAGGAAGTCTTGCTTTCAGGGGTCATAACGGATGCTTATACCAAAGCGCCGGTTCCCTTTGCCAACGTCTATCTTCCATCGGATCCTTCGGTCGGCACCTCGGCAGATTTTGAGGGCCGCTACCATATGAAGTTCAATAACCCCCCGGATACATTGGCGGTTTCAGCTTTGGGCTATGAAGATTTGCAAGTTGTTTATGAAGGTCTTGAAAAGATGGATTTTGAAATGGAGGCCGTAGCCACGACGCTATCGGAGGTGGTAGTAAAAGCAACGGAACTGGAAGACCCCGCCTATGTTCTTTTCCGCAAAATCGTAAAAAACAAACCCAAAAACAATCGCAAAAATTTGCCCGCCTACGCCTGCGAAGTTTACAATAAACTGGAATTGGACTTGGTTGACATCTCCGAAAAATTCAAAAATCTGAAAATCAACCGCCCTTTCAAATTCATCTACGACTACATTGACAGCACTACCGAAGACAAACCCTTCCTGCCCATGTTTTTGGCCGAAACCCTTTCCAACTACTCCTACGTTCGTTCTCCGAAAGAAGAAAAGGAACTCATCAAAGCCAGCAAAGTGGCAGGCATGAAAAATGAAAGCGTCTCCAAATTGTTGGGCATCATGTACCAAAATCTCAACATCTACAACAATTGGTTGCCCATCCTGTCCAAAAGTTTTGCCAGCCCGATTTCAGACAATGGAACCTCCTACTATCGCTACTATCTCGTGGATAGCAATTACATTGACAACAGATGGTGCTACCAAATTCAGTTCTTCCCCAAACACAAAAACGTGAACGCCTTTCAGGGAGATTTTTGGGTGCATGACACCACCTTCGCCATCACCCGCATCAATTTGCACATTTTTGGGGAACTCCAACTCAACTTCATCGAACGGATTAGCATTGTTAAAAGTTTTCAGTTCGTAAATGACTCTATTTGGTTACCCAAAAAGGATTTCATCAGCGCCACCACCAGCAAAATCACAGAACCCATTGGAGGCGGTTTGATTAAAAAATTTCAGGAAAACGCGCCCAGCATTCAGGCAAAGCGAACCTCCTCGTACAAAAAATATCAATTCGGACGGGAAAAGATTTTGGAGAAAATGGAAGACAAAACGGAAATAGCCCCCGACGCCTTAAAAAAGCCCGACAACTTTTGGGCAGTAAACCGACACCACAAGTTATCAAAAAACGAAACGAACGCCTATTTCCTAATAGACACCATCAAAACCCTGCCTATCATTAAAACTTGGAAGACCGTCGGAACTCTCCTTTTCACCGGTTACTATAACAAAAACTATGTGGAAATAGGCAATGTTTACACCTTTTATTCCCACAACCAAATAGAAGGCTCGCGGGTCAAATTCGGAATGCGAACCGGCGAAGGCAGTAGCAAACACCTCCGTTTTGGGGCATACACTGCTTATGGATTCCAAGATAAAAACTGGAAATACGGCCTCAATTTTTTGTACATTTTGAAAAAACACCCCCGCCAATTAATCGGCGGCACCTATCTGCGAGATTTGTTCTCTTCGCCGAATATTCAATCGGATTTCACTTCTGCAAGCGATGGCATTTTGTCCAGCAACCTGCTGCGTCGCAAAGGCATTCCCTACAAATTGGTGGACATCCGGCATATCGAAATGCACTATTTCAAACAGTGGAAGGTAGGAATTTCTCTCCAACTTGGTTTGGCTAACCAACACGATAATCCGAAATTTCCGTTTGCCTACCATCCCACGCCCGAAAATGAAAACAAGATAGAAGCCTTCACCTTCACAGAATTCTCCGCCGAGGCTAAATTTCACTACAAAGAACGCTTCATCAGGGGCGATTTTTCGCGCATCAGCGTTGGAGGGAAAGGACCTGTTATTTCTGTAAGATATAGCCGTGCCATCAAAGACCTTTTCAAGGGTGACTTGCAATACAACAAATTCGAACTCGAAATAAGAGGCAAGCTAAAAGCAGGCATGTTTGGCTTCTCCCGCATCCTGCTCCGCTCTGGCAAAATTTGGGGGCGGCTGCCCTATTTGCGCATATTCATCCCGCAGGGAAATGAAGGCATCTTCCGCAATTCGAGAGGCTTCAACCTCATCAATGAATACGCTTTCGCCACCGACCGTTATGCCATGCTTGTCATTGACCACCACTTCGACGGTTTCCTTTTTCAATCCATGCCGCTTTTCAAAAAATGGCGCTTGCGAACCGTTGCCAACTTCCGCGCCCTCTTGGGTGACATGAGCGTCAAAAACCGCCTCGCCAATGAATTGAACCTCTTCGAAAACACCTCTGACGGCGACCAGGTACGCATCCTCGTCCCAAGCCGGAAACCCTACATGGAAGCCAGCTTCGGCATTGAAAACATCCTCCGTTTTATCCGCATCGAATCAATTTGGAAGCTGAATTACAAAACAGACTTTGCGCCAAATTGGGGACTGCGCATGAACTTGCAGTTTAGTTTTTGAATTTGGTTTTAGAATTGATTGAATTGAATAGAATTTCTTCATTGAATCAACTTGCTGCATTGTTTTTCCACCAAAAAATTACGTCTTCGACCCGCCCATCATTTCCAAAAACAGACTGTTGACCAACTCGAAAAACTGCTTCAGCGCATTGGTTTCTTTATTGACGAGGTTCAGACTAAACTTACTGTCAATAGAGGAAGCGCTTTCCCGCGAAGTGGTCAGTAAAAAACTTTCAAAAGTTTGTTTTCCGATTTTCAGAAAATCGCCGACGCCCATCTTGGCGAGGGCTTCTTCGGAGCCAATCACTTGCAGGGTTTTTGGAATATCCCAATAAAGAACCTGCCCGTTTTTTCGGAGGCGTTTGACTTGTTGTTTGCTCAATCGTTCGCTTTTTGCATAGCCCGATTCGAGGTGGTTTTGAACCAAATCCAAATTGTTGGTTAGCATCAAAACGCCTTCTTTCAGGGCGACATAAGCGTTCATTTCCAATTCGGGGATTTTCAATGTAAAATACTTCCCGGCAGCTTCCATGACCTTTGCTTTCGTGCCAAGCCGGATGAGTTTTAGGACATCCTTCTCGTTGCCGTAGGATAGCAGCATAGTGACTTCAGGCACTGGTTGCATCACTGTTTTAGTTATCTCTTTCCCGTTGAAATCTTCATCGTATTCGTAGGCAGTGATGCTGCGTTCCACCGATTGCATGCCCGTCACGGCGAATAGCATATCGCCTTTGAAAAGGTCGTAAATCGCCTCTTCGTCAATGAAAATGCCGAGAACGTCCAAAGCCCCCGTCCCCAACTCACCGTATTCGGGAACCTCTTTCAAGACGCTGTACGTCAGGTCTTTATAGGCTTCCGTCATCTTTCCAAAGTTGAGCGTAAAAGCCCAATACCCCATCAGGTCCTCGTCCGGGATGTATTTCAAAAATTTTTTGTTGAATTTCCGGTGGAGGGCAGCCTGCCAAACTTTTGAAATTCGCGGGCTGGCAAAAATCTTGTTGTAAAGGGCTATTTCGCCCTTGTCAAAATTCAGCCCAAAGGAATAGTAGGTGTCCTTATAAAGCGCCTCCAACATCTCTGTCGCAGCAGTAGCCGCCCATAATTCATTGCCGGATAATGGGGTTTTCCCTTTCATCTCTTGGATAAAAAAATTAAAATCCATCCAAAAGTGGAGGTCGTAGTGGCGGGCGGTAGCCAATTTGAATTTCGGATGCGTTCGGATAGATTGGTTGGCGTTTCGGGTCATGGTTTCTGCACCCACTCTCTCAACGCGGAGGCAAGCTGCCCCTTGCGCAAAACCCTCGCTTCTTTTGAAAAATCGTTTCCTTCATATTTTAATTCTCCCCCTGCGAAAAGCGCCATCTCCTGATTCCAAGCGAAGACAACATCTTTTTCTGGCTGCAACAATTTATATCCGTCTTTCTGTTGCACCAATTCTCCGCCTTCTTGCCCCTGAAAATTCAAAAGATAGTTGCTGAATTGTTCTTCATTGGATAATTTAAAAACAAAGCCGAAAAACGAATTTCCGTTTTCTATTTTGGCAAAGCCGTAGGAATTTTCGAGGAAATCCATCCCGTATTTTGATGGAGAATTTGCGATGTCCAGGAAAGCATCTCGTTCCTCTCCGCTAAAATTTTGGGCAATTTGTTGGAGCAGCAACTCGTAAATATCGTACTGCTGCAACTGCGAGATAGCCACTTTGGCGTTCAGATTTTTTGGATTGATGCTGAGGACGAAGGTGGCGTCTTTTGGAACATAATTCAAAAGAGCTTGCCCAAAACTAAAGCGAGCCACCAAAAGTAAAAGGAAGGCAAAAAGGATTTTTTTTGTAAACGTCATTTGGATAGCGATTTTAAAAGTTTGTTGAAAAGACAATTCAAAGGTACTTCAAAAACGGGAGTTTTGGACAGGAAGGAACCGAAGCTCCTAGCTTTCGCTCGGAGAAGCACTGTGTTTGGGTACTTCTCCGAGCAGAAACTCGGAGGTACGGTGGCTCAAAAGCAGCCAAATTTAGAAGGAAATGGTGTTTTCCAAAGTCTCTGTCCCGCGGGCTAAATCGCCGATGGAAGTTTCCAATTTGATGGCTTTTCCGCTTGGAGACAGTTCCGCTTTTTTGTTGGAAAAACTTCGGATGGGGCGGTCGAAGCGAAAAATGCTAATCGCATGGGAAGATTCAAAAACGTAGCGCTGCATGGAAGGCATCTCATTGTAGGCTTTGGGGTCAATCGGATAGTCGAAATAGCGGTTGAACTGATGCGCATCGTAGCTGTAATTTTTGGATTCAATCGGAGGCACGTACAAGTAGTCCAATTGTTTGGTCACGGTAGTAACGGCATTATTCAGCGCATCCAAATTGACGAAATCGCTGCTGATGGTGAAGATAAAGTTCTGAAAATCAGCGGTTGTTGCGACATTCGACATCCCCTTCACGTTCAGCATGGCGTATTTGACATGCTTCAAAATGGACTCGACGTTCTTGTTCTTCGACAATTCGTAACCCTCCACTTTTTCCACCGTCAAGTATTTTTTTACCTGGTCCTTGCTTTCGCTCAAGTTGATGGTGAGTTTGAACTTTCCGGAGCCGTCCCGGTTCATGTCAACCTCTTCGCGAACTTCAAAACAACCGGGGAAAAGGAAGGATAAGCAGCATAAAAAAGAGAGCAATTTCAGATAATTCATCGTGCTATTTTTTTATCGTTACTTTCGTCAAAATTTTTGTGAAAACGAATCAAATTTTGTTTCGTTACCAATATCTTTCACATTTAACTTTTCATACAACATTGGTGCGCCAAATTTATTTGGCGATTAAAAAAATCACTTTTTTGCCAAATAAATTTGGCAAACCTTTTAAGACCCTATCCGAAATACATCAAAATACTGCCAAACAACAAAATCAACACAATCAAAACCATTGCCATTTTAATGGAATAGCGCATATGGCGAACAAATACCTCGATATCCTCCTTCATGTGGGGGTGTTTGGGGTAGATTTCAGCTTTCATTTTTTCGCGGTTAAAAATGTGCTTTGCGCCAAATTCGACCTCGTTTTGAACCAACTTTTTGTAGGTTTTCAATACCTTGACCCTAAAATAAACATTCAGGAAAACCATCGCAATAAAAAGCCCGATGATGAGAAAAATGAGGATGCCGAACATTGTTTTTCAATTTATTTCAAAAGCACGAAGTTAAAGCGAATTGTCGAAGAAAGAAGCATTAATTACCGACTGTCTTGGCATCGTAGTTCTTCATTTGATGAAAATTTTTACTTTTAGGCGATTAATTTTTTTCACTTCTAAAATCAAAATTGATGAAACTTTCCAACTTCCTTTTTCTACTCTTTGCCATCACTTTTTCAAACACATCGATTGCCCAAAAAAAACCACTCACCTACTTTCTGCCGGACATCGAATACGACAAAAACATCCCAACACCTGAAGAATTTTTGGGCTTCCAACCGGGCGAATGGCATATAAGCCACGATAAGTTGGTCGCCTACATGAAAGCCCTGGCCGATGCTTCCGACCGCGTGACGGTCGAAGAATATGCGCACACCTACGAAAACCGTCCCTTATTGCTTTTGACCATCACCTCAAAGAAAAATCACAACAACCTGAAAGCCCTGCAAGCAGCCCATGTGGCGCTTTCCGACCCTTCCAAATCGGCTGATTTGGACATCTCCAAAATGCCAATTGTGGTCTATCAAGGTTTCAGCATTCACGGCAACGAAGCAAGCGGCGGAAACGGCGCGCCTTTGGTCGCCTATTACTTGGCCGCGGGGAAAAGCGAAGAAGTAGAAAATTTGTTGGACCATGCCATCATTTTGCTCGACCCCACCTATAATCCCGACGGCTTCAACCGCTTTTCGACTTGGGTAAATATGCACAAAAGTAAAACCCTCGTGACTGACCCCCAAAGTAGGGAATTCGACGAAGTTTGGCCACGCGGGCGCACCAACCATTATTGGTTCGACCTGAACCGCGATTGGCTTCCGGTACAACACCCTGAAAGCCAAGGGCGTATCCGAAATTTCCATCTTTGGAAACCCAATATTTTGACCGACCATCACGAAATGGGTTCCGGCGCCACCTTCTTTTTCCAGCCCGGAATTTCTACCCGCACCAACCCTTTTACGCCAAAATTAAACCAGGAATTAACCGCCGAAATCGGAAATTATCACGCGGCTGCTTTGGACAAAATCGGCTCGCTTTACTACACGCAGGAATCCTTCGATGACTTTTATTACGGCAAAGGTTCCACCTACCCGGATGTGAATGGAGGCATCGGAATTTTATTTGAGCAAGCTAGCGCGAGAGGGCATCTACAGCAAACGCGCAATGGACTTTTGAGTTTTGCCTTCGCCATTCGGAACCACGTTACCGCGGCGCTTTCCACCCAAAAAGCCGCCCTTGAAATGCGGAAAAAAATCCTCGCCTATCAGCGCGATTTCTATAAAAATGCTATGAAAGAAGTCGCTCAAGACCACATGAAAGCATATCTGATTGGCGAAAAATACGACCCGGCGAGGTTAGCCCAATTTCTGAATATTTTGTTGTTGCACAAGATAAAGGTTTACCATTTGGCGGAATCTGTCAAACGGGATGGGAAAGATTTTGGGGCTGAAAGTTCCTACATCGTACCTCTCGAACAACCGCAATACCGGTTCATAAAAGCCCTTTTCGAAAAGATGACGAGTTTTCAGGATAGCTTATTTTACGATGTTTCTGCGTGGACTCTGCCTTTGGCTTTCAATCTCGATTACACCGCTTTGGATAAAAGCAATTTATCCGGCAGCCTGTTGGGAAACCAATTGACCGATACGAAAAGCCTTCGGCAGGTGGCAACTCCCGAAGCAAGCGCGTACGCCTACCTCCTCGATTGGGATGGTTATTTTGCGCCCAAAGCAGCCTATTTTTTGTTGAAAAACGGACTGCGTTTAAAGGTAGCAACCAAGTCTTTTCAAACCGCCGACGGGAGGAGTTTCGATGTCGGAACGATTCTGATACCCATCCAAAACCAAGCCCACACCGCCGGAGAGATTCACCAATTGGTTCAAACCGCTGCCCAATCGAGTAGCACCAAAATCGAAGCTTTGGCCACCGGTCTTACGCCATGGGGCATCGATATGGGCAGCCCCGCTTTCCAAAACCTGAAGTTGCCAAAAGTGATGGAACTCGTTGGAAATGGCGTTTCGAGTTACGATGCCGGCGAGGTTTGGCATTTGTTGGACCAACGCTATGCCATGCCCCTCAGCATGATTGAAACGGAAGACTTGGGTGGCAAAGATTTGAACAAGTACAACGTAATCGTCCTGGTAGATGGTTCGTATCGAACGGTGGGAAAGGCAGGGGTGGAAAAGTTGAGAAAATGGGTGCAAAATGGAGGGACGCTCATCGCTTCAGAAAGAGCTATTCGTTGGGTCAAGGCGAATAAACTTGCTTTTGTCAAATTCAAAACGGAGGATAAAGCTGCCCCTAAAAAAGGACAGGAACCACGCCGACCTTATGCCAAAATTTCAGATGATTTGGGTTCCAACGTCATTGGCGGAACCATTTTTGAGACCACCCTCGACCTGAGTCATCCCCTCGGCTATGGTTTCCACAAAAAGCAACTTCCCGTTTTCCGGCAAGGAACCCTTTTCCTGGAACCCGCCAAAAACGCCTACGCCACGCCGCTTATTTACACCGACAACCCCTTGCTGAGTGGCTATGTTTCAAAAAAGAATTTGGAGTTGATTCGAAATTCGGCGGCTATCGTGGTCAGCGGGGTGGGCAGTGGAAAAGTGATTTGCATGGTGAATAATCCCAACTTTCGCGCTTTTTGGTACGGAACGAACAAGTTGTTTGCGAACGCCATTTTCTTTGGCAACACCATTAATGGAAATGCCGTCGAAAAAGCCGCGCCTGCGAAAAATAATCAGCCCGATTGAGGAAATTCCGAACCGATTATTCCTCCAATTTTTCTTTCAACAAAGCATTGGTCGCTTTGGGGTCTGCCTTTCCTTTTGACTTGCGCATGATGTCTCCCATAAAAAAGCCGAGGAGTCCTTTTTTGCCGTTGCGGTAGGCGGCAACTTTTTCGGCATTTTGGGCAAGGGAGGCTTCGATTAATTCTTCGAGGAAGTTTTCATCCGCGTTTTGCACCAAATTTAGGGATTCGGCGATTTCCAGGGGTGTTTTTGAAGGTTGTTCCAACAAGAGAGGGAAGATGCGTTGGTACGCAATCATATTGCTCACCTTGCCATCTTCAATCAATTGAATAAAGGCAGCGAGTCGTTTTGGCGAAACGGGAAATTCCGGCAAGGTCATCTTTTTTTCATTCAAAAAAGGATTTATTTTATTGATAATCAAATTGGCAGCAGCCTTGAAATGCGGCGTATGTTGGACAAGATTCCTAAAAAAAAGAGCGGTTTGTTTTTCTTCAGTCAACAAATTGGCATCGTATTCCGAAAGCTGAAATTCCGTGACGAACTGCTTGTAAAGTTCCTTTGGCAGAGGCGGCAGCGTATGTTTTAGATCTTCGATGTAGGCTTCTGAGAGGACAACCGGCACCAAATCAGGCTCCGGGAAATAACGATAATCGTGCGCATTTTCTTTGTCTCGCAGGGGGGAAGTCCTGCCCGTGGCAGGGTCAAAATTTAGGGTTTGCTGCAACACTTTTCTCCCGGATTCCAGCAAATCAACCTGCCGCTTGAACTCATATTCGATAGCCCTGCGGGCGTAGCGCATCGAGTTGAGATTTTTGATTTCGCAACGTTCGTTCAACTGTGTTTCCCCCTTCCTTCGCACCGACACATTGCAGTCGCAACGCATGGAACCTTCCTGCATGTTGCCGTCGGAAATGTCGAGATAACGAACCAATTGCCGCATTGCAGTCATAAAAGCATCCACCTCTTCGGGGGAACGCAAATCCGGTTCGGAAACGATTTCCAGGAGTGGCACACCTGCCCTGTTCAAATCAATCAACGAATGCCGGGGGTCGATGTCGTGGATGGATTTGCCTGCATCTTCTTCCATGTGAACATGGTGAATACGGATCATTCTGCGTTTTCCGCCGGCCTCGATTTCCACGGACCCTCCCACGCATATGGGCTGCCGGTCTTGCGTAATTTGATAGCCTTTCGGCAAATCCGTGTAGAAATAATTTTTCCGGTCAAAATAACTGACAGGACTGATACGGCTTCCAAGTGCCAAACCCAAGGTAACGGCGTATTCGATTTCCCGTTTATTCAAGCGGGGCAGGGTGCCGGGATGCCCCAATGAAATAGCGCTGACGTGGGTGTTTGGCGCGGCGCCAAAAGCGGCATCATCCCCACAAAAAGCCTTGCTCTTCGTAGATAATTGGATGTGGATTTCCAGTCCGATGACGGTTTCGTATTGATGGTAACTTGCCATAAAATAATGCCTGTTTTGTAGCTTCTTAGGATGGTTTCACACGACGACACGACGACACAATGTAGTAGAATCTTGAAAAATATTGCTTTCCCTGTCTTTGTGTCGTCATGTCGTTGTGTGAAACCCTTGATTATTAAAATGATACCCAGTTTTTTTTAAAAAAGGAAAAAACTGACAACGAAGGTAAGCACAATGAACAAATTAAAAAGGATGAAATACATCAAATTCACGAGGCAAAATTTCAGGATGGTTTTCAACCATTTTTGTTTGTAAACCCGCTTCATGGAAAACAGCAAATAAAAAATTAGTCCAACAACTGCTACCGGAATTACCCATCCGGGAAGATGTTTTGAAAATAAAACGAGGAGGATTGCCACAAAAAAGACAAAGGCGTGCATATGGAAGGAAAATATTAAATGTTCTACATAAAAATACTTTCTGCGGATGTAAAACAGCTTTAAAATCAGCGCCAGGAACGGCATCATCAGGAGTATCATCCAAGAGGCATTTCCAATAATGTAGGGAATGAAATTGTTGCCTTGTTTTAAAAATTTCAACTGCTGCCGTAAGACCATTTGCCGAATGAAACCTTCAATTCGATACTTTTTCAAAAGGGAATCCATAGGCAGTTCGATATAATCTTTTAGGGCAATTTGGGGATATTTTTCACCAATCAAATTAACTGCCTGCGATAAATCCAGGCTATCCTCATACGAACTATCCCTTTTTTCCACCAAGTGTTTTGAAAGACTGTCTAAGGCGGCATCAACGAGAGGGTTCTTAAAATAGGCGGCTGTTTTGGCTTTGGTCGTGTCAAAATCTGCGAGGAACAAATGGCGTTCATACTCCTTTTCCACTTTGTTTTCCCATTGTTCGATGTTGATATCTTTATCCTTTATGGAAAAACTGATAGCAGCAATCAAAGCCACTGTAACGACCAAAAAAAGCCGGATGGGATGCACATGGCTTTTGTGGCGTCCTTTAAAGTATTCGAGGGTCAGTTTGCCGGGGATGAAAAGGGCGGCGAGGGTGCGAAAGATTTGAGAATCCACATTAAAAACGGCATCGGAAAATTCGCGCATCAATTCTCCAAAAGTGAGCCTGCCATCTGTACTTTTTTGGCTGCAATTCGAGCAAAATTTCGCATCGTCGGCAAGGGGTTGACCGCAATTGAGGCAGCTATGTTGAGTCGGGCTGTCCGTTTTTTCCATAATTTCAAAGGTACAAATTATGCACAAGGGAGGAAATGAATCCAAGTCACGTCCTCACTCACTCCAAAGAAAAAATTAAAAATACCGTTCCTTATCCAATTTAGAGCTTGTTGTTAGTAGGAATAACAAGGAAGTCTTGGAGGGCTTTAATAAACTGATTGATTTTTCGTTGTTGAAAAACCAATCGGGAAAGCAAAGGCTGCGTCAGCAGTAGCTAAAAATGGAAAGTGTTCCAAACTTCCCAAATTCAAGAATTCTTCTTTGAAATGACTCCTTCTTTTGAAATCGTCAAACCCGATTCTGGGAAATCCTGCCGGGTCAATTCCCTAATTTTCTGAATCGCTCTTTTTTGCGGGTCAATTTTCGGGCCTTGGGTCTTGGTTTGAAAGGTTGGAATCAACTCGCCCTCCTCGAATGCCCCTGTTTCAGTTACATATACTTTGAGGATAGGTGCGAAGCCCGTCGGCCCTCGGAGGTTAAAGCGTCCGTAGGTGCAAAAATTGCCGAGGCTGTAGGCGATGAGGCGGTCTTTGTACAATTCCATAGCCCGTGCAACGTGCGGTCCTTGTCCGAAAACAATGTCTGCCCCGGCGTCTATGACGGCGTGGGCGAATTGGTAAACATTGCCCCGGTTCTCGCCGTAATAAATCTCTGTTTTCTTTGGAACGTGCTGATTAGCAGCGCCTTCCGCCCCCCCGTGGAAGGAGACGATTAGGATGTCGCACTGCTTTTCGAGCTTTGAGACGATTTGTTTTGCTTTCGCAATATTGCGAATGTCGCAGGTGCCTGCGTTTGGAGCGAAAGCACAAAAACCATAAGTTATGCCTCCCTTTTCAAAAACCGCTGTTTCATCTGTTTCGGCCAGGCCAGCGAAGTGGATTCCGGCTTTGGTCAAAACCTCTTTGGTTCGTTTTCGACCCGTTGGTCCAAAATCGCCGGAATGATTGTTGGCGATGCTGACCACATCAAAACCCGCATCGACAAAATGTTCGACGTACTTTTCGGGGGAACGAAAAGCGTAGCAAAGCGAAGGGTTTTTGCATCGCTTGGGGGTGCCGCCTTCATTTAGCAGCGTACCTTCGAGATTGCCGAAAGCGACATCTGCGTCGTTGAGAATAGATTGAACATCCGACAGCAGCCCTTTTCCCCCGTTTGGTGGAAGATAAGAGGCGGAGGGGTAATTCGTGCCAAGCATCATGTCTCCTACTCCAATGATGCTGATTCGCTTTGACGAATCAGCGTCTTCAGTGCTAGCCTGCCCGAAAACCGGAACGCAACTAAATAATAGTATCGCAACAAAAAAAAGACTTCCATCCGGGAAGTCTTTTTTTAATTGATTCAAAATCATATGATTATAAACTTTTTTTTAGTCAAACGATTGATTGGCAATTTCTGCCTGCCGCACCAATTCTTCGTATTCTTTTGGCGAAAGCCCATCCATGCAATAAGCAATCGGGTTCACTTTTTTGCCCTTGTAAATTACTTCGTAATGACAATGTGGGGCTGTTGAAGTACCTGAACTGCCAACCAAACCAATGGGTTGTCCTTTTTTAACTTTTTGCCCCAACTTCACGTCAAGCCTACTCATATGCCCGTACAAAGTTTTATAGCCGTAGCCGTGGTCAATGACCACATTCAACCCGTAGCCCCTCCTTTTGTGCTGAATTCGCACGACTTTTCCGTCGCCGGTGGCTTGAATAGGAGTGCCTCTTGGGGAGGTAAAGTCAATTCCGGCATGTAGTTTGCGAACTTTATAAATGGGGTGGATTCTGTATCCAAAACCCGACAAAGCCCTGATATTTCTGGCTAGTTTATCGGAACGAACGGGTTTGATGGAGGGGATGGAAGCGAGCATCTTGGCTTTGTCTTTTGCCTTTTTTTCTATCTCTTCGAGGGATTTGGATTGAATCACCATTTGCCTTTTCAGCCGTTCGGCTTTCTGCTTGATGCCTGCCATTAATTTGCCGGAATTTTCGAATTCCTTCAAATCAGCGAAACGGTCGTGCCCCCCGACACCGCCCTGCCAAACATTTTCTTCGACCGGGTCCATTTCCAAAATCATTCTATCAACAAGCCTATCGCGCTCGTGGAGATTTGCCAGGGCTTTATCCATCGTATTGAAATCATCTTCCAATTGCCCGTAAACAGCTTTCATTTGGTCAATCTCCTTGTGGAGTAATTCCTCCTGTGGCGAGGGAAATAATTTCCAAACCAAAAGGGTGAAAACGACCGCGGAAAACAAAATGGCGCAACTGAATCCAATAATTCGAATAATTTTTTCTTTCAGGCTGACCTCGACTTTCTCGTAGCGCAAGGTCTGTGTGTTGTAGAAGAATTTTTCTCGCTTCATCAGTGTTTAGTTCTTAGCTAAAAAATACTAAATTTGCAGCCTTCAAAAAACGAAATTTAAAAGTAATTAGTCATTAACCGTCATTTGCAACTGGTGTAATTAATTGAAATTTAGCCATTTATAAAAATGGCGAAGGACGATTATTTGAAACTCAAATACTTAAAAGACCGTTCAAAGAAACTGAATTTAAAATTTTCCCTCCCCAGGGATGCCAAAAATAATTTGCAGTTTGTTTTTCGCAAAAATTTTGGCAAAAAAATAGTTGTTTGTTTGATTTTTTTGATATTTGAAAAAAAACATTTCTCAAATAAAACAGAACATTCGTGTTCACAGCAGTTTGTTAGGAATTTTTTGGATATGACTCACTTTTCGGGCGGGGGCAAATATCTGAAATTACCGACGAATTACGAAAGATTTTTACAGCTTTTTTATTTTAGAATAACTTGCTTTTGAATAGCACTATCCTCTTGCGCAAAGCCGAAACGCCTTTTTTGAAAAGAGAACTTTGTAGTAAAAAAAGTTGATATGACTGGAAAAGAAATACGCCGAAAATTTCTGGATTTTTTTGCTTCCAAAGGGCACGAGATTGTCCCCTCCGCACCCATGGTGAATAAGGATGACCCTACCTTGATGTTCACCAATGCGGGGATGAATCAATTCAAAGATTATTTTCTGGGCAATCAAAAACCGGAGGTGCGCCGCGTCGCGGACACGCAGAAATGTCTGCGAGTGAGTGGCAAACACAATGACCTGGAAGAGGTGGGACGAGACAGTTACCACCACACGATGTTCGAGATGTTGGGCAATTGGTCATTTGGAGATTACTTCAAGGATTCAGCGATTGAGTGGGCCTGGGAATTGCTGACAGAGGAGTTCGGTTTGCCCACAGACCGCCTCTACGCTACGGTTTTTGGCGGCGATGCTTCCGAAAATTTGGCGCGCGACTCGGAGGCTGCCAACTTTTGGAAAAAGCACCTTCCGGAAGACTGCATTTTGGATTTTGGAAAAAAAGACAACTTTTGGGAAATGGGAGAAACAGGACCCTGTGGCCCCTGTTCGGAAATCCACATTGACCTGCGTCCCGAGGCAGAAAGAAAGTCCATCAAGGGCGCTGATTTGGTGAATAAAGACGACCCTTTCGTCATGGAACTGTGGAATCTCGTTTTCATCCAATTCAATCGAAAAGCCGACGGCAGCCTCGAAGAATTGCCCGAAAAACACGTGGATACCGGGATGGGGTTTGAGCGTCTGACGATGGCTTTGCAGGGCAAAACTTCCAGCTACGATACCGATATTTTCACTCCTTTCATTCAATATTTGGAAGAAATTTCCAACAAAAAATACACCTCTAGTTACGCGGCGGATGCTTCGTCGGACATTGCCATGCGCGTCGTCACCGACCACCTGCGGGCAGTTTGTTTTGCGGTCGCCGACGGTCTTTTGCCGGGCAATACCGGGGCGGGGTATGTGGTTCGGAGAATCTTGCGGCGCGCCCTTCGTTATTATTTCTCCTTTTTGGAAATCAAAGAGCCGCTTTTGCACAAAATGGTGCCCTTGCTTGCCGCCTCTTTTGGGGAAGTTTTTCCCGAATTGAAGGCTCAGCAAACGCAGATTGCCAAAATAATCCAAGGAGAAGAACGCGCCTTTTTGCACACCCTCGAAAATGGCCTCCGCCGTTTTGCTGCCCTAGCGGTGAACGATAACCAAATCGCAGGCAAAGATGCATTTGAACTTTACGATACCTACGGCTTTCCAATTGATTTGACCCGTTTGATGGCAGAAGAAAAAGGGTGGACGCTAGATGAAACCGGCTTTGAAAAAGCCCTTCAAAAACAAAAAAATCGCGCCCGGGCGGCTGCCAAAAAGGAAGTGGGGGATTGGCAGGTCCTCGTCGAAGAGGAAGAGGTGACTTTTGTGGGTTATGATTTTCTGGAAGTGGAAGATGCCCGCGTCCTCAAATATCGAACCGTTCAGACGAAAAAGGGCGATGAGTTTCAAGTCGTTTTAAACAAAACCCCCTTCTATGCCGAAAGTGGTGGGCAACGCGGCGATTCGGGACTGATGTGGTTTGGAGAAGAGGAAATTACGGTTTTGGATACCCAAAAAGAAAATGACCTCATCGTACACCGCATTAAAAAATTGCCACAAAAAATTGCGGCACCGATTCGTGCCCAAGTCCATCCCGGCAAACGCCGTTCGACGGAAAGCAATCACTCGGCTACCCACCTCATGCATGCCGCCCTTCATCGAGTGCTTGGCCAGCACGCGTTGCAAAAAGGACAAGATGTTGACAATCAGCGTCTGCGCTTCGATTTTTCTCATTTTCAGAAACTTAGTGGGAAAGAAATTGCCGAAATCGAGCATGTCGTCAATCAAAAAATAAGGGAAAACATTCCTTTGGAAGAAGATCGGAACCTGCCCATCGAAGCTGCCAAAGAAGCCGGCGCGATGATGCTGTTTGGCGAAAAATACGGCGACCTAGTACGGATGATTACCTTCGACAGCAACTTTTCGCGCGAGTTGTGCGGCGGCACACACGTTCCTTCCACCGGTCATATTGGCTTGTTTAAAATCCTGTCCGAAACAGGGGTCGCTGCGGGAGTCCGGCGCATCGAAGCTATCACCGCAGCGAAAGCAGAGGAATACCTTGATGCGCAGCTTGCCGAACTTCACGGAATCCGCGGCTTGTTTAAAAATTCTAGCCATGCCCTCAAGCAGGTCGCTGCCTTGCAGGAAGAAAACAAAGCCCTCCGAAAGCAAGTCGAGAAGTTGCTCGCGCAACAGGCGGGGGCGCTAAAAGGAGCGCTAAAAAACAAAGTGGAACAGATAAACGGCGTCAATTTCCTGGCGGCAAAGGTGTCTTTGAATGATTCCAATGCCATCAAAAACTTATCCCACGAATTGGAAAGAGAATTGGGCGAAGCGGTGATTGTCATCGGTGCGGAGGTGAAAGGAAAGCCCCAATTAACCGTCACCATCAGCCGCACCCTCACCGAGAACGGCAAAGGCCTCGACGCCGGAAAAATCGTGCGGGAATTGGCCAAAGAAATCAAGGGCGGCGGCGGCGGGCAGCCGTTTTTTGCGACCGCGGGCGGCAAGGACCTTAATGGTTTGGACAAAGCAATTTTGAAGGCCAGGGAAATGATTTGATGCACCGTAGCTCGTAGCTTCTGCTGCGAGAAGCCCCACCGTAGCTCGGAGGTTCGCTCCGAGAAGAGCCGTGCGTTACTTCTCGGAGCGAACCTCCGAGTTACGGTGCATCGGTGCTACGGTGAGCAGAGTTCGGGATGATAGTTTTTATTCACAATTGGCAACAGAATCAAAGCAAGCGAACCAAACAGAATGTTAGCTCCAACATTGACGGAAAAAAACAAAATATTTGCAAAAGAAAACGCGTCCTCGCCAGCTATTTGGTACAAAGCCAAGGCCCCAATTACCAAGGCGTGATAGGTTCCCATGCCGCCGGGTGAGGGGATGACGATGCCCAAGCCGCCGGCGGCGAAAACCGTCAGACCCACCACCATTCCCAAGTGGGCAGTAGGTTGAAAAGCCAGCATCCCCATATAGGTCATCAGGAAATACATGAACCAGATATTCAGGCTGTGGAAGACAAAAAGCCAGGGCTTTTTCAGATTCCGAATAGTTTTGATTCCTTCGCCAAATCCGGCAATGAAATGGACCCCTTTTTTATAAAAATTGGTTTGCTGAATTTGTTTGAAAAACAGGAAGATGCACAAGGCGAGGATGACGACTATCCCCAAAACCAACCAAATGTAATTGCTGCTCATCAGCCCACTCTCATCTGCGGTATTACCGCTACGACTTTCAGTGACGAATTTCCAAAGCGTATCGAATTCCACCAGGAAAGCCAACGAAAGCACGGCGGCGAGGCTAAACACGTCCATCATTCTATCAACGAAAACGGTTCCCATCACTTTTTGAAGCGGGATTTTTTCGTAGCGGGCCAAGGACCCCGCCCGCACTACTTCCCCTAGACGCGGCAAGCCCAAATTGGCAAAATATCCCAGCATGATGCTGAAAAAAGCATTCACCCAACGAGGAGTATAACCCAACGGACGAACCAAAAAATTCCATCGAATCAGGCGGCTGATATTGCTCACCACATAAGCCGCCAATACCATCATAATCCAAAAATAATTGACCCCTTTGAAATCCTGCACCACCTTTCCAATCAAACTACATTCGGAGGGCGGGATGCCTTTGAGTTGGCATTCTTCCTGGTAGGCCACATTTTGATGCTGATAAACGAGGTAAAGAATGGAAAAACCAAGCCCCAGAAAGAGAAGGAATTTTAAAAGGTCAATCAATTTTTTTTTCAAATCTGGCAGTTTTTTTTAGCCTGAATTATTCACGCGTTTCGAAAATTCATCATTCCTAAAATGTGAAAGATTCTCAAAATCTTTCACATTTGGATTGTCCGCAAAATTAAAAATTTTGCGACGACTAAAGAACCGGCCTTTTATCTTCTATCGAAAGTCAGGTTGAGAAACTTCTGATTTGAAAAAAGAAAGGTGCAGGGCAAAAGCTTTCTCCTGCCAGAGAAATGGCTTTTGCCCTGCACCTGCCGGACGGACTTTTACAGACCATGCCCGTTGGCTAGAAAGAAATTGCGGATGTTGGATTTGCAATGACCACAGCCCTCTCAATTCGAGCTTTCATTGCTTCCCTTTGCCTCTTTTTCATAGGAGGTCTCGTTAATCCAACCCACGTGGATGAGTTTCCATTTCCCATGCTTTTTTTCCAAGGTTCGGGATTCCTGCGAGATGCCGTCGCTTTCCTGAGTGAAGCGGACCCAAGCGCCATTTTTGTAAATGCGGAAGGTCCAATTGGTGCGTGCAACCGGATTTTCGTTTGGTTCGGGAAATTTTTTGAAACTTTCTTTTGCATATTGGTCTAATTCTTTCCAATCATCGAAATGCCGTTGGAGTACATTTGTAGTACCACTCCAATTTATGTAATCTTCATGCGCCCAGGCATCTGCCCATTTTTTGTAATCTCGTTGCCACCAACCCTCTGTTTCCTGGTTAATGGTATTGACGATTGCTTGTTCATCCTTGGAAAGATGCTGCTTTTCATTCTGCGCAGTAGCGGCAATGGCAAACACAAAAAAAAGGACTACTGATATAGTTTTAAACATAATAACCTCCATTTTTTGAATTGAAAAATTGTAATAAAATTCATCAAAAGTTTCGAGCCGTGAATTCCATACAGGACGATAGAGATAGTCTCATGGGTATTGCTCAAAATCGAAAAAGAGGTGTGGTAGAAAAAGAAGTTGTTGCAGTGTAAGAAAGGTCAAAAGGTCACTTAGTCAGCTTAGGAACGGTGAATAAATAAATTGAGGTTTTTGGGTTGATTATTTTGTTCTTGGTTTTTGCTTTGAAAACAAGAGTCATGTTGATATAATGACTGTTTTCAAAGTGAAAAATAAGGACAAAAGA
>Ga0114931_10002935_pt1 | contig 21623 bp, 19 predicted proteins | sample 2SBtaG_FD_89579 | JGI IMG/M metagenome (GOLD analysis project Ga0114931, IMG submission 89579) | Deep subsurface microbial communities from Kolumbo volcano to uncover new lineages of life (NeLLi) - 2SBTROV14_V59a metaG | ecosystem: Environmental > Aquatic > Marine > Volcanic | place: Kolumbo... | reverse complement strand
ACCCCTCCGCGTGCGTATGGACCCCATGATGCTCAAGCGCGCCGTCGACAACATCGTGCGAAACGCGATTCAGGCGGCGTACGAGGCCTATCCGGAGGGCGGCGGTCAGGTTTGGTTGCGAGCTTATGCGAAGGACCGCGGCGGCTTTGTCGAGGTCCGGGACAATGGCTCCGGTATTGCCGAGGAAAACTGGGAGCGCGTCTTCGACCCATACTATACCGATAAACCGGAGGGCACGGGCCTGGGGTTGGCCATCGTGAAAAAAGTGGTCCTGGAGCACGGCGGGAAGGTCAGGCTCGATCGCGCGCCTGAGGGCGGGGCACGGTTCAGTATCGAGTTGCCGCTGATGGAGTCGCGATGACCGAGGCCACCAAGGCTTCGCCGCGGAGGTGGATTCATTGGTTCGTGATGGCGATGGCGTTCGTAGCGCTTTACGCTTGGATGACTCGCGGGGACGCGTCGCCGCTCATGGGAGAGCCGGCGCCTGATCTAACGCTACCCATCGCGGCTGGGGCGGAGCCGGGAGGTCAGACGAAGCTCAAGCTGTCGGACATGGCCGGTCAAGTGGTCGTCCTCGACTTTTGGGCGAGTTGGTGTGGCGCGTGCCGGCAGACCAGCCCGATCCTCAACGAGCTCAAGGACGAGTTTGCTGACCAGGGCGTTGCGTTTTATGGAATTAACGTCGAATCGATCGACCGGCAGCGGTTGGAAGCCGCCCACGCGGACTTTGGTACCCAGTTCCCAACCCTGCAGGACCGCAGCGGGACGATTCAAAGGCGATATGCCATCAGGATGCTGCCCACCGTCATCGTCGTCGGCCAGGATGGTCGGGTCCGCTGGGCGTCTACCGGGGTTCCCAGCGAGATGCGGCTTCGTGGGGCCATTTCCGAAGCACTCAATTAGCCAAAATCGGTCATGGTTGACGCGCCAGGGCCTCGCTGTTAGTTTCGCCGGCCGCGCGGGGCAGATGGTGCAGGTTCGCCGGCGTGGAGGAAAAATCCTTGGTTCAAGCGCTTCAAGGTCCCAGCTTAGAAGAGCGAGTCGCTCAGCTTCAGGAGCTGCTCGATTCGACCAGCCCTGAGGTGCGCCAGGAGTATCAAGAGCGCTTCGACCTCGCTTGGATCTATCACGACAGTGCCCTCGAAGGCGTTGTCTACTCGATGGACGAGCTCAAAGTCGCCATGAACGACGAGGCCGTTACCGACCCTTCCATGATCCCGGTCTACGACGAGATCCGCAATCACATGGGCGCGATCGAGATGATCCGGGAGATGGCCTCGCGCCGGCGCTTCACGCTCAACCTCGAGGTGATCAAAAAGCTATTCGCGCAACTCGCGCCCGAGGAGCTCGAGGGGAAAGGTCCTCCCAAGTACCGCAAAGACATGCCGCTGCACCGGCTCTACTTCCATGAAATCTCACAGCCGGACAAGATCAGCTACAGGATGCGACAGCTCGTACAGTGGCTCTCCGATCCCGAGACCAAGAAGACGATGCACCCGGTTCGCGTGGCGAGTAAGGCCCACTACCAGCTTCTGCATATCTATCCCTTTCCGCGACACAGTGGAAAAGTCGCCCGCCTGGTGATGAACCTGATTCTCATGCGCGCGGGCTTTCCGCCGGTCGTCATTCATGCGACCGAACGGCAGCGCTACTACGAGGCCTTGCGAAGCGGTGAAGACGCGACCGCGGCTTTGGTGAACCAAGCGCTGGGCGCGGCGATTGAGACCGCGATCCAGTACTTCTACGAAACGCGGTAACGCCCTAAGAAGGACCGGCCAGGAAACGCGGCAAGGCCGAGATCGCAGCGACGTAGCGGGCCCCGGCTCGCAGCGTTTCGTCCGCGTTTTCGGGCGTAATTCCTCCGATCGCCACCACCGGGCGAGACACCTTGTGGCAGACCCTTGCCAGCGCCTGCAGCCCCACGGCCGGCTCCGGGTTCTCTTTGGTCTTGGTTTCGAACACCGGGCCAAACGCGATGAGGTCGGCTCCCTCGGCGTCCGCCCTTGCCGCTTGCCCGAGATTGTGCGTCGACACGCCGATGGGCATGTCGCCAACCACACGTCGCGCATCTTCGATCGAGAGGTCGTCCTGCCCGAGGTGCAGCCCGTCGGCGCGCACGAGGCACGCGATGTCAGCGCGATCGTTGATGACGAAGGGAACCTCGGCGTGCGCACAGGCCGATCGAACGCGCTGGGCGATCTTCAGGAATGCCACATCGTCCAGCTGCTTGGCGCGCAGTTGCACCATGGCGCACCCGGCATTCAAGGCTTTGAACGCCAGCTCTAAGGGGTGGTCTGCAACCTCCGTGTCGACGATCGCGTAGAGCGAATCAATCAGCCGGTTCATCTTCGATTAGCCTTCCATATAGATCGGGACGGCGATCACGAAAGAAACCCCAGCTCGCGCGGTAGCGACGCAGGGCCTCGCGATCAAATGAAGCGACGGCGACGCCTTCTTCTGTGCGTCCAAGCTCGACTTCGACGTCGCCACGATGATCACAGATGAACGAGCTTCCATAGAAAGTCAGATCGGCTTCGGTGCCGATACGGTTGGCCGCTGCCACGGGCATCGCGTTGGCCACTGCGTGCCCCAGCATCACGCGCTGCCACGGCCCCTTGGTGTCCTCGTCCGGCGCAGTCGGCTCGGTGCCGATCGCGGTTGGGTAAAGAAGGACCTCGGCCCCTTGAAGGGCCATGCTTCGCGCCGCTTCCGGGAACCATTGGTCCCAGCAAATGCCTACTCCGATGATCCCGTGGCGCGTCTCGTAGACCTGAAAGCCCGTATCGCCGGGTCGAAAGTAAAACTTCTCCTCGTAGCCAGGGCCGCTAGGAATGTGGCTCTTTCGGTAGAGACCGAGCTGCGTTCCGTCGGCGTCGATCGTCACGAGGCTGTTGTAGTGGGCCTGGCCTGCGCGCTCGAAAAACGAGACCGGTAGCACCACGCCCAGGTCCGCGGCAAGCGCTTGCATCCGTGCCACCGTGGGATGAGCGTCCAGTGGTGCGGCCAAGTCGAAACCACGCGCGTCCTCGGTCTGCGGGAAGTAAGGGCCGTCGAAGAGCTCCGGGGTCAGGACGATTTGCGCGCCCTGTTTGGCCGCCTGGCAAATCAAGGCTTCGATGCGCCGGACGTTTGCTTCCCGTTCGCCATGAAGGGCGCATTGAACGATGCCGATCGAAAATGAAGATGCGGTCATGGCGCGGCAGGCTGAGCTTGGGTGACGCAGTGAAAGGCTCCGCCTCCCCATAGCAGGTGTCGCGCCGACAAGCCGATCACCTCGCGTCCTGGAAACGCGCGCCCGATTTCGCTGAGAGCGGCAGGGTCTTCCGGGACGTCGTAGGTGGGCACGATCACAGCCTCGTTGGCGACGTAGAAATTGCAATAACTGGCAGGCAGCGGAACGCCATCCGGCCCAGCGACGGCAGAGGGGGCTGGCAGCTCGAGCACGGTCAGGCCGCACGCGCGCAGGTCACGCTCGATGGAGCGAAGAACCGTGGCGTTCGGTGCCCCTCGGGACGCTCTCATGCAGAGCACAGTGCCCGGGGCTACGAAGCGGGCGCACATGTCGATGTGCCCGTCGGTGTGATCGTGCTCCAAGCCACGCTCGAGCCAGACCAGGCGATCCATCACGACCAGCGCGCCCAACGCCTCTTCGAAGGCCTCGGCGGTAAGACCTGGATTTCGATTCTCATTCAGCACGCAAGAGGCAGTAGTCAGAAACGTTCCCTGGCCGTTTGATTCGAGCGATCCTCCTTCCAAGACGAGAGGGCATTCGAACCGCGTTGCGCGCAGGTAACTCGTGAGCAAATTGCTCACGCCCGGATCGCAGGGAATCTCGTATCTGCCCCCCCAGCCGTTGAACCGGAAGCACAGTCCGCCAAGCGCGCCCTGCGCAGTGTGTCCGAGGGGCGGTGCCGTGTCGCGTATCCAACAGTCACCATAGTCCGCCGTTACGTACCGGACCTGGTGGGACTCACCGATCAACGAGCGTGCGCGCGCCTTCACCGCATCGTTCTTGACGAGGAGCTGCACGGGCTCGTTGCCGGCCTCGGCAATCGCGCGACACAAGGCTGCGATGGAACGCTGTGCGTCGCGAAGATGGACCGACCACTCTTCCTGCAGATAGGGAAACGCGAGCCAGCATGCCGTGTGAGGCTCCCACTCAGCCGGAAGCCGAAGTCGTTCTTTCACGTACGGAACCTACCATGCGAATACCCGAGCCTCTCCGAACCTCGCAACCATCGCATCGACGTGGTCGAGGACTGCGCGGCGTCGCTGCGCGAGCCCATCGAGCTGCTTTTCGTTCAGCACTGGAGCGAGCGGGTCGCCCTGTAAACGGGCCGCAAATCGTTCGATATCGAGCTTTCGTACCGCCTCGATCGTGGATCGCCGGAACCGCTGCAGGGCTTTCAAGCGCGCCTCCATGAGGCCCAAGCGCTGCTGCCCAAGCCAGAATCCAGCCCCGTTGTCCAGGTAGATCAAAGGCCCACAGGTCCGCGGGATCGCAAGTTCGTGAAGTCGCCGCCCCAACGATCGACGTTTTGTGTGAGGTAGTCGAAGACGATCAAGTCCGAGAGCTCGGCAGGCCGCTCGCTCGTATCGGGAGCGCGTGCGATCGGCCGGCTGGGATCGGTGGCTTCGCGAGCTCCGGGGCGGCCGTTGAGATCCGATCGATAGTCTACCGGTCGTTGGTAGGGCGTGATAGGAAGCGACTTCTGAACCCGCACCCAGCGTTCCCAGTGACGACCCATTCGAACGCGTTTCAGGGGCTCCGGGATCCACCAAATGAACGCGCCCTTCACGGTGCCATCGCTGGCGATGCTGAGCTCGGACACACGTCGGTCGCCGCCAGCCGCCTTCTTCAGAGCACTCCACGCAAAGACGCGGCCGGTCGTAGGCGGCACCCGGTTCAAACCGAGCTCGCGATCCAAGTAGTATGCAGCGAGCTCGGAGTACCAGTGCGCTGCGGAAAAGCTCTGCTTGGGTTTGAAATACCCCTTCGTCCCGTCGGCGAGCGTGATCCGGAAGGCGAGGCTACGGCCGCCCCTGCCCTTCTTGACCTGCGAGATCGGCTCTGTGCGAAGTGCGGCAATCCGTGGGGCATCCGGCTGCCCGAGAAACTCTGCCTCGGTCTCCTGAGTCGAGCCCAGCGAGGGCCAAAACAGGACCAGGACAAGCACGGCGGCAAGCACGCGGAGCACCGGCGCAAGCGTACGGTCAGACCTCGTATGGTCCCGCATTTTTGCACGGACACGGTCCCTACGGGACACTGCACATCCGCCCCACAAACTTTTATCGTTGGCTAAGAGGGCGAAAAAACGAGGCTTTGGAATCCCTCGGCCCGACTGCCTCAAGCCTGTGATCGCGTGGCGAGGCCGATGAGATCGAGCTCCTGGCCGGTCGATTGGGCCTTCGCGGCATCGTAGATCGCGCGGGCCAAGGACACGTCCTGGACCGCCAGGCCCGTGGAGTCGAACACCGTGGTGGTCGCAGGGTCCGGTCTCGGCAGCGTACCGGCGACGACTTCGCCGAGGGTACCGGCGATTTCGTCCACGCTGAAGTCGCCTGCGGCAAGGGGAACGTTGATCTCGCCGCTGCCTGTGGCCTGGTGAATGTCGTCGATATACACCGCGGCGCTCTTTAGGAGCTCGATCGCGAGCTCCTGTTTGCCCGGAGCGTCGGCGCCCATGGCGTTGATGTGCGCGCCAGGCCGGATCCATTGCGCTTGGACGAAAGGGGCGCGGGAGGGGGTCGCGGTGCACACGATGTCGGCACCAGCCGCTTCTTCCAAGCTCACCATGCGGGCGCCTGTGCGAGCGGCAAAGCGCTGTGCGTTTGCGGGGTTGCGGTCGTATGCGAGGGCCTCAAAGCGACCGAATATGACCTGGTGCGCGCGGCACAGGGTGTCGGCTTGCGCTCCGCAACCGATGAAGCCGATCGTCGCAGGCGCGCCTTGCGCGAGGTGCTTGGATGCAACCCCGGCGGCCGCTCCCGTGCGCAGCGCGGTCAGCAGGGTTCCGTCCATGATCGCGAGGGGGAACGCGTTGGCCGGATCGTTGAGGACGTAAACCGCCATCACCGTAGGCAACCCGTAGCGCTTGCGGTTCTGAGGGTGCACGTTCACCCATTTGATGCCGGCAGCGTTTCCGAGGCGCGCGGGCATCGCTCGAAAATCGCCGTCGTGATCTGCGATCGGCAGGTAAATCTTGGCGGGCATGGTCGCCTCGCCACGCCCAAACGCGGCGAATGCACGTTCCACGGCGGCGACTGCCAGCTCCATCGTCGCGACCTGCTCCACCTCGGATCTCGTCAACAGCAGCGTTTTCATGCCCTCAGCTTACCAGCACAACCTATTGCTCGTTCGGCGATTTCGGTATAATGCGCGCGCCCCACGCGAACTAGGAGAATGACCATGTCGCCTTCTGCACTTGCACTGGTCGGTTACGTAGCATGGACCTTGCTTCTGGCGGTCCTCATCATCCTCTTTCGTACCGTGGTCACGCTCAAGAAGGAGCGCCACGCGAACGAGTTCGCCCCGAGCGGCGATGACGTCTCGCCGTTTTCGGGCAGGCTCTGCCGCGCGCACGCCAACTGCTATGAGAATTTGCCCATTTTTGCAGCGCTGATTCTAACTGCGCTGGTCACCGGTCATGCGGCGATCGTAGATCCGCTTGCGCGCTGGGCGTTGCTGGCGCGTGTTGCGCAGTCCTCGGTGCATCTGATTTCCACCAGTGAAATGGCCGTGATGATTCGGGTGACGTTCTTCCTCGTGCAGTTGGGAATCGAAGCGTACTGGGTCGTTCAGCTCGGCCTCTTGGGGTTTGGTTGAGCGAAGCCCTCAGTGAAAGTCGCGAGAGCGGTGCGTCTGCTCCGCAAGGGCGACATCCGGCACCCATAGCGATTGTGCGATCAGGTGAATGACGCCATCGGCTTTTTGAATCTCTCCCGTCACGCCGAGTAGGGCGGCGGTCTTGGCGAGCGCGGCATACCGATCGAACACTGGCTTCCACACCACGACGTTGACGAAACCGGTTTCATCCTCGAGCGTGAAGAAGGTAACGCCGGATGCAGTACCCGGGCGCTGGCGGCAAATCACCATGCCGACGTAGTCGAGCTCATCTCCATGCGCGCAGGCATGAACGGTCGTTGCTGTAGGGATGCCTCGTGAACGCAGTGCGTGGCGAAGGCCTCGCATGGGGTGGCCGCGAGTGCTGTGATGACTCGAACGGTAGTCCCAGATCACTTGGTCGTCGCTCGCCAATGACGCGAATGAGATCTGACTCGATGCAGGTTCGAGCGGCAAGGAATCATGGGCGAACCGAGACAGGCTGCGCACTTGCCAGATCGCATCCCGCCGGTTGAGCCCAAAGCATTCGAACGCGCCCGCCTCAGCCAACGCGTGCAGGGCGCTCTGGTTGAGCCGTGTTTGGCGAACGAAGCTTGCGAGGTTCGGCTGCGGCCGCTCGATGGATTCGATGCGCTTCCGCTCGAGCAGCCCGAGCCCCTTCACATATCGCAGCCCCATCCTCACCCCGTAAAGCCGATATTTTGCATCGCCCACGGGGCTTTGACCCTCCTCGGTGAGCCCGCGACCGGCGCTGATCGCCGATTTTATCGGTGTGAGGGTGCAATCCCATTGGCTCTTATTGATGTCGATCGGCAGGACTTCGACGCCGTGTCGCTTGGCATCCTCGACCAACGTGGCCGGGGTGTAGAAACCCATCGGTTGGGCGTTCAGGATCGCACAGGCGAATGCGTCGTGGTGGTGACATCGAAGCCATGCAGTGACGTATGCTAGCAACGCAAAGGACGCTGCGTGACTTTCGGGAAAGCCATATTCACCGAAGCCACGAATCTGCGAAAACACGCGCTCTGCAAACTCCTCGGGGATGCCTCGGGCGAGCATGCGCGGGATCATGCGTGTGCGGTGCTGCTCGATTCGCCCGGACTTGCGCCATGCTGCCATGTCACGGCGTAACTGATCGGCTTCACCCGGCGTGTATCCTGCGGCTTCGACAGCAAGCTTCATGACCTGCTCTTGGAAGATCGGAACGCCCAGCGTTTTACTCAAGATGCGTTCGAGCTGGGGATGGGGATAGACGATTTCTTCTTCGCCGTTCCGCCGTCGTAGGTATGGGTGCACCATGTCACCTTGAATCGGGCCGGGACGCACGATGGCCACCTCGATTACCAAGTCGTAGAAAGTGCGGGGACACAGGCGCGGCAGCATAGCCATTTGCGCGCGGCTTTCGATTTGAAACACGCCTACCGTGTCGCCTCTCGCGATCATGTCATATGTTGCTTTGTCTTCTGCGGGAACGGTTGCGATTTCGAGCTGCTGACCTTTGTGTGCGCGCAGCAAATCAAACGCGCGATGAATGCAAGTGAGTGCTCCGAGGCCCAAGAGATCGACCTTGAACAAGGCGAGGTTGTCGACGTCATACTTGTCCCACTGGATGACGGTGCGCGCCTTCATGGTTGCCGGCTCGATCGGAACGATCTCATCGACGGGACGATGACCTAGCAGGAAGCCGCCCGGGTGAATCGATAAATGTCTAGGAAAATCGAGTATTTGAGATGCCAAGGCAGAGAGGAGCTTCGTGCCGGGCGCCTCTGGTTCGAGGCCGGCTTCTCGGAGGAGGTCCCGATCGAGCACGTCGTCACGGTGCCGGAGTAGTCGTGTGGCGGTTTCCAAATCCGTTCGAGACAAGCCGAGTACTTTGCCGACGTCGCGCACTGCCGAGCGGCCTCGATAACGGATGATGTTTGCGACCATCGCTGCATGGCGGCGCCCGTATTTTTCGTAAACATGCTGAATGACTTCTTCACGACGGTGATGCTCGATGTCGAGATCGATGTCAGGAGGCTCGGATCGCTCGATGCTCAGGAAGCGCTCGAACAACAAATCCATATGCACGGGATCGATTGCTGTAATGCCCAAACAAAAACACACTGCGCTGTTGGCCGCGCTCCCGCGTCCTTGGCACAAGATGCTTTGCTGTCGACAGTACTGAACGATTTCGTACATCGTCAGGAAGTAACCACCGTAATCGAGCTTTTGGATGACCTGAAGCTCGCGTTCGACCTGTGCACGAACGGCGGAAGGAACCTTGCCATGATAACGTTCTCGAGCGCCGCGAAACGTGAGCTCGCGGAGCCATCCTTGCTCGTTTCGCCCGGACGGAAGCCGCTCCTCTGGATACCGGTAACGAAGGTCATCGAGACTGAATGCACATTGCTCGGCAATGGCGAGCGTACGGTGAAGACAGGCAGGATCATCTGCAAAGAGTCGATGTAATTCTTCGGTGGATTTGAGGCCATGCTCTGCGTTCGCGCAGATCGTATGGCCTGCCTCCGAAAGGACTTTTCCCTCTCGAATACAGGCTAAAACGTCTTGAAGTGGGCGCCGGAGCTTGTCGTGATAGAGGACTTCGTTGGCGGCCACCGTTTGCACCTGGAGCTCTTTGGCGACAGATCGCAAAGCCTTTTCTCGCGGCCTTTCGTGATCGCTGAGATGACGTGCGCAAAGGGCAAATAACGATGCAGGCCCATGACTTGCATGCAACACGCGCAACGCCGCAGGCGTCACACAAAGGAAGAATAGGTCGCATGCCTGTTCGAGGTCTCCGATGTGGATGAGGGCGAGCCCCTTCTCACAGCGAGCGTGTCCGACTGACAACGCTCTGCATAGATCGGCATAACCGCGCCGAGTTTTGGCGAGCGCAACGATATGATGCGCTTCACCTCGGATGTCGAGCGTGAGTTGTGCTCCAGCGATGATGCGCATGCCGAGTTCTTTGGCTCGCCTGTGCGCGCGCACCAAGCCGTATACTCCATTGCGATCGGTCACTGTAACTGCAGGAAGACCGAGCGCATGTGCGCGTTCGACTAGCTCTTCGGGAAAGGAAGCGCCTTCCAAAAAGCTGTGATTGCTTTTGACCCACAACGGAACGTAAGCGTTCATTCAATCGAGCACCCCGTGTAAAAACCACCGCTTCCGTGGACGGTCATAGAACAGCCAGAGCAAGTCACCGTGATCGGTTTCGGCGTAGTAGTAATCGCGTTCGACGAGGCGTTTCCACCAGCCACCGCTCACACGATATGGCCCGTACATGTGTTCGATTGCATGGTCTTGGGCGAGCGAGGGCCCGGCTTCGGGCTCCTTGGGCTCACGGGGAGCAAGGGGTTTTGGGCGAGCATAAACACGCCGAATCATTGAGGAACTATGAGGTGTCGAGCTTTGCTTGCCGGCCCGGGCATGCTGGATGGGCTCCCAGCGAAAAGAGGCCTCTGGCAAATGTGCTTCGCGCACGCGAGCTTTGGTCACCGAGTGCTCGCCGTATGCAGCGCGGATCCTGGCAAGTGCTCGATGTGCAGCACTCATGTCGCGATGCAATTGATGGCCAGGGAGCGCCGCCTGTTTTGCATGTGCATCCACCGTCTTGGCAAGAAGCGCCACCTCCTCGACCAGTCCCTGCAAGCTCATGTCGCCTAGACGGAGACGGATCAGCTCGAGCAGCAACATCAGGTCCAACGTTGGTGATGCAGGCTCGATGCTCTCTTGATGAAGAGGCGCATGTTCTAGATGTAGCGAAAGCTCGAGAGATTGAATGGCCTCGCCGCGCGCACGTACCTGATGCAGCAAGGAATGCAGAGCGCCCTTGATCGCGAACAGCAAACGGGCCCGATCTTTGTCGGCTGGATCGATCTGGAAAGAGATGCGCGCTGGTTCGTCGAAGGCATGTGGCTGAATTGGGAGTTGCATACTTTCGGAAAACGAGTCGTGCAGCGCGCTTGCCTGTGGACCGAAACGGCTATGAAGCTCACCCGCAGGCACGATGAGGAAGTCACCCAATGTTTCGATGCCCAATGACACTAAGCTTTCGCAAACATCGCCAGGTAAATCGAATTCACATAGAGGCGTTTGATTCGATTGTTCACGCTCTTCATCAGGGTTGTGCAGGATGGTGACACCGCTGCGCATCATCGCGACGGCAAGCGCTCGGTGGCCATGAAAGCCGACCGTCACTGAATTGTGCCAGTGTCGAGCCCGCAAATACCGATGAATGGACATCGCCCAATTGCGATAACCGCCATAAAGGCGCCGGAGACCTTCAGGATCGACATAGAATGCACCGGCATGATCGATGGCTTCAACCCGGGGTGAGAATGTTTGAAGCGAGGTGATCAGCTCCTGGCTGACTCGTGAGACCGCTTCGGGTGATATGACGGCGGTGTGCAGGTTTGGAAGGAGATCACGCGCCACGGGTTGACGCATACCGATGCGGAGGCGGCTCTTTTTTGCGAGCGCATTGAGATGCGTGATGCGGCCATGGGGACCTGCATCGTCGACGACGGCAACGGGCGCACTGGTCCAGTGCGGTTTGTTGCGCAACAGAATCTGCAAGGGAAGCATCGGTACGAGCACACAGCCCATCCGCCTCATGATGCGCCTCGCAAACCCGCCGGAGCGAGGGGCTGCGTCGATGAAGGCTCAGTGGCGATGCCGACTTTGTCTTTGAGAACGTGCGTGTGAACTTCGAAACGACCAGCGCGAAGAGGGCCGCGTCGAGGCTCGATACGCAAGCCTACCAATGGACCGGAAGAAGGCTCTTCGTACGCGTTCGAGGTGAGCAAGACAATGCGTCCGTCATGTTGACGCAAGAGACCTTGAAGACGACCTTGCCAGTTGACCGAAGGGCCAGATGGTAGTGCGTCGGTGAGATCGATGACGGTCAATCCAAATGCGCCGGAACGGGCAAGCCAGTCCGCGGCGCGAGCCAATGCGAACGGACCTGCATGACGCGGCACGTGAATCGTAATGAACGAATCGAGATCGACCCCTGCTGCAACGAGGTCGGGAGGAAACAATGCACCGCCCTTGGGCTGCACCCATGCAACGAGCTCACCATGCGCCTGCGCTTGAATGACGCAGGACACGGCCGTGGTCGTCCGCGCGCATGCATGTCGACCCGATACCTCGATCAGCCGTGCCCGGGGCAAGAGCTCCGAGAGCGGCAACGCCTTGGCGGCTGGGGGCCAATGAGCCTCCAAATCGATGACAGTCCCAAAAGACATGGGACCACCCAATATACTGAACATAAGAACAGTTACAAGAGGAATGGTTCCGCCCACGAAATCACAGTGCTCTCGGGATTATAAGGCGTGTGATTTTAGTAGCTTAGAGAGGGGGGAGGAACTGTCCCTGCGGCGATCCCGCGACCCAGCTCGCTCCGGTCCTGCATCATCTGCTGGACCGCTTCTTCGTAGGATATCTGGCGTGTGGATGCCCCCAGGGCTGCGGCCGCAAGGTGCGCACGACGTGCCGGCGGTTCTCCGTCATCGATGATCGCCAGCACGGCTTCACGGAAGGAGCCGGTCAATGTCGCCTCCAGCACCTCGTAGCTCGCAGCTTGTAGTCGCGCGTTGTCACTCGTCATGCCCTGCCAGACCAAGGTGAAATTCTCTTCGGGACGTCTCAGGCCCATCAGCCAGAATGCGCGCGCCAGGGCGGCCCACTCTTTGTCTCGAAGCGTCACGCGCAATAGCGCAGCGTCCGGCGTTTCGGTCCCATCGGCACCCTCGATTGCAGCGCGCCACTGAAGAAGCTGAATGATCCGCCGTAAGCTCGTGTGGAGCTGCTCATTCAGAAGTGCGTCATCCAGAGCCAGCAATGGATCGTTTACCTGCAAGCGATCGAGTGACGGCAGGGTTCGCAGGGTCTCCGCGCCGAGTCCTTCCTCGGGCTCGAGTTGCGCGTCGATGACGCCATGACGGAGTCGCGCGCGAAACAGTTCCACGTACTGATGCCGCGTCGACAGGATTGCTACGATCCAACCCGTGACTAGGAATAGCAACACCGCACCGATTTGTTGTATTGTCAGCCCGATGCCAACGCCTGCAATGATCAGCAACGATGCCATTGCCTGTCCACCACGGTGCCCGAACACTTCGACGATGCCCTTGGCGCGTTCTCGCCGCCTGCTGTTGAGCGGCAGATAGAGGACCTCGACCGCGCTTCGGTACAGAGTATGCCGCAAGCTTCCGTCAATCGCTTTGAGCCCCACGGCAAATGGCAGGATTGGCCCCAGCGTCAGGCCAAGCGCACCGCCGAAAATCAAGACAGGAAGCAACGTAGAGCTCCGGTGTGCTCCAAATGCGCGTAGAATCCAACCTGCTCCGACGAGCTGAACCAGCAAAGCCACGGAATTCAACCCGAAATAAAAGCGGGCGAAGAACGGACCAAGCCCTTGCACGGCGACCTGGTCGGCGACGGTGCTCTTGAAGACGAAGTCCACGATCGTGAGCGCGATTGTGCCCAGCAAGACGAGAGTTAGAACGCGTGAAAGATAGTGATCCTGGAGAAGCCAGCGAACCGGAGGCGCCGGCTCGGATGTAGGATGCTCTGGCATCGCCGCGCTGGGCATCTTCCATAGAAGTGGGATCGCGGCGGCGAGCACCAAAATCAACGCAGCTGCCAACACGAGATCAATGGGCCGAGCAACTCGGAGCAAGCTTGCAGCGAGCAAGGATCCCAACGTGGCGCCCGTCACCCCACCCGCTGCGATGGCGGGAAAGATGCGTTTGGCCTGCGTTACCGTCACAGCGTCATCGAGCAAGAGCCAGAACTCGATGAGCACAATCGTGATCAGCAGACCCGTCCAAACGTAAAAGCCAAAAGGGGCCCATGCGCCCATGTCATCGAGCAGGAGCCAGAAGCCAAGTGTCCCGAGCGAGCCAAAGAAGAGGGATGCCACCAATAGGCTTCTCCGATCGCGTACGCGGCGAACCACTCGCTGATGAATGGCGAGCTCCAAGATTGCGAGCATGGCGATGGCCAGATACGCACGAGGCAGGTGTGTCGCCGGCAGCCTCGCGAGAAACAGGGTATCCCGCGCGGTCTCCATGACTGAATGGGCAGTCATGACCGCCAGCAGGCCGAAAAAGCCCACGAAGAGGTTCCTGCGATCCTCTCGACGGATGGAAAAACGCATGCGCTAAATGCACGGTACCGTCAAAATGGCAACGAGCATATTTCTGGGCGGTCGAACGCTCCCGGCACGGCGCCTAGCGGAGGCGCGGGTCGAGCCGGTCTCGCAACCAGTCGCCCGTCAGGTTGAAGCCCAGCACGGTAAGCGCAATCGCGCCGCCCGAGAACAGCGCCACGTGGGGAAAGCGCAGTAGCACGCTCGTGCCCTGGTCGAGGAGGGCTCCCCAGGACACTGCCTTTCCAGGACCGAGGCCGAGAAACGACAGCGTTGACTCCGCTAGGATCACCACACCCAAGCCGGTCGTCGCCTGAATGACTAGCGGTCCGAGCAGGTTGGGAATCACGTGGCGGACGAGCACTTCGTGCGTCGGCACGCCCAGTGCGCGCGCTGCCTCGACGAATTCACGTTCTCTCAAGGTCAATGTTTCGGCACGCGCCAGGCGCGCATACAGCACCCATCCGTTGACCGTGAGCGCGACGATCAAGTGCATGAGGCCTGGCCGAGCGACCAACGCGAGGATCGCAATGTTGAGCACGATCGCGGGAAAGGCTTGCACTAGGTCAGCGATCCCGGTGATCACGTGGTCGGTGAGCCGTCCGGCGTAACCCGCCCAGGTGCCGACCAAGGTGCCGAGAACCACCGATACTCCGACCACCACGAGTCCGACGATCGCAGCGAGCCGCGCGCCATAAAGCAACGCGCTCAGGACGTCGATCCCGTTGTCCCCGGTGCCGAGCAGGTGCGTCCATGAAGGAGGCTCGTACTCGTGCAGGAGGTCGATCGCCAATGGGTCATAGGGCGCGATCCATGGACCGATGAGCCCCAAGAAGAAGAACCCTGCAACGATAACCACGCCGATCGGGGTGGTTCGAAGTCGCGCGCGAACCCTGCTCACGACAGCCTCACCCTGGGATCGACCATCCCGTACGCCAAATCCACCACGAGATTCACGCCTACGTAGATCACTGCGATGATGAGCACGCAGCCCTGAACCACCGGAATGTCGCGGGCAAAAAACGCATCCAGAAAGAGGGTCCCGATTCCGGGCCGCTCGAAGATTTTTTCTGTGACTACCGTTCCGGAGAGGAGTGCTCCAAGTTGAACTGCACCGATCGTGATGACTGGGAGCAGGGCGTTTCGAAGCGCATGACGGAGCAGGAGCGCGATCGACGGGACCCCCCGGGCACGTGCGGCGGTGATGTACTGCTGGGAGAGGACCTCGATCATCGCTGCCCGCGTCTGTCGCGTAAGTACTGCGGCCAGCGCCGTTCCCACCGTGATCGCGGGAAGGATCAATGCCTCCGGTCCGGCCAGATCATCGCCCGGCAAAGGCAGCCAACGAAGCTTCACGCCAAACGCGAGGATCAGTAGAGGTCCGAGCCAGATGTTGGGGATCGCCAAACCCGCGACGGCAACTGTCGATGCGACCTTGTCCCAACCCCGGCCTGCTTTCGCCGCAGCGATGGTGCCGAGTGGAATCGCCAAGAGCCACGCCACTAGCAATGCTGCGAGGGCAAGCACGATTGTATATGGCAACACATCACGCATCATCGACCAGACCGAGCGATCGGGTTGACGGAACGACATACCCATGCTGCCGTCGGTCACGTCGTCGAGGAACGAGAGGTACTGTTCTCCGATCGGCCGGTCCAGATTGAGCGCACGGCGAAGCTCGGCTTTCTCCTCGGGGCCGGCTTGGTCGCCGAGGATTGCCTCCACGGGATCGCCTGGAATCAACCGCACCAACAAGAAGACGATCGTCACCAGACCGACGACGGTCAGCAGTGCGCGCACGAGGCAGCCCGCCAGATACCGCAGAAGGCCCGGAGACATCATCCGGATCATACTACGCTCGCTCGTCTGCCTTGTCGGATTCCCTGCTGGGGGCGGATCACAGGCCCGCGTCGGGCCCTGGCTCCGTCGAAGCATCTGGATTGCTGACAGGAGTCAGGGCTGCGCAGATTTGGGTGCCGACTGGGTTAGTGTCGAGATCGATGATGCGCGCGACTCGCTCATCGGGCGGGAGGACAGTCGGGGCGAGCTCGCCATCCATCGTGATCTGAGCGGGGGGCACACAAGAGTAGTCGATGCGGCAGTTATTGTCGGTGTCGCAAGTCTTCATGCACCAGGTTTCAGCAGTGCGGCTGGGGATGAAGCGCCACTCGACGCACGCTCCTTCGGGACAGGTGTCGGCATCGCATGCAAACACCGTGCAATAACCGCCTGGCTGCGCCAAATCGCACTGGCGTGAAGCGTTGGGTGAGCAGTCGTTCGAGTTGCTGCAACTGTCGCCGATGTGACTTTTGCACCCCGCCACGGCAAGAGTGGCGAGCAATAAGATAGTAACGCGTGGCATTGTCCGCGGCGGAGCATACGGGACCCATTGTACGATCGCCAATCAGCCTGCATGGACGCCAATGAGTGGTAGATTCCACCGATATTGCGGCATGTATGGTTGGGGGCGGGGTTTGCATTGCTTGCTAGCGTGGCAGCGCTGGCCGAGGGCGGGGTCGACCGCGTGGCGTCCCTCGTTCGCGTGGGCGACGCAGATGGGGCGCTGAAGGAAATCAGCCTTCTTCCTCCGGACACTCGTGATGAGGACGCCTTGCGCTACCTCGGGGGCCGGCTCCTCTTGGACATCGGCCGGCCCTGCGATGCCATGGGCCAGCTTGCGCAAACCCCCTCGACCGTTCCCGAATCGATGCGCGACGACTCGGCACGACGATGGGCGATCGCCGCTGCGCAATGCGGGCACTGCGCCGAAGCGCGCCCGGTGCTTTTAGGCGTCGCCTCGAGTGACCCGACGGTGACCCGCCACGACCGCGCGATCGCCGCGGATTGCGCGGTTAGGCTCGGCGAGCTCGAAACGGCAGCCGAAGAGCTAGCTGATCTGACTCGCCGCGACTATGGCGATGGCGATCACGTTGCTCTGCTGGCTCTCTTGTCGGACGTCTATGTGGAGCTCGATCGTCCCGAGGACGCGCGGGACGCAGCGCTCGCGGGATGGATATCCGCGGTTCAACCCTGGCAGCAGGTCACGGCGCATGAGCTGGAAATGCGCGCCTCGCCGAGCATCGTAGACCAAGTCTCGCGCGCCGAGGCGCTGATGGACGCGCGGCGCTTTGCCGAAGCGGCTAAGGAGCTCGAGGCGCTCTCGGTGGAAGACCATTCGGAGCTCGATGCTCGATGGAACCATTTGTACGGGATGGCTCTTTTTCGAATGCGCACCCGTTACCTCGACGCGGCGCGGGTTCTCCACCGATCGGCGTTGTTGGGCGGCGACTACGAGATCGAGGACGCGTTTCACGCGATTCGCGCCTTGTCGCGCGCGGACCGAGACGTCCGAGCGATCCGAGCGTATCGACGCTTTGCCCAGCGCTATCCACGCAGCAAACGCGCGGACGAGGCACGATTTCTTGCTGCATGGCTGGAAATTCGGCTGCACCGCTCCGGTGGCGAAAAGCAGATGGAACGGCTCGTGCGAGGCAAATCTCAGGTGAGCGGGCGATGGCGTCGCGCGGCCCTTTGGCAGATCGGCTTCCATGCGTTCGAGACGCACCATTACGCGCGAGCGGTGCACTACCTGTCTCAGTACGTAAAGCTCGTAACAGATCCGATGAACGAGGCCCGCGGCTTCTATTGGTTGGGACGCGCGCACCGGCACGGGCCGAAGGCGATCGACGCCTACCGCGAGGCTATCGCGGTCGAGCCCTTGCATTGGTACGCCATCTTGGCGGCCAAGCGCCTGAAGCGGCTCAAAGTGAAGCCGCCATCTCCGTTTGCAGAAGAGCTTCCACTCTCCCAGGTCGAGGTGCCGGAGAGTCGCTTGCCCATGCCGGACACCTTTGAAGCCTATCGGCGATTGGGCCTCGATCTCGACGGGATCGCCTGGCTCCGTGCACACCAGAATGGGCTCGTCGCGCAATATCCCAAAGCGCAACGCATTGCGTTGCTTGCCCAACTCTACCAAGATGCGGGCGCCTATCGCGAAGCGCTCCTAATCGCGCGCCGACGGATGGTCTATTTGCGGAGCGATCCGGCCGAGCATCGTTGGTGGTGGAACGCTGCCTATCCGATGCCTTGGCGCGGTATCGTAGATGAGCGACGTGGTGAGCTCCCGCGCGCGCTGGTCTATGCCACCATTCGGCAGGAAAGCGGCTTCCGTCCCGAGGTTGTCAGCAGGGCCGGCGCGGTCGGTTTGATGCAATTGATGCCCGAGCTCGCGACGAAGCTGGCAGGCAAACCAGTCACCCGGCAAATGCTGCGCGTGCCGGCAACCAACATCGCACTCGGGCTCGAAGAGATGTCGGCGCTTGCGAGAGAATTCCATTACGTCTACCCATTGAGCGTTGCCGCGTACAATGCAGGAAAGAAACGGGTGAAGCGCTGGCTCAAAGAGAGTCGCAGGATGGAGCTCGACCGTTTCGTCGAGCGGATTCCTTTCAACGAGACGCGCAACTACGTGCGGCGCGTGACCACCCATTATGCGCGGTACTCGTATTTGGACGACTCAGCTGCCGGCTGGCCCGAGCTTCCCGCGTTCGTTAACCCCTGATTTGCGTGCCTGGATTGGATCGATAAACTGTTTCGGACGATTTGGGTTGCTCGCGAGGAGTCGAAGACCAATAGATGGTCGGATTTCCTTGCCGGGCGTGTGAACACCGATGAACTTCATTGCTGCAGGGCTCTCGGACGTTGGACTTCAGCGAGAGCACAACGAGGACAGCTTCTGCATTCTGGCGGAGCATCGTCTATTCGTAGTCGCCGATGGCATGGGCGGCCACCTTGCCGGTGACGTCGCCAGCCGCATGGCAACCGGGGAGGTGACTGCCTTTTTCAATGCGACCCGCGTTGATGGCGACAGCGGCGACAGCATCGAATGGCCGGTCGAAGATGATTCGCGCCTGACGCCCGTGCAAAATCGCTTGGTAGCGGCGGTGAAGTTTGCCAACCAGCGCATCTTCCAAGCATCGATTCGCAATCGTTCTGTGCAGGGAATGGGCATGACGCTCGTCGCCGCTTTGTTCTCCCGCAAAGACCGCACGATGCACGTGGCGCACGTCGGCGACAGTCGGGCGTATCGAGTTCGCGCCGGCAGCATCACGCAGCTAACGCACGACCATTCCTTGGTGAACGACTACTTGCTCGTCATGCCCAATCTCACCGATGCCGAGAAAGAGCGCCTTCCGAGCAACGTGATCACACGCGCGCTCGGGATGCAGGATGGCGTTTCCGTCGATTTGTACTTCGAAAGCGTCGAAGCGGGGGACGTTTACGTGCTGTGCTCGGATGGCCTCAATGGGATGGTGAGCGACGACCGGATTCTGGGCATCGTTCACGAGGCCGGCCCCAACGTGGAGGTAGCAGCGAAAGCCCTAATTGCTGAAGCCAACCAGAATGGCGGCGAGGACAACATCACGGTCGTCGTCGTTCGAATCACCTGATAGCCATGTCGAAGAGTCTCGCGATCCGGCAGTTGCTGGACTGCTCAAAAGAAGAATTCTGGGAGAAGATCTTCCGTAGCGAAGATTTCCACCACTACTTGTATCAGGGGCTCGGCTTCGACTACGAGCTCCAGGAGTGGAGGCCGGACACGGGTTACCGACGTGCCAAGATCTGGCCTCCGCATCAGATGCCGAGGGCCCTTGGCAGGGTGCTCGGAGAGCGGTTCAGCTATATCGAAGAGGGCAGGTTCGACACCGATGCGCGGCGCTATGAATTTCGCATCGTTCCGTCGGCGGTGTCCGAGCGCATTCGTGTCAAGGGGACCATGCTGATCGAGGAGGTTTCACCCGTTCAATGCGAGCGGCGGCTAACGCTCGAGGTGGCCGCGGACGTGTTGGGTTTGGGCCGGCTCATCGAGGCGTACTTCGTCGCGATTACGCGCGAGCAATACGCGAAGAACGCGGCGCTCGTGCACGAGTACCTGGCGACCTTTCGTTAGAGCCTATCTCAAAACTCCCGACCGAGGGGGGGTTTGAGATAGGCTCTAGTGACCCGACGGGCGCCCGCCTTTGCGCGGATCGCTTGCTGCGTGAAGGCGGCGCTCCGGGGATCGCTCGATTTGGATGGCCTGCACGTTGCCGATGTTGTGCATAGGCTCGATTCGGTGACCGCGCGAGCGAAGCGCGTCTTGAAGTGCCGAGTCTAGGGGCGCGACCGTCTCCACGCGAACTACGTCCGGCGCGCCCTGTTCGTGGATACGCGGGGCCGCGACGGCCTCGCCGACGCTCATGCCATAGAGCAATACGTTCATCGCGACCTGCTGCGTAGCGGTCACGATGCGGCTTCCGCCTGACGCGCCGACGCACAGCGCTGGCTTGCCATCCTCGAGCACGATGGTAGGCGACATCGTCGACACGGGACGCTTCCACGGACCGGGCAGGTTTGGGGCGCCGCCCACCAAGCTGAACGCGTTGGTCTTGCCTATGCCGCTCGCAAAGTCGTCCATCTCGTCGTTCATGACCACGCCCCCACCGGTAAACCGCGCGCCAAAAGGAAGATTCACCGTGGTCGTGACCGACGCCACGTTGCCTTCTTCGTCGACGACGCAAAGATGCGATGTTCCAGCGTTATCGGGGGTCGTGACGCGAGTCCGGGGCCACTCGATCGGAAAAGCATAGTCGGTGCTCGGGTGGGCCCTCCCCTCGGCTGCGAGCTGGGCGCGTGCGGCGATGCGGGATTCACTCATCAACCTGTCCAGCGGCAGAATCACTTGGTCCGGGTCACCAAAGTAACGCTGGCGATCCAGAAACGGACCCTTCCACGATTCGGCCATCACGTGCAGGAGCGGCACGCCATAGCGGGGCTTTGGTCCGAGCGCCTGCTCCAGGATCAACAAGCTTTGAATCATCGTGAACCCGCCGGCACTCGGAGGAGGTGCGGTTATCCAGCGATATCCGAACGCAATCGTTTCCAGTGGCTTGCGGGTCCTCACGCGATAGGCGTACAGGTCCTGCAGGGTCATGATGCCGCCGTGCTTCTGAACGGCGGCCACCATCTCTTGGCCGATGACGCCGCCGTAGATGACGGCGGCGCCCTCATCCGCAAATGCGCGAAGCACCCGGGCTAGGCTCGGGCGATACAAAGTCGCGCCGTCCTGGAGGTCCCATTTCGCCATCACCGGATCTTTGCGAAGCTGAACAGAGAAAGCGCCTCCCATCGCACTGAGCGCCTTGCTCACTTCGAAACCCTGTTCGGCCAGTCGAAGTGCGGGCGCGATCACCTCGCGTAAAGACAGCTTCCCAAAACGCGTGACGAGTGCCTCGATACCAGCGGGCTCTCCTGGGACCCCTGCCGCAAGGCCGCCAAGCTGAGAAGGAGAATTCGCCGGACCGTCTGGTTGCTCGCTCTCGATTTCGAACATCGTCCGGGTTGCGGCACGCGGAGCCCGCTCACGGAAGTCGAGAAACGTCAGGGAACCGTCCTTGGCACAATAGTAAAGCGCGAACCCTCCGCCACCGAGGCCGCTGCTCGCCGGGTTGACCACACCGAGGGCAAGCATGGTCGCGGCCGCGGCATCCGCCGCGTTTCCGCCTGCATGCAGGATCTCGGCACCTGCCCTCGACGCGTCGACATGGTCGGCGGCGACCGCATCATGAGCAAATACAGCCGCATACCCGGAGGTGGTGGTGT
>Ga0114931_10002934_pt1 | contig 21624 bp, 20 predicted proteins | sample 2SBtaG_FD_89579 | JGI IMG/M metagenome (GOLD analysis project Ga0114931, IMG submission 89579) | Deep subsurface microbial communities from Kolumbo volcano to uncover new lineages of life (NeLLi) - 2SBTROV14_V59a metaG | ecosystem: Environmental > Aquatic > Marine > Volcanic | place: Kolumbo... | reverse complement strand
CACAAGTACGCTTCGAAGCTCTAAATGAACGAATCTGGAGCACATCTGAACAGTTACGCTTCCGAGTTTTGGGCAATTTGTTGCCTATGCTGAATAGTTACAACTTTTATTACTTGGAAATGTGATTTATCTACAGACTCCATTCTAGCCAGTCAAAACTTTTTTTGCAAGTCCTGCAAAAATTACTTATGATAAAAGGCAAGCGATCCATGAACACCATATTCTTTTTATCAGGGGCAGGACAACATATGCAAAATATCATTGTTTGGCTAATTGTGGGATTAGCCACTATCTATATTGCCATTAGATTCTATCGTAATTTTAGCGGCAAAACGAAAGGGTGTTGTGGAGAATGTAAGTCATGCGGGAACGATGCCGCAGGTTGCCCAACCGGCCAGCCGGTGCCAGATAAAAAAGATATTAAGAAAGCTTTTTAACAATAGGCAGCATCCTGGCAATAATGGTTTTGAACTTTACAATTTTTTATTATTGTCTTAGTGTCAAACAACTTAATATACTTGGATAATAAATTCGATTTGGCTGAAGATACATTGTGACTTCACTCTAGACTCTACTCAACATTAGGCAGGTTTTATATGGATGGACAAATTACGGCAGGTTGGTATAGACACCCCCAACTGGGCTTAATAAAAATATATGTAGATGAATCAAGTTCCTGGATATATATGTGCTATTCCGACAGTGGAGCCAGAGCCTTGTCACGAGAAAAACCGCTGGATCAGTGGACATGGGCCTTATGTCAAAAAGAAGAAGGCGACTAGCCTTGCACTAGTCGCCTTCTTCTTTTTAATCTGTAAATATTCGGTATCCTCGCACTATCAGACAAGACGGCTTAAGGCCTTTTGTAGGCGTTGCATTCCATCTGCGATAATCTCCATAGACGTAGCAAAGGAAAACCTGATAAAATCATCCGCTCCGAATGCTGCTCCAGGCACAGAAGCAATCAATGCTTCATCCAGCAAATAATCAGACATATCCACAGAATTCATAATCTTTTTGCCCTTATACTCCTTGCCAAAATAACTGGAAAAATTGGGAAAGACATAAAATGCTCCCTTAGGGGGTACACAGGTCAAACCGGGAATTTTTCCAAGTTCGGCAAGAATAAACTGTAATCTTTTAACAAAGGCCTTTTTCATTTCGCCAGGGAAGTCCTGCGGCCCGACAAGGGCCGCCAAGGCTGCTTTTTGCGATATAGAGGAGGCATTAGAGGTACTCTGACTCTGAATTTTATTCATGGCGGCAATAATATGTTTAGGCCCCGCACTGTAGCCAATACGCCAACCAGTCATCGCAAATGACTTGCTTACCCCGTTTAAGATTATTACCTGCTCCTTTAATTCAGGGGCTACATCGAGAATATGAGGTAGTTTGCCGTCCTCATAAACGGCGTTATCACCAAGATCGTATGCGATGGTATCATAAATATCATCAGATATAACTACCCATCCCTTCTCCAAGGCCAGTTTGGCCACCAAGCCAAGAGCCTGGGCTGAAAAAATTGCGCCGGTGGGGTTGGAGGGACTGTTAAGTATGATCCCTTTGGTATTTTCGCTTACACATTTGGCCAGAGCCTGCTCATCTATATCAAAATCGTTTTCTTCCGATAAAGGCAAAAAAACCGGTTTAGCACCGGCCAATTCAATCATCGGTGGATAAGATACCCAATATGGTGTGGGAATAATCACCTCATCTCCCGGCCCAAAAAGGGCCTGAGCCATGTTGTACAGGCCATGTTTACCACCACAGCTTATCTGAATTTGTTCAGGGTCGTATTGCCAGCCCTTATCCTGTGCGAGTCTCTCACATACGGCCACTCGCAGCTCCAGAATACCCGGCACCGCAGTATATCGGGTAAACCCTTCATCTATAGCGGTCTTACCGGCGGCACAAACGTGTGCAGGTGTATCGAAATCTGGTTCCCCCACGCTAAAGTTTAAGACATCCGCCCCAGACGCTCTGAGGGCTTTAGCTTTGGCGTTTACCGCCAAGGTCGGTGAAGGTTTGATTTTTCCCATCCGGCTGGCAACCTGGATTACTGCACTCATTTTTTCCTCTCAAGTAATTTTGATTTAATAAAAAACCTTTTGTAAAAACAAACCACAGGCCGGAGCGGTGGCGCCAGCCGCAGATCGTTTTCTGGCATACAATATTTCTGCAAAATTATCTATTGTTATTTTAGCAATTCCGACATCAACCAATGATCCGACAATATTTCTCACCATGTGCCGCAGAAAGCCATTGCCATGAACTGAGACGCTAAAACCTTGTTCATCCGCGCTTGGCGATACTCTGGCACTATATATCTCCCGTACCGCCCCCCGGCCACCAATAATTTTAAGGTCTCTTGAACCTGCCGCCTCAAAACTACTAAAATCATGTTCGCCAATAAGGAGAGAGATGGCATCGTTCATAAGCGCAACATCAAAGTTTCCAGGGAAATGAGTGTGATAGAGACGCTTGGTAGGCAATATTAAGGGCGAAGTAATCACGCTATACAGATAGCTTTTACTACGGGCCGAAAACCTTGCGTGAAAGTCAGCGGCGGCTTCCTCAAGACGCAAAACCCTGATATCATCCGGTAACAAGCTGTTTAACCCCTTCAAGAAGCCGTAGCAAGGAATTTTAGAAATTGTCTTAAAATTCGCAACCATCCCCAAGGCGTGCACACCCGCATCAGTGCGCCCAGCCCCATACAGGTGACGGGTTCATTAGTCATAAGGGCAATGGTGTCTTCCAAAACACCTTGAATGGTAGGCGGCCCCTTCTGCCGTTGCCAACCGGAATATCCCGTACCGTCATAGGCGATTATAAGTTTTATATTACGCATCAATTTAATTTAAAAGAAAATGGCTCATTAAGGGCTTCTGGAACGCCCAGCTACGCTTACGATAGTAAATCGTGCGGAGATCGGGGCACGGAGATCGGTACCAGGCTTGACTAATGGGCATTCGTTTGTTCCTGCCAAATCAACAGGCCACCTTGTGGGGTGTTAGTATCAAACAAGCTGCGAAAGAAATGTCACGGCTGGAACAATTACAGGCTGAGGACTGGCGAAACAGTCTACATTGCAGTAAGGCAGATCAAATACCACCTGGAAGGCATGAGGTGCACCCGTTTTCTCCTTAAACCTTATTAAAGATCTACTTATACTTTTATGTGCCGAACTTTTGACTTCTACAAGAAACCATGGTTGATTGTCCTTACTAACAAGGAAATCAACCTCATTTTTATCCTTGTCTCTCAAAAAATGGAGCTCATAATTGCCAAGTCCGATGTCAGTCCACCAATGCACCGCTTTTAAAAGATGAGAGGCGATAAAATTTTCTCGCTTTGGGCCAAGATCTTCAATCAAGCTCCAATCGTAAAGGTATACTTTAGGCTGCTTACGTAATGATTTCGGGATATTCTTGAACCACGGACGTACCCGGAAACAATAATAGAGAGATTCTAAAGCGGTAATCCAACGCCTTATCGTGTCAACACTTACGTTTATACTGTTAGCAAGTGTGGAGTAGTTCATTAATTGTCCTGCTTGTTGCCGCATCAACTCGGCCAAAATCTCTACCTGCGCAATCTCCTGTATTCTAGTTAAATCCCGCAAATCCTCGCGAAAAAGCTGCTCCGTGCGCAGACGACGCCAACGATTGTAAAAACGGATATTAGCCGACAAAAAAGGCTCAGGATAACCGCCAAAATCAAAAAGTTTACTGAAGCTTGTTTCTTCAAGTTCTGTCGGCTTTCGGATCTCTGATTCACTTAAGTTGGTCCGCAAAATTTCGGCAACAGACAGGGGGTGCATACGATAAAGGAAATAACGTCCCATAAGACTGTCCCCCCCATGCTTGTAAATATTAAGGCGTCCTGATCCCGTCACAACAATATGACACTGTCTCCCATAGGTATCAAAGAAACCTTTAAGGAAAATTTTCCATTTGGAATATTTATGGATTTCATCAAAAATCACCGTAACAGGCAACTCCCGAATTATCGATAAACCACATTTTCCTGCAACCTGTTCCGGACCCTGTACTATCTGTTGCCGATGCTCTTGAACATCCCAGTTTAAATAGTATTGTTCCTCTGATAATTGTATACTTTGAGATGTTGTTGTTTTACCGACCTGCCTCGGGCCAGCAATAAAAATCATCTGCCTGTATTGTTGAAAATGCTCGACCAATATCGATTCATATATTCTTTTCATAATGGCAATGAGTATAGTGAATAAAACCAAGGCAGACAAGGACTATTTTCGCCGACATCGTAAAACAGTACGTACTGTTTTACGAATAGGGGAAAAGTAGGGAAAAAGGGACAGACCCCTTTTCCGTCTGTAACATTTTAGTTGTCGATTTTCCCCCCCCGCTCTCGCCGTCCTTGTTAACATGAACATCTGTGGCTTGTCCGTCAGGATGTTCATTGTTGAGTCCCATCCAACAAGAGTCAACTAAAGGACTCTTTTCTTTTTCTATATTGCTCTTTTTGGCCCCGAAAAAGCGGCTATAGTCCCGTTTTAGTGGGTAATTTTTAAGCTATCTCCCGAATTGACAAGTAACTTCTCCAAAAGTGGTGGTAGTTGGTTACATGGAACAAGAGTGGTATGCATTCCCAAGCTGGAGCTTGGGAACGAGGGTAATTTAATTTAAAAGACAATGGCGTATTAAGTCAACTCATGACTTGATACTTTTTCAGGACGACTCGTAAATTTCGGGATTTTGGGAATTTTTTACTAGATGAGCCATTCGTAAGAAGTTACACTTTTTCTTAGAAGTCGTTGGCAGGATTAATCAAAAGCCAAAAACGTATGGCTTGACAGTCAAGATCTTTTTCACGGGCACTTATAGCTATCCGGTTTGTACGACGCCTTAATTTTTTACTATTTGCCAGACATATTCGCTTACCGTCAACTTCGGGACGTTGCCAGCCCAATTCACTAACATAAACATTTAATGTGCCAGGCTCATATCGTTCAGGGTATTGCAGCGTGGCACAAATTTTGGCAGCGTTACCGTTAAATGGTCTAGTGTCCGGTTCAATATCTGTAATGGGAAGATCGCATCTTTCCAGCACTGTTTTAAAGTGCTTTATGGTGCCCCAATCGTAACCTAGTATTGGCTCCCTGGGGAGGATGTAGCCACTATCTTTACTTACAGAACCTGGATCTTGGCTAAATATAGCCTTATAACCAAGCTCTTTGACCTGTTCGATAATTATGGAATTGTACTCTCCATAAGGCGGAGCCAGAAATTCAGGAAATGCCCCCAAATGACGCTCTAATATCGCCCTACTCTTCTCTATGTCATCACGAACCCAACTCCCATATTCTGCGTCATTCATACCTGTCGGTTTAGTACCCATTCGATAATGACTATAGCTATGATCCTGAAAGTCAACCCCAGCCGCCCGCATCTCTTCAATTTGTTCCCAAGTGAGAAAATTCCGATATTTCTTTTCCACCGCCTTGGTATATAAAAAAACGGTAAACGGATAGCCATATTGCCTCAAGATTAGCCAGGCACCGCTATAAACACTTTCATAACCGTCATCAATGGTTATGACTGCGGCCTTATCAGGTAAATCGGCGCTGGATTTAAGCCATTGGTCCATCTGCGCCAATGGCAAAACCTGATAATTATTATCTCGCAAATAAGCCATTTGCTGGGCAAAATTTGCCAGCGAAACGTTTGTAGTGGGATATTGCGCCTCCCCAAATTTATGATAAATTAAAACGGTAACATGCCCACGCCCCGAGGCATTCCCCCCCCACAACATTATGAATAAAAACAGAGCGATGAATACAATTTTATTAACTTCTCCAAAAGTGGTGGTAGTAGCAACATGGAACAAGTATGGTATGCGTTCCCACGCAGGAGCGTGGGAACGAGGAAAAAAGTACAGACTTAATCTCGTTCCCACGCTCCTGCGTGGGAATGCATATCTGCGTGATGAACATTTTTTACCAGCAGTTTTGAAGAAGTTGCCAATTTTATTATGATGTCTACCCATGATTTGTGGCCCCGCGCAATTTACAGCTATCATAACGCCGTAATTTATTAATACGGATCAAATTTTGGACATCACTAACGTATCGATTACGACGGCTGGAATAGTTTATTAATCCAGAGGACATAATTATTGAATCACTTGTGCCGTTGCGAAGTTTTCTAAAACCTCGATAAGCTGGCTGACTATTCAAAATAAGAGAATATTCCTGCACGGCGGCGTGGAGTGAAGGAAACGATTTTACCCGATGAGTTTTACCATTTTCCCGGCGTTTTGGTACCAATCCTTCATCGTTATCGTTCCAGGTCCAAATACCAAAGAGGTTATTTCCGGCTTGGGCAAATCGGGAACCTCCCCAAGCGGACTCAATAGCAGACTGAGCCAATATAAGGCTTACCGGTACCGGCTGGATTTTTTTTAAAAGTTCAACAGCACGGCTGGATTTATATTTTTTGGCTAGATTTAAGGCCTGACTGATCTCTGTCTTATTAAGTTTCTGTTGCCAGCCAATAATATCTTTTTGAAAAACAATATTATCGGGATTGGCATATTTAGAAAGGATAGCGAGAAGAATTTCCCGCTCGGCTAATATTTCCTGCCCGACAATGAGAGATATTGGCAGCAGAGTATGAAAGAATATCTTCTTGCGCCATGCAACTGAAGGAATATCAATAAGATCAGGCGGAAATTGATCAAATAACACGGGTGCGACTACCTCACCGGCACCTACATCAAAAATTTTGTATCGATGTAAGGCATCAGTAAGCCCGGCCACCGACTTCACTGACACATCCTGACAATGCAGGTCAGTACAAACCTGCTCAATTGTTGTTTGGATACCGAAATGCAAAAAATGCGGCACTAGCCAGAGAAACACAATAAATGATAATACGACGCCCCCAGCTTTAAGAAGACCAAGAGCAGTTTGTTGACTAGAGGGCAGTTGCGAACTCCCTGCCGGGACAGGGGTCATTCCCCTTCTCCCCCATTGCCAGGCACAATTCACGGCAACATTCCCTGAGCGTCTTCCTCAAGACAAATGGCCTTGTCCGCCAAGGGAATAATTCGTCTAAGGCTGCGTTTTCCCAGGCGTTTTCCCTTGGCCGCAGCACCCTTAATCAGATAATCATTGAAAATTACTTCATGTGAATTAACACTGGCTCTTTTGGTGGGCACAAAATATGCCCGAGCTCTCGCATCAGTGCCAATCGCCATATATTGGATGCGGGATTGTTTATTCTTCTCGAAGAGGCGGTATTCCTTCTCTAAAATAAATTTAGGCATTCTAAAACGCTTTACATAGGATAGTTTTTCCCGACCATCACGATAAATAACGTTAAATAATAAATCTTTTTGCACCTTGCCCCAATATACCAGCTCAGAACCGACAAAAAGTTTATCGCCACCATTAATTATCTTATAGAGACCATCCTTAAAAATTAAAATAATCCGATCATACTCCGAACAGGAAAAGGAGTGTTCGGCATCGGCCTTGACCTGATATCCCAGGAACCCACTCTTTCGATCATAGCCGCAGGTCAAATTTGAAATTGCTACCTTACGAGCCTTAACTTCACTGAAGGTGGTAATTTCTGTAAGTCGTGGATATTTAGAGGCATATTTTTTTATAAGATTTTCAATAAAAGCCAAGGCGTATTTCACCATATCACGCAGATGTTTTTCAACCTCTTTGACCTTACGTTCAACCTCTTTAATTTCTCTGTGTTTTTTATCAATATCATAACGGGAAATTCGTTTGATTTTTATATCCAGCAGGTGCTCAATATCTTCTTTGCTCACCGGCCTAAACAAACGATCCGCAAATGGTACCAAGGCCTTATCGATGGTGCCAAACACCAATTCGTAGGTTTTACATTCCTCAATCTGCTTATAGAGGCGTTCTTCAATGAAAATTTGTTCCAGAATATGAGCGTGCAGTTTCTCCCGTAAGCGCCCAAGTTCGATATGCAGTTCCTGCTCCAGGTCATCGACTAATTTAGCAGTATTAAAACGCAGGGCATCATCAACAGAGATTTTAACCGGAGTATCATCCTTAATTACGGTAAAATTCGGGCTGATGGACACCTCACAATCAGTGAAGGCGTAAAGGGCACGAATTGTATCGGCAGCATAGATACCACGAGGCAGCTTAATTTCAATTTCCACCTCTTCGGCGGTATAATCATTTATGGTTGAAATCCGTAGTTTGCCAGTCCGCACCGCCTTCTCAATACTTTCAACTAATGACAATGTCGTGGTCGTATAGGGAATTTCTCTGATGATAATAGTTTTTTCATCTAACGCTTCGATTCTGGCCCGACATTTCAGGCGGCCATTGCCTTTCTCATAATGGCTCACATCAAGCAAGCCGCCTTTAAAAAAATCAGGGAATATCTCAAATGGTTCGTTTTTCAAAATACATTTTTGGGCCTGCAGTAATTCACCAAAATTATGCGGCATGATCTTGGTGGCCATTCCCACCGCAATACCATCGGCACCCTGCATCAGGAGCAGCGGAATTTTGGAGGGTAAGACAAGGGGCTCCTGCATACGTCCATCGTAGGAATCGACATATTCGGTAATGTCCTTATCAAACATCACCTCCCGGGCCAGGGGTGACAGGCGGCACTCAATATATCTGGGTGCCGAGGCGTTATCACCAGTGAAGATATTACCGTAATTACCCTGCCGTTCTATGAGATAATCCTTATTGGCAAGATTAACCAGGGCGGCGTAGATAGAAGCATCACCGTGCGGATGCAGTTTCATTGTTTCACCAACCACGTTGGCTACCTTATTGAAACGGCCATCGTCCATATTACTCAAGGTCTGCATAATCCGGCGTTGCACCGGTTTCAAGCCATCACCAATATGAGGAATAGCCCTTTCCTTGACAACATAGGAGGTGTATTCCAAAAAATTCTCATCAAAAAGACGATGCAATTCCCCGACGGGCTGCTCTATCTTCACTTCTGTATCGTTTTCTGTATTCATATGTATCTAGCCCACTAAAGTGGAAATGGACTTAAAATTTTTTAGGATAAGTTATCAGGAGTAAGGCACTAAACGAGGCGTTCCATAATATATGATTTTCGAGCCGGGGTGTTCTTGCCCATGTAAAATGATAATATATCCGGCACCTCCTTCAGGGAATCTATCCTAACCTGACGCAGACGAATGTCCGGCCCAATAAATTGCTTAAATTCCCTGGGAGATATTTCACCAAGTCCTTTGAATCGCGTTATTTCTACCTGTTTTTTGATTTTACCGCGACCAGCCAATTTCTTCTGGGCCGCTACCTTTTCGGCCTCAGAATAGCAATACAAAGTTTCTTTTTTATTCCGTACCCTAAAGATTGGAGTTTCCAAAATATATATATGACCGCGATTAACTAGATTTTCAAAGTAATGTAGAAAAAAGGTCAATAATAAATTACGAATGTGCAGACCGTCTACATCGGCATCAGTGGCCATAACCACCTTATCATAGCGCAGTCCCCCCACCGAATCTTCAATATTCAAGCCACGCATCAAATTGTACATTTCGTCATTTTTGTACAACATGGCCAGAGGGTGCCCATAGGCATTCAGCGGCTTGCCTTTCAGAGAAAAAACAGCCTGAGTCAAGGGATCACGGGCCGTAACAATAGAACCAGAGGCCGATTGTCCCTCGGTAATAAAAATAACGTTCTCCCGACCGGGCGGAGATGGTTTCCCTTTGGCTGGATGATATTTACAATCTTTCAACTGCGGCACCTTGATCGCCACTTTTTTGGCCTTGGCCTTGGCTTCCTTGCGTACACCCTGCAGTTCTTTCCTAATTTTGGCGTTTTGCTGGACTTTTTGAATGATGATCTCTGCAACATTTTCATGTTTATACAGATATTCGCTGACCTGATCACGTACCTGGGACACGATAGCCCCCCTGATCTCGGTATTCCCCAGCTTGTTTTTGGTTTGAGACTCAAAGATTGGTTCCTTAACCTTCACTGCCACAGCCCCTACCACCCCATCACGCACATCCTCGCCAGCAAATTTCTTACCGGAGAATTCATTAACCCCCTTCAAAATGCCTTCACGAAAGGCCGAAAGATGCGTACCACCTTCATTGGTATAAGTACCGTTTACGAAGGAAAAATAATTTTCGCCATAACCATCGGTATGAGAAAAGGTAAATTCCAAGGTATCAGATTTATAATGCACTGCATCGTACATCTGAGAGCCATTAATTTCTTTATCCAACAAATCAAGCAGACCGTTAACGGAATGAAAGCATTCATCGCCCAGATAGAGCTTAAGGCCAGCATTCAAATAGGCATAACGCCAAAGGCGTTTTTTTATATACTCAAGGTTAAAGGAATATTCTGCAAAAACCTTATGATCAGGGAGGAATTCGATCAAGGTACCATTTTTTTCACTACTCTCGCCACCATTCTTCGACAACAATTTACCTTGAGAAAATTTGGCTGTGGCATACTTCCCTTCTCGATATGAGGTGACCCGAAACTCTTCGGAAAGGGCATTAACCGCCTTGGTTCCGACCCCGTTAAGTCCAACTGAAAATTGAAAAACATCGGTGTTATACTTAGCGCCAGTGTTAATTACAGAAACGCAATCCACCAGTTTTCCTAATGGAATACCCCGACCATAATCACGAACCCGTACCCGGCCAGCTTCGCCTATTTCGATATCAACACGCTTTCCGGATCCCATAATAAATTCATCAACTGCGTTATCGATTATTTCCTTGATCAGTATATAAATACCGTCATCTGGATGGGTGCCATTTCCTAGTCGGCCTATATACATTCCTGGCCTGATTCGGATATGCTCAAGCGAGCTAAGTGTCTTTATTTTTGATTCATCATAATTTGTCATTGATGGCGCAATCTCATTGATTTAAATAATTAAGTAGCCACAGAGTCATACAGAAACACACTGAAATAATAAAAATAGAAAAAGTTCATTTAAACGAAACGGACTTAAGTTTATAACTGTTATTTGTAAAAAATGGCAATAATATTTTCGTAAGCGCTCCATATATATTGTTTAGAGCCTTACTCCCGAAAGTCTGTCATGAAAAACAGGTAAGCGAAGACTCCGATACCCCCTTGTGGGGTGTTAGGGAAAATTATCGCCAGAAGTGAACAGTTAACTTGATTTTAGTAGAGTTTTATTTTATTCAGATTAGAATATGAAGATTGTTTTCTCGGAGTCTGCGCTTATCCGTAGTCTACATTTACCTGTTTTCTAAACTAGAAGAGAATCCGAGGTTCTTATGTAAGCATAGACTCCAGGTAAGCGAAGACTCCAGGTAAGCGAAGACTCCAGGTAAGCGCAGACTCCGATCCCCTCGTGGGATGCTAGTTTTTAGTCTTATAAAAGTGATACCCCTAAGTAAATTTGAGGATTTTATGCCTAGCGACAAATATACCAGCGTTTTTACGACCGATGTTTTAGATAAACTCTTACCGCCTGCGAGAAGTAATGAATTTTTTGAGGCCCTTTTTGGTGATGCCAGCGAAGGAGCCTACGACATATCCTTAAAATTTGAAGGTCAAAAAGAGAGATGTTTGCATTTTGCCTTGCAACTTAACCAGCGCCCAGGTCAATGTCTGGTTTGTAGCCTGACCCAAGGCCTGCCAGCGGTATTTAGCCGTCATCCGATAATAAATTTGGCAGGTATTGCTAAAGAGGTTGGCAAATTGATCGGTCATGACAAAGACGAAATAAATTGGCGGCTTGAGTCCACCCGGCAGCACTCTTCAGCCCTGCATACCATTCCATTTATTATTGAGTTATAAACTCGATATCCGTTCCGTAGAGTAAATGTTAAAGTTCAAAAATAGTTACAAAATTGCTTGGCAGTAATCATAAATTTAACCAGCGGCAATAATCGTCCCGCAGGCTAGACCAGCAAAATTTTTCCGTCAGCTTGCGGCCATCAATTTCATTGCTCTTGGAAAGTAAGTACTCCCGCAGCTTGACCATCAGCTCCTCATCCTTATATAAAAATTCTGATGGAAAAAGCTCGGGGTATGACAGACGCTTAGGTAAAAGGGGGCGGCACCCCGCCCGCACCGCCTCTATGACAGCCATACCATAAAATTCGTGTTTGGCTGTAGAAACTACCAGGTCGGCACTGGCCAATAATTTTATATAGTCCTGTCGTGATTTAACATAACCAAATTGATTCAAGCAGTCAGCCAGGACTATATGCGCCTGTTTAAAGATATCCGGCTGTCTGGTAAATGACTCCCCTGCCACAATCACCCTGAACGGTACCCCCTCCCTCTGCAGGTCAAAAAGAGTTTCAAAAAATAACTCCGGATTTTTATCATGCTCCCAGCGATGATTCCAGACAATAATGGGAACAGGGTTATCAGATACATCCTTCGCGTACAACCGTGGTCGTTCCGCTGCGACCTGATCAATCTCCTGAAAATCCAGAGGTGGATACAAGATTGTCGTTTTATCCTTAATGTGGTTCTCCCATCCCGCTAAAGCCATATCGGGCATCTTGGCCAACAATTTACGACAACCACTTATAAATGAAGAAAAATTATATTGGGAATTAAAGGCCAAACGGTCTGACGCCAGAGCCGTGGTAAAATTAGTCAGAGCAAAATGGAAATCACGTTTATCGTTAACCTGAACAGGATAAGTAAATTGATTCTCGTGAAAATAGGTATAAATGGGCAGCGTCCTGAAGGCCGAAGGTAGAAGACCTCGAAAAGCGGCAACATCAAGAAAAGGGGAGCAGAGAATAAAATCAGCATCAGATAAATCTATTTCACCGCTCTGAATCCGGGCCGCAAAAAGTGGTGCTGCCATGCGCATACGCCACTTCCACTTACGGGCGGGTAAGGTATGGAGAATAAATTTTCCGGGTAGGTTCTCAATAAGACCATTGAGAAAGGCTTTATGTGAGCCGCCATAATAAGGCTCTATAATGATAATTTTTTTCACGTAATTATACTAACATCCCACAAGGGGGTTGGGGTCTTCGCTTACCTGGTACTGCCTATTACCCATAAATCGACAGCACGAAAATACGCAATCGTGATCCTCATTTTCGATTTCTCGTTCCCAAGCTCCTGCTTGGGAATGCATACCATACTTGCTCCATGTAACCACTACCAACATTTTTGGAGAAGTTACGAAATTTTTGAATAATACCTCTATACCCAATTTTCAACCGTTAATCCCTGGATGCGATTGAACTCTCGAACGTTGTTTGTGACCAAAACCAGATTCTGTGCAAGTGCCTGCCCTGCTATTAAGAGATCATATGGTCCGAGGGGTGTACCTTTACCTTCGAGAACAGCCCTAATTCTGGCAGCCTGCTTGGCACTATTTCTGTCAGCATCTAAAATCGTTATAGAATTCATGAATTTGGCGAGTGCCCGTTCTGACTTACGTTGTTGCTGGCTTTTGGCAACACCATATTCCAGCTCATAAACAGTTATAGAGGAAATTGCAACATCTGATAAAGGGTGTTGTCGAAAACTTTCCAACACCTGTGGAGGATGATTTTTTATCAAATAGATGCAAATATTTGTATCAAGGAGATATTTCATTAAAACGACTCCCTCTTCTGCATAGCGGGTTGTTGACGGCCTTCAGCCATGAAATCATCAGGAAATTCATCCAAAGCCATGAAAATATTTTCCCAACTAGTAGGTAAAGGCTCTAATATAACTCGTTTACCTTGCCGATAAATTACAACCGCAGTACCCGGCATTCTGTATTTTTTGGGTAACCGAAGGGCTTGCGAATTACCGTTTTGAAATAATTTTGCTGTTTCCATGACTTATCCTCCGCATGCGATTGTTGTCGTTTAGCTGTGTTGAAGTGAAATATATATATTTTTAGTATATATATTAAAGGATGTTATAGCAAATAATTTAACTCGGTTTTTTCTATTTTACTGAATTATTATCCAAATTGGTTTGCAGTGGTTGACTAGTACCTGTCATCGTATTATCAGGAGTAAGGCACTAAACTGTAAGCGATTCAGGGACGCCGCCATGTGCACGTTGACCGGGCGCAATCATACCCCCTGTATATTGCGGCCGGTCAACGTGTGCAGGGTGGTGTTCATGGATCGCTTACGTTAATTTCGGCAAGCCTGGATCGTACCCCAGGGAATAGGTTTATATCTGTATGGGGCAGGAACTGGGAGGCGATGTACTGGTCTTTGAACTCGGATACCTCAGAAAGTTCAAAACTGGTCATCCGGCGAACAACTTCAACTACATCCCTGCGGATATGTGTGCTCATTTCGCTCATCCAGGCTCCCATCAGGGAGCCATTCCCAACGTAAAGTATACGCTCTGAATCAACTTCAGGAAGAAGACCGATTGTCATGGCCGCATCCAGGTCGATATAACTGCCAAACGCCCCGGCCAATATAATCTGTTCGAGATCGGTTATCTGAAGCCCGACTTCCTCGACCAGGGTTTTAACTCCAGCATAGATAGCCTCTTTGGCACGAATTAAATTTTCAATATCTACCTCGTTTATGACAATATCGTTGTCCGTCCCGTTTTCCTCCCGCCAAGCCAACACAAATTCATAGCCGCTACGCCCTTTGCGGATCCGGGAAGAAGACAAAGTGCGGTTGAACTTGCCGCGTCTGTCTATCACGGACTGTTCGAACAGGGTGGCCACGATAAGCAGAAGACCGGAACCGCAAATGCCGAGTGGTGGTTTGTTACCAATGGTTATATTCATTGGCTCAAAAGTTACCGGATTGAGGCTGAAATCCTCAATAGCACCGTTTGCGGCTCGCATACCGTGGGTGATTCCTCCTCCTTCAAAAGCCGGCCCCGCCGAACAGGCAGCACATACCAGCCACTCCCGATTGCCGATGACAATTTCCGCATTGGTTCCTATGTCTATATACAGGGTCAATCGATCAGTGCGGTACATGCCTGACCCCATAACCCCGGCCACAATATCGCCTCCCACATAGCTTGAGATGGATGGATAATTAAGGGCCACACAATGCCGGGAAAGATTGATGCCAAGATCCTGGGCACGGAAGGGGGGCAGAAAAGTGGTAACTGGCACATAGGGTGTCCGCCTGATATTGTCCGGTTCCAAATGAAGGAGTAGATGGGTCATTGTGGTATTGCCAGCCAGGGTGATAGAATTAATCTCTTCGCGAAGCACACCTTCTTGTTCACCGTCGTTAGAGGGTAAAGCCTCCTTCAGCAACTGATTGATAATAGAATTGATGGTGTCAACGACCAGTTTCTGCATGACATCAAGCCCTTCAGCTTTTTCAGCGTAAACAATCCTGGAAATTACATCCTCACCGTAACTCAATTGGCCATTATATTTACCGGCCTCGGCCAGAATTTTGCCGCTGTTGAGGTCGAGAAGAATACCGTAGACTGTAGTAGTACCAATATCAAAGGACAGCCCAAAATTACGGCGGATACAGTTGCCTGGTTGGATATCGACCATATATGTTTTGCCAGCCCGTACCGGATTGGCAAGCGTAACGGTGACCCGAAAATCGTCTTGTCGCAGAGCACGTCGAATCTTACGCAGCACAGGCAGAGCAATAATAATGCGGCGTTTATCATACTGATTGGCAAGCCCCTGAATCACACGGCTGGCATCGGCCATATTGTTTGTTTCTGTCGCTCTGGGCAGTTCCAGAAACAACTTCTCCACTGGCGGGGAAAAAATGCCTTCTTCTCGTAAATCCTCAATATCGTAAACATGCATACTGGCCCGATGACGAATCGGCACCGCAATCCCTAAGCCGCCACCGTGCAATCCCGATTCAACCGGCACTCGAACCGTCAGGTCTCCCTTTATGATGGCACTACAGGCCAGTCGATATCCAGCCTCGATATCCTTGGCCGAAAGCTTTTCACTTATTCCTTCGCAGACTTCACCCTCTTCAACCAGAATACGGCATTTGCCGCACACCCCGCTGCCCCCGCACGAGGCATTGATATGGATTCCGGCCCGCCGGGCGGCCTTAATTATCGTCTCACCTTCTTCGACCTCTACCTCACGGCCTCCTGGCAGGAATTTAATTGTCCGGTATTTAGGATCACTCATGCCGATATTTCCATAATTTTAAGACCTCGTAACTGAGATTTACTAAAGACCGGGCCGTCAACACAGACCAGCTTCCCATCCATATGGCAGTGTCGACAAATACCAACGCCGCATTTCATATGACGTTCCATAGTCGTTATGATATCGTCATCACTAAACCCCATTCGGCTCAGCTCTGCCATGACAAAGCGAATCATCATTGAAGGCCCGCATATCAAGGCAACGCCCTTTTTCACATCCATTTCAACCTGGCTAAGCAAGGTGGTGACAACGCCAACGGATCCGTGCCAATTCGCTTCTGCAACATCAACGCTTAGCTGACAATTAAACCCACATTTCAGCCATGTTTTAATGTCATCAGCAAAGGCAATATCAGATGGCAAGCGGCTGCCATAAAGGATAGTTACCTTTCCAAATCTGTCTTTATGGTCGAGGCAGTAATTTATAACTCCCCGCAAAGGTGCCAAGCCAATTCCACCTGCCACAAACAAAATATCCTTGCCCTCAAAATTCTTAACAGGAAATGGACGGCCATAAGGTCCTCTAAGGCCTATAATTGCACCCTCGCTAAGGCGAAACATCGCCCCGGTCAATTTACCGGAGTTCCGTACGCTTAAATGGATTTTGCCAGGTCTGGTCGGAGTTGATGAAAAAGAAATGGGCGCTTCTCCGCAGTTGGGGATAGAAACCATCATGAACTGACCGGGCTGGTATTTGAAGCTCTGGTTGTGTTCCTCATCGGTAAAAGAAAGGACAAAGGTCTTGATCTGCGAATTTTCCTCAATAATCTCGTTAATAACAGCTGATTGCGGTTTATAGTCTTCTGTATGCAATAATTCCATTGGCAATGGCTCTGTTTAAAGTTGATATTATGGTAACTTCTCCAAAACAGCTGGTAATAAAATGTTCGTCACGCAGATATGCATTCCCACGCGGAGCGTGGGAACGAGAGAAATGGCACACCCGTTATCTTCACAGCTTCGTCGAGATCAACCTGGTAGAGCATATCACGCAGTGCCAGATAGTTCTCCGTCCGCATTTCAATAAAAAGATCATCGATCAAGTTTTCATCGAGGATCACCCGCATCATGGCATTAAGCAGAGGAATATCGGTACCGGGACGCAGGGCAAGATGCAGGGAAGCGCATTCGGCCAGCCTCGTCCTGCGCGGATCAATGACTAAAAGCTTGGCCCCTTTGTCTACCGCATCGAGCATGCGGCGAGCAATCTGCGGGTGTGCTTCCGTGGTGTTGCTCCCGATGGCCAGAATAACCTCAGCATCTTCAATCTCATTGATCGAATTGGTCATCGCCCCACTGCCGAAGGTAGTGGCAAGACCTGCCACTGTTGGTGCGTGTCAGAGCCTGGCGCAATGGTCAATATTATTTGTTTTTAGAACCGCCCGGGTGAATTTTTGGAGGAGGTAATTTTCTTCGTTCGTACATTTAGCAGAGGAGAGAACGCCAATGCCGTCAGGTCCAGTTGTATCGCGAATTCTGACGAGTTCCCGTGCGGTGAAGTCCAGGGCCTCATCCCAGGAAACCGGCACGAGGTTACCATTTTTACGCATCAACGGCTCACGGAGACGAGCAGAATCATGTATGAACTCATGGAGATGCCACCCCTTAACACAGAGGTTGTTTCGTGAAACTGGATGATTGCGGCTGGCAACAGCCCCGGTAATTCGACCATTCTCCTCATGCAGGTAGACACCGCAACCACAGCCGCAGTAAACACAGGTGGTCAATATATCATTCATAAGCCAACCTCCTTTGGTGAATATATCGTAAGCGATTCATGAACACCACACGGCAACACGTTGACCGGCCGCAATATACAGGGGGTATGATTGCGCTCGGTCAACGTGTACATGGCGGCGTCCCTGAATCTCTTACAGTTTGGGGGGGTGTCACAAAATCAAGATGTGGTTCGTTTATCGCTGACAATATATCAGGTGACTAAATACACGCTAACACAATTAATACCTCATCGATCTGCTGAATGTAAAGGCTTTACTTATCATAGATGTCCATTATTATTCCTGCTTTACAGCCGCCGATAGTGTTCCGGCGTGAGGGCGACTTGGCCTGTCAAAGCGGCATCTATCATCTGTAACACCTTTTTCTTGTCTCGGCACAATCTGGCGTTGATAGGCAGATAATTGGAGGCGTGATTGCTCTGAAATTGAACTCGTTCAAGATCGATGTGCTCAACCATGGCCCGTAGTTCATGAAGAAGAGCGACAGGAGATGGGAGGTGGAAACGTCCATCCTGCTGAGATGCATAGAGTTCCGTGTTGGGGAGCAACATCAGGCTCAAAACCCCAATCTGGTTCGGCCCCATAGCGGAAAGTACCCGGCCAGTTGCTTGGGCGTGAGACAATGAGTCCGTATCACCAGCAATCCCCAAGAGTGCGGTAACGGACAAGAAAAGGCCAGCCTGGCGAACTCTACGGCCTGCCGCCATCATTTGTGTGCTGTCAGCACCCTTCTTTATAGCGCTTAAGACCGGGTCATAACCACTTTCAAGGCCCATATAGATTCTATTAAGACCCATGCCTTTCAACTCGCAGAGCTGGTCTACAGTCTTGGCACGGATGGCCTTGGCGTTGCCGTAGAGGCTCACTCGGTTCACCCAAGGCAATTGTTGATGAATCTTGCCCAGGAGTTCTATTAGTCTATGTTGAGAGAGAATGAGAACATCACCATCGGACAAGAAAACCCGTTTCTGATGTTTACAATATGAAGCGGCAAAGGCGAGATCGGCATCCACCGTTGCCGCTTCCTTAACCCGGAATGGTTTATCCTTGTAGGTACCGCAAAAGGTGCAACGATTGTGCGAACAGCCTACCGTCACCTGGAGGATAATACTATCTGCCTCGCTGGGCGGTCTAATGATGGTCCCCTCGTAGTGCATAGATCAGCCGCTCTTCTGCTTAAACTTTCGTAGGTAAATGCCGTTTTGCATCAACAAGCTATAATTTTGTAAGTGCTCAACAAACCACAATCCCGCATACGATCATGGTCGTACCGCTGACTTTATAACATCTCAGAATGTAAGGGCGTTCATGGGACGCTTACAAACTCTCTTTTACACCTTTTTCAGAGCAAACAGGCAACCCTTTATCCATTCATCTTTTTCCTTACGAAGATTCGTGCTCCATGCATACTCTACCAGAAAACCATGTTTAACAGACATTTCTTTAATATACTTACGATTATAGGCATATCTGCCTGATTGACGTAAGCGATATCCCTCGCCTTCGTTTTCTTCAATGGAGAAGAGGAATAAACCATTTGGAGAAATTTTATCAGCAACAGCAGAAAAAAGTGGGTCAATTTCACCAATATAGACTATCACATCGGCAGCAAGCACAAGGTCATAACTGCTTGTTGAATTTTTGAGGAAATCGACAGTATCATCATGATGGAGGTTATTGTAAATTCCTTTACGTTTCGACTGCTCGATCATTTTTGATGACAGATCTACGCCAGTCAAAGTTACAGCAACATCCCGGAACTGCTCTCCTGCCAGTCCGGTGCCGCAGCCAAGGTCAATGACGTGTCTGTATTTGGTATTTGAGTGGAATAGAGATTCGTGCAGGGCATAAAGTTTGGCAGGGACATCATAATTAAGCCCTTTCACTAAACTTTTATCAAAATCAACAGCATAATTGTCAAAAAGTCTTTCGACATAAGAGCGCGGCGCACTGCTTCTGCTACCACCTGTCAGGGCAGTAATCATATATTCAGCAGACTCAACATCATAACCAAGCTCAACAGACCTTTCAAAACAGGTAATAGCTTTTCGTGTATTGCCAAGTATCTGAAATACAATGGCAAGGTTTGTCAGGGCATTACCATAATCAGGTTTGAGATCTAAAGCTTTCTGATGGTATTTAACGGCCTTTTTATAATCGTTTAAATGACGATATACGGTACCAAGAGTATTATATAGGGCGGCGTCTTCAGGTGTCTTAAGCAATACTTGTTCATAGCAGGAAGCCGCCTCTTCATAATCGCCCAGATGAAAATGAGTCAGGCCAAGGTTGTAACAACAATCCAGGTCATTTAGATCACAGGAATGAGCCCTGTTGTAGTACTCGAGGGCTTTATCATATAATTTGCGCTCGAAACAAATTGCCCCCAGGTTATAGAGTGATGGAAAATGCTCTGGCTCAAGTTTAAGGGTCTCTTTAAATCTCAGCGATGATTCTTCAAGAAAATTAAGCTGATGATAAAGTATTCCTAAATTGTAATGAATATCGGGGTGCTGGGAGTCAACTTCAAGGGCACGTTGAAAAGTGATGGCAGATTGCTCAAGGAAACCGTTATCACGATATGCACTGGCAAGGTTGTAGAGGACTTGAAAGTTGTCTGCGTCATTGGCAAGAACCTTTTTATAACAAGCAATGGCTTTTCGAAGTTCACCTGAATCATGATAGATGCTGGCAAGATTAAAGTTGGCACAGGGATTATCATGAACAGCCGCAAGGACTTCTTCATATAGAGAAGATGCCTCTTTTATTCGCCCTTCACGATGGCATGCTATAGCCAGCTGTAACTTCTGTTCTGCTCTCTCTGAATCGTGGTAATTGACACTATTACTGCTATTTCGTTCTCGTTGTGATTGCATGTTACTCATAACTAAAGATAAAGTTGTAACAGCAATTTCCTCAAAGAATTGGCTGTTAACGGTATTAAAGGTGATGGACTCGTAAAAAGTCTCGGGATGACTAAGTAGCTAAGCGTAGACTCCGAAAAGTTTGATAATACCCCCTCGGGGTGTTAGTGATGTTAAAGTCGATTTTTTATAGCACAGAGGAGATTTTGATTCAAGTCTAGCAGGCGAGATCTGGATGATTCGGGAATTCTATAAGCGGATCGGCATTAATGTGGCTGCTAACATTACTGGAGATGGACGGGTGGCTGATATTTGCCGGGCGCATGGAGCGTCCTTTGCTGCCTTGATTACGGAAGTTTGATTTTTGAAGAAACAAATTGTTTGACCTCCTGGCCGATGGCTAGAATCTTGATGATTTCGGTCTCAGAGGGTGGTCGGTGGTTATAAGTCGTCATGTCGCATATTTCCTGGAAAGATCCCAGAAAGAGAAGCTTTTCCGTTAGATCAGGCTGAGGCCCCGCATGACGTTCCATAGCCGTAGCTAGATCAACCATGGTATGGTTGTCGGCCAGATCACCATGATACATAAGATACCCCATACAGAATTTCTCGATGGCCATGGCGGTAAGATTGTATAAAATAACCGGAGTAAAGACCTCCGGCCTCTTTTTAGCAGCATTAACAGCCGTATGAAGAAATTTGCCGCCATCGCTTATGTATTCCCGCCAATCTTCGATTTGCACTAACATATTTTTCTCCGCTGGTTGAATATAACGCCCTGCGAGCGAACTGATTTTTTTTAGCCACAGGTAAGCAAGCTTGCGAGACTCCGGACACATTCTGTGTACCCCTCTGAGGGGTACACAGAATAACTGCAAAAAACAGGCAAGCGTAT
>Ga0114931_10002933_pt1 | contig 21630 bp, 22 predicted proteins | sample 2SBtaG_FD_89579 | JGI IMG/M metagenome (GOLD analysis project Ga0114931, IMG submission 89579) | Deep subsurface microbial communities from Kolumbo volcano to uncover new lineages of life (NeLLi) - 2SBTROV14_V59a metaG | ecosystem: Environmental > Aquatic > Marine > Volcanic | place: Kolumbo... | reverse complement strand
TGCCAGAAAAGACCGGAACGCCGTGGCGAAAGATATGGAATGGGTTTTTTCCATCTTTCCGCGGCTTAAAGAACGGCAATGGCAAAAAGCCGAAACACTCAGCGGCGGCGAACAGCAAATGCTTGCCGTGGGACGCGCCTTCATCAGCGGCAGAAACATCATGTTGCTCGATGAACCTTCGATGGGATTGGCGCCCCTGCTAATGATGGATATGTTCGACGCACTGAAAAAAATAAACGAAGAAGGCACAACGATTTTATTGGTTGAACAGAACGCTCGGTTGGCTTTAAAATTCGCCCAGCGCGGCTATGTGCTGGAAAGCGGGCAAATTGTGCTGGAAGGCCCGTCGGACGAACTGCTTGCTAACCCGGATGTCAAAAAAGCCTATCTGGGTGGATAAAACAGGGATTAGAGATTGGCACTTTGCCAGCAATTTTTACTCAATCACCTTTCAATCCCTGAAAATATATTTTTACCAAAAAAGGAGATCGATGATGATCATAGGTGTACCGAAAGAAATAAAAGACAACGAGTATCGTGTTTCAATGACCCCTGCCGGCACTCACGAACTGGTGGATGCCGGGCATACCGTGCTGGTTGAAACCGGCGCGGGCCAAGGCAGCCATTTCTCCGATAGCGATTACGAAGCTGCCGGCGCAAAAATCGTCTCGCGAGATGATGCGTGGGGAGCGGAAATGGTTATCAAAGTAAAAGAACCACTACCCGACGAATACCAATTCCTGCGCCCCGACCTGCTATTATTTACCTACCTGCATCTTGCCGCCAACGAAAAGCTCACCAAAACGATGCTGAAAAGCGGTGTGACCGGCGTGGCATACGAAACAGTCGAACTGCCCGACGGCAGCTTGCCGCTGCTCATCCCCATGAGCGAGGTTGCCGGACGGATGTCCATTCAAATCGGGGCGCAATATTTGGAACGCTTTGAAGGCGGGCGCGGTAAATTACTGGGCGGTATCACCGGCGTAAAACCGGCTAATGTGGTCATCATCGGTGGGGGTATTGTGGGCACCAACGCCGCACAAATGGCTTTGGGTATGGGGGCATCGGTCACCATGCTAGACATCAGCCTGCCCCGTTTGCGCCAATTGGATGCCACGCTGCATGGGCGTTTTGTCACATGGGTTTCATCGCCGCTGCATATCGCCCGCGCCGTGGAAAAAGCCGATTTGGTCATCGGGGGCGTGTTGGTCAAAGGCGCCAAAGCACCGAAACTCGTCACCCGCGAAATGATTTCCACAATGAAAACGGGTAGTGTCATTGTAGACGTGGCAGTTGATCAGGGTGGCTGTGTAGAAACCACCCACGCCACCACCCACTCTGACCCCGTCTATTTTGTGGATGGCGTACTGCATTACGGCGTGGCGAATATGCCCGGCGCTGTGCCGCGCACCAGCACCTACGGCTTGGTTGCCGCCACCCTGCCATACGTCAAAAAATTCGCCAATTTGGGCTTCAAAGATGCCATCGCCGCCGACAAATCGTTGGCGTTGGGTGTAAATGTACTCAACGGCAAACTAACCTATAAAGCCGTTGCCGATGCGTTCGACGATTTGGACTATACCCCATTGGCAGAAGCCTTGTAATCTTTTCGGAAATCAAAAACGCCCGACGGGTTTTCCCACCGGGCGTTTTTTTATGCCGATTTGAAAAGCGGCTCTCACAGTCTCACATCTGCTCCGGCGCCGACATGCCCATCAGCCGCAGGGTATTGGCAAGTGCAATTTTTGCGGCCTGCACCAGCGCTAACCGCGCCGAACTGAGCGCCGGGTTGTCGCCGACTACGCGGCAACTGTGGTAAAAACTATGGAACGCCGTCGCCAATTCTTGCGCATAATAGGTTAAATGGTGCGGGGCAAGCGTCGTCGCAGCGCGGTCAACCACCTCTTCCAACCGTAAAATTTGACGAATGAGTTCCAACTCCGCCGGGTGTTTCAGCAACGATAAATTTGCATTCACCGGCGAAACCCCTTCTTCTTCCGCTTTGCGGAACAAACTGGCTATTCGGGCATGTCCATACTGCACATAATACACCGGATTGTCATTTGATTGTTTCACTGCCAAACCCAAATCGAGCGTCATCTGGCTGTCGGCAGACCGCGTGAGCAACATAAAACGGGTAGCATCCGCGCCGATTTCTTCCACCACCTCTTTCAGTGTGATAAATTTTGACCGCTTGCCCATCCGCACCGGTTTACCATCGCGTTCCAGCGCCACCAATTGATACAAAATGATGGTGATGCGATTGTCATCCAACCCCAGCGCGCGAGCCGCGGCTTTCAACCGTGCCACATGCCCATGGTGGTCGGCACCCCAAACGTAAATGGCACGGTCAAACTTTCGGGTGACCAGTTTGTTGTAAATGTAGGCTATATCGCTGGCAAAATAAGTCGGTCGCCCATCGGAACGGACGATGACGTTGTCTTTGTCGTCTTCAGTTTCACCTTTAAACCAAATTGCACCGTCTTTTTCCACCAACTGCCCGTTTGCTTGCAGGGTATCGTAAATTTTTTGATACGTGCCATCTTCATACAAACTCGCTTCGGAGAACCAATTGTCGAACCGGATACCGAGCAATTCGGCATCGGCTTTAATGCGTGCCACCATTCGCTGCAACCCTTCGCGGTGGAAGGTTGCCAACGACTCATCTTCCGACAACTTCAAATATGCATCGCCGACTTCTGCCGCCAGTTCCCGCGCCATTTCGATGAGGTAATCGCCCGGATAACCGTCTTCGGGAAAGGGGTAACGGTCGGCATACCCCAGCACTTCGGCATATCGGCTGCGCAAACTGCGCGCAAAAATGTTCATTTGATTGCCAACATCGTTTAGATAGTATTCGCGTTCTACCTCATATCCGGCGGCGCTCAACACCGCAGCCAGCGCATCACCCAGCACGGCATTTCTGCCAGAACCGAAAGTGAGCGGGCCGGTGGGGTTGGCGCTGATAAATTCTACCTGCACCCGTTGCCCATTGCCGCGGTTGATACGCCCAAAAGCATCGCCCGCATCTAACACGCGCTGAACCTGCGCCGCGAACCATCCCTGCGCCAGCCGAATATTGATGAAACCGGGCCCTGCAACCGATACCTCTGCCACAAAATCGGGTTTTTGCAGATGCGCCACAATTGCCGCGGCAATTTTAGCGGGCGCCATCCGTGCCACCCGTGCCAAACCCAATGCCGCCGTGCAAGCATAATCGCCGTGCGTCGGGTCTTTTGGGTGCTCGATGGTAATTTCGGGAAGGTTGAAAGCGGGCAAATCGCCCTTTTGTTGCGCTGTTTCCAACGCTTGGTAAATGAGTTGCGCCAGTTTTTCTTTCATCGTTTTCCTCTTTGTTTCAATTGGCATGACCACATCATTATTTGCCGTAAAGTGCAAAAATTTATGGGTCTCCGGGAATTTAAGAAGTCTGTCATTGCGAGCGAAGCGAAACAATCTCAAATGACACCCACGGAGATTGCTTCGGCACAAAAAACGTGCCTCGCAATGACATAATTTCCAAAACCCCTGAATTCCGAGAGAGCCAAATTTATTTCCCAACGAGATTGAAGCTTATTCGTCTCTCGTGTATAATGTAAGCAGGTGTTTCTCCAAACCACAAAAACCGAAGGAGGTTTTCTATGGGAGATGTATTTTCCGGGTTAGCATGTTTTGGCGGGATAATCGTTCTTTTCGCCATCATTTTCTTTATGCTGGCAATACGGGTGGTAAAAGAATATGAACGTGGAGTCATTTTTCGGCTGGGACGATTGATTGGTGCAAAAGGACCCGGTTTGTTTATTTTGATTCCCATTATTGACCGGATGGTGAAAGTTGATTTGCGGGTGATTACATTGGATGTGCCATCGCAAGAAGCCATCACCAAAGATAATGTCACCATCAAAGTGAATGCGGTGGTGTATTTTAAGGTTTTCAACCCCGAAGATGCTATTGTGCAGGTAGAAGACTATCGCCGCGCCACATGGCAAATTGCGCAAACAACACTGCGAAACGTCATCGGGCAAAGCGAGTTGGACGAATTGCTGGCACACCGTGAAAAGGTGAACAATGAGTTGCAGCGCATCATTGATGAACAAACCGAACCTTGGGGCATTAAAGTAACGCTAGTAGAGGTGAAGGACGTGGAATTGCCCGCCAGCATGCAGCGCGCGATGGCTCGGCAAGCAGAATCGGAGCGGGAGAAACGCGCCAAAATCATCCATGCATCCGGCGAGTTTGAAGCCTCGAAACAACTGGCAGAAGCGGCAAAAAATATCAGCAAAGAACCGGCGACCATCCAATTGCGCTACCTGCAAACGCTCACTGAAATTGCAGTCGAGAAAAACTCAACCATCATTTTCCCCGTGCCAATCGATTTGTTGCGCGGAATTTTGACACCATTAACGCCGCCGGACGACAGCGACGACAAAACAAGTTAGACTTTTCACGTGAAGTTTACTGACTTTTCCGCGCAAATAACATACCATACCGGTATAATTTATCGGTATGGGAGTATATTGTGACTGTAAAATTGGTGCTGTTGATTGTGGGAGGACTGTTGGTTGCGCTGGCAAGCCGTTGGGCAGTGACCCCCGCTAGTGGTTTTTGGGGGTGGTCTGTCATAACGATTTTGTTTTTATTGGGACAAGCGCTTGCTCGATTTGAAGACTATCCCGCCGGGTCACGGTGGGTTTCGCGGTTGGAAAAGCGCCGGTAGGGCGTTAGTTTTTCCGCCGCGAGACCCACAGCATACCCAATAGCGCCAGTGGGATTGCCCCGCTGAGGCACGGCAGCCCGCCCGATTTTTCGGGTTGCGGCGCACTCGCCGGCCCGGTCGCTTGCGGTTGTACCGCCGGGGTAGTTTGTGGCGATGCCGCGACAGCCGGTTGATTTTGCGATTCTGCTGCAACGCCAAACTCCGGCAATGGCGGCAAGCCCAAACTGGCGCGCCAAGCATTATCCAGCCCGTGGGTATCTACGCCCAATGCTGCCAGCAGTGCCTTATCGTACAATTCCCCTTCCGAGAAAATATCCAGCAGTTTTTTCATCGCATCGCCGCCATAGGTATCAATGATGAATTTCACCACCGCGCCACTTTCGCCATATGCCAGATTCGCCGCATCCGGGTCGGCGGGAAATGAACTGGATAGCGTTTGCAGCGTCATCAGTGAGTTGGATTTGACGGCGGCTTCAAATGAATGGCGAAACTGCGAGTCGAGGTTTTGGGGGTCTTCGTTATAAACGGCCAATCCTTCATCCAACCAGCGGGGCAAATCGCCATAGGGATTATCGGTGGCTTGATGAATGACCAGATGGGTCAATTCGTGGGTGGTAGCTTTCAACCCCCAATCTAGATTGCCGGGCGTAATGCCGATAACCACCACGCCATAATCGGTAAAAGCCTGCCCGCCCGTCCATTCCTGTGCACCCACCGCAATCGCATCGAGCAAATCTTGGTGCGAACCGTAGATAAAAATCTTTACCTGATTGTCTACTTTTACGCCGATGGTATTTTCCAGCCGGTCAAGCGCGACATTCGCTTGGTCGAACAATGCCTGCCCGAATTTGTCATCGCCGCGATACCAATAAACGCTTACCCGTTCATTGCTCAACACTTTAAAATCGTGGCGATCATCCATATACTCGTATGTTTGTTTGTCGGTTTTCAGCGTTTTGCCGTTGGCATCGGTCAACTTCCACCAGTATTCCACCACAGTGCCGGGCGGAAAGTAAATTTCAGTTTGGTCGATGGCATATTTGGCATCAATCTGAGTGCCCGGCGAAAAATCGGCGGTATTGCGAGTGGTAGCCAATTGCCCCTGCACGCGATAGAAAAACTCCACATCAGTTATTTCGGTTTCCCCGTGCGCAGAGATGGTGGCGATAATATTATCGCGAAACTGACTGGTGATACTTTGTGCATCAACGGTAATGGACGCTTGCGCCCACACTGGAACAACCGCTCCGGCCAACAGCATCAAAACCAACCAAATTTTTCGCATGGCATTCTCCGTTTTTTGGCGCACCGGTGCTAATCTACCAACTTACCAGGGTCGGGCAACGCATCCACAGGAGTATCGCGCCATTTATCGCCTTCCTCAATCAACATTACCGGTATATCTTCTTTGATGGGGTATTTCCGTCCACAATCTTCCTCGGTGCAAACCAGCCATTGGCCATCGCGCACCAACTTTAAGCGGCCGGGGTCATCGCCGGGTTTTCGGGTTTCGCCACTAACGCAGTACGGACATCGCAAAATTTCAAGTAATTCAGTCGAAACAGCCATTTTTCTCCTCTGTATCCGGATTCAAATTAATACTGTGCAATAGTATAGCACAAGCCCATTTTATGGTGAAATTTGCCTTGCCATTACCCGGCATTTCTGAAGGCGGTTTTTGCGCATCGCTCCGGCATATGCTACACTTGCCCGTTGGAAAATCATCTTACACGCCTTGGCAAGAACTCTGTGCCCGCAAGGGTGTTCACGCAAGGCGGAAGCAAAAACGGAGGAAATATGGCTAAACACGTAGTCCCCATGAAATCCCTGCTTGAAGCAGGCGTCCACTTTGGACACCGCACCCCGCGCTGGAACCCCAAAATGCGCCCCTATATCTTCACCCAGCGTAACGGCATCCACATCATCGACCTGCAACAAACCATTCGCGCCATTGACCAGGCGTACCAACTGGTAGTCGACACCGTCGCCAATGGCGGCACTATATTATTTGTCGGCACCAAACGGCAGGCACAAGACAGTGTGCAACAAGAAGCGGAACGCTGCGGTATGCCGTATGTCACCCAGCGGTGGCTTGGTGGCACGCTGACGAACTGGCGCACCATCCGCCAGCGGATTGACTATCTGTTGCAACTGGAAAAACAACAAGCGCGTGGCGAATTTACCCGATTGGTCAAAAAAGAAGCGTTGTCAAAAGAGAAGGAAATCAACCGGTTAAACCGCCGATTGGGCGGTTTGAAAACCATGACTCGCCTGCCCAACCTGCTTTTCATCACCTACATCCGCCGCGAAAGCATCGCCGTGGCAGAAGCCAACACATTGGGAATACCCATTTTGGCAATGGTCGACACCAACTGCGACCCCGACCCCGTCGACCACATCATCCCTTCCAACGACGATGCCATCCGCGCCATTCGGCTTATTGTATCTAAAATGGCCGATGCCGTTTTGGAGGGCAAAGCCATCCAAGCCGCAGAAGAAGCCGAAGTTGAAGATGTAGAACTGTCGGAAGAAGAAGACCAATCACGCTATCTTGGTCCCAGCACGCTGGCAAAACTTCAAACGCAAGAGCCGGTAGCAGAAGAAACCGCCGAAACAGTGGAAGAAGAAGTTCCGGAAGTTGAAGAAGAAGCCGCAGAAGAACCCGAATCAACCGAAGAAGCATAAAAATTACATTGAAATTTTAGGAGGCACAAATTCATGGCTATTACTGCAGCTATGATTAAAGAGCTACGCGAAGCAACCGGCGCAGGAATCCTCGATTCTAAAAAAGCGTTGGAAGCCAATGATGGCAATTTTGACAAAGCCGTAGAATTTTTGCGGGAAAAAGGGCTGGCAAAAGCCGCTAAAAAAGCCAGCCGCGAAGCCAACGAAGGGTTGGTCATCGCACTGGTAGACGGCAAAAATGCCGCACTCGTCGCCGTAAACTGCGAAACCGACTTTGTGGCACGGACCGATGACTTCAAAGCCTTTGCCGAAAGCCTTGCCCAACAAGTGCTGGCTGACGAAAGCTTGACATCCGTCGAAGCCGTGCTCGCCGCCAAATCGGCTGGCAACCCGGAAAAAACCGTTGCTGACGCTATCCAAGAAGCCATCAGCAAACTGGGCGAAAATATCGTTTTACGCAACGTCGCACGCTACACCCAAACAGGCCCCGGCGTCATCGAAGGTTACGTCCATCTGGGCGGGAAAATCGGCGTGCTGGTAGAAATTGGTGTAAACGATGCCGCCGCCGAAGGCGATGCCCTGCGCGAACTGGCACACGACATCACCCTGCAAATCGCCGCCGCGCGTCCGCAATACCTTTCTCGCGACGACGTTCCCGCAGAAATCATCGATAAAGAACGCAACATTTTAATGGCGCAACTGCAGGACGAAAAGAAACCCGACAACATCAAACAGAAAATCGTCGAAGGTCGGATGAATAAATTCTATAAAGAAGTTTGCTTGCTTGATCAACCCTTTGTAAAAGATGACAGCTTGTCAATTTCTCAAATATTGGCAAACCTCGGCAAGCAACTTGGCACTCCCGTAAAAATAAATCGGTTTACCCGATTTGAGTTAGGCGCGTAAACAAATGCGAAAAAAGCCGGAGATAATCACTTCTCCGGCTTTTTTTGAATACCAATCAGGAGCAACCAATGAGCACTCCCAAATACCATCGAATTTTATTAAAACTGGGTGGCGAAGCCCTGGCTACCCCCGAAGGCAGAGGCATCGACCCCCATGCCGCCAACATATTGGCGGAAAAGATAAAACTGGTAAAAGACCTCGGCGTTCAAATTGCAATCGTCATCGGTGCAGGGAACCTGTGGCGTGGCATGAAAGACGGTGCGCCGCATGGTATGGAACGCGCCACCGCCGACCATATGGGTATGCTCGCCACGGTGATGAATTCGCTGGCACTGGCTGATGCACTCGATCGGCATGGCATTGTCACCCGCGTTCAAACCGCCATCGAAATGAAAGCACTGGCAGAACCATACATCCGCCTCCGTGCCATCCGTCATATGGAAAAAGGGCGGGTAGTTATCTTGGGCGCAGGCACCGGCAACCCATACTTTACCACCGACACCGCCGCCGCACTCCGTGCCATGGAAATTGATGCCGAAGTACTCATCAAAGCCACAAAAGTTGATGGCGTATACGACAGTGACCCCGTCACAAACCCCACCGCAAAAAAGATCGACCAACTGACATATATCGAAGCCTTGAATCGGGGCGTGCGCGTAATGGATAGCACAGCCTTAACCCTTTGCATGGAAAACCATATGCCCATCATCGTTTTGAACCTGTGGGAAGATGAAAGCGTACGGCAAGCCGTATTGGGCGAAAAAGTTGGGACCCTTATCTGCTCATAATTGAACTTTGTGCTAAAATATCTATCACAATAGTGGTGACAAAGTTCATCTTGCTAACCGAAGGAGGTTCCAATGATAAAAGAAGTGCTAAACGAAGCCAAAGCCGCAATGGAAAAATCTACCGAAGTGCTGAACAATGAACTGGGTCGGATCCGCACCGGCCGGGCTTCAACCTCTCTGGTAGAAAAACTCCGCGTAGATTATTACGGCACTCCGACACCCTTGCAGCAATTGGCACTCATCTCTGTCCCGGAAGCACAACTCATTACCATCCGTCCATTTGACCCCGGCGCATTGAAAGACATCGAGCGCGCTATTCTACAGTCAGATTTGGGTATCACCCCCAACAACGATGGCAAACTCATCCGGTTGCAGGTTCCTGCCCTAACAGAGGAACGCCGCAAAGAATTGGCCAAACAGGTACACGCTCGAGTCGAAGAAGCGCGTGTTGCCATCCGCAATCTTCGCCGTAACGCGCTGGAAGATTTACGCGAGATGGAAAAAGAAAAGATGATCTCTGAAGATGATTTTTATTCCGCAAAAGAAGACTTGCAAAAACTTACCGATGAATACGTGAAAAAAGCCGGTGAAATCGGGCAAGCAAAAGAAGCCGAAATTATGTCGATTTAACAACGGCGAGACGGTTGATGAAGAACGAGAACACCATCGAAGCAGAGAAACCCAATACCGATTTCCCCCCCCTGCCCAAAGTACCGTACCATATAGGCATCATTATGGACGGCAATGGCCGCTGGGCAAAACAACACGGCATGCCCCGTACTATGGGGCATCGAGCCGGTGCGGAAAATTTGCGAACCATCATCGAAAGTACGGTGGAATTCGGCATAAAAATTCTCACCATTTATGCCTTCTCCACAGAAAATTGGAAACGTCCAAAAACCGAAGTAAAAGGGCTGATGAGCCTGCTGCACTATTATTTCAACCGCGAATTGAATGACCTGTTGAAAAACGGTGTCCGCGTGCGACATTTGGGGAAAATGGATGGCATCGCTCCGCGCACCCAAAACGAGATTCGGCAGGCGGTGGAAAAAACCATTCACAACGACCGGCTCATTTTGAACGTAGCCTTTAATTATGGCGGACGCGCAGAAATCATCGACGCAATTCGGAAAATTGTGGCGGCAAAAATTCCACCGGAAGAAATTTCAGAAGAAACCGTGAATCAATTTTTGTACACGGCCGGGCAACCCGACCCGGATTTAATTATCCGCACCAGTGGAGAATTTCGCACCAGTAATTTTTTAACATGGCAAGCGGCATACGCCGAATATTACATCACCCCCATTTTATGGCCTGATTTCGACAAACAGGCATATTATGAGGCATTAAAAGCGTTTGCCCACCGCAAACGCCGTTTCGGCGGCCTTAACGACGAAGAAGACCCGGACGATTATTAACACAATCGCGAAGTTGTTTGACAGATAATAGTAAAGATTTATGGATTCCCGGTGTCATTTCAATAAATTGGGGTACGATATCGTAGTGGCACGCTGCAGCGTGCCACTACCGGACGACCACAAGGGTTACCCCTACATTTTGAGAAGATACGATTCCCGCTTTCGCCGGAATGACTGTGCTAAAAATCAAGCATGTTTTTCTATAATTTCGGATTCCTGCAAAAGTTTCATTTATTCAGCATGGGTCTCTGGGAATTTAGGGGGTTTGTCATTGCGAGCGCAACGAAGCAATCTCAAATTACACCCGCGGGGATTACTTCGGCACAAAAAACGTGCCTCGCAATGACATAATTCCCAAACCCACTGAATTCCGAAAGAGCCTTTCAGCATTAACCCGCTGAAAAACAAAAAGCCGCACCAATTGGCGCGGCTTTTTTGTTTATGTATGGGCTAAAAGACAAACGAAAGTCCAAACATTAATAGAACCATCACTACGGTTAAGATAAGCATAACACGCATATCGTCATACACATAGTAATAATCTTTCACAAAATCTATTGTGGTTTGTGCCGCAGATGCGTTGCCGTTTGATTTGGCAGCAGGTTTTACAGAAGCAGGTTGTTGCGGCTGTGCAGTCGTTTTTTGCCGTGATTTCTTTCCACTTGATTTGCGGGAACGTTTTGCCATAATATCTCCTCCAAAGTGCCAAAATTGTACTCTTCAATTGAAAATTGGGCAACTTTTCAGGGTGATTACACTTCGCGCCCGGCGTAATTGCGTGCATAATAGGCTTCGTACGCCGCCCCCGATTTTATCTTGCGCCACCAATCTTCGTTTTCCACATACCATTTCACTGTGGCTTCGATAGCCCGTTCAAAATTATATTCGGTGCGCCACCCCAGCGCTTCTATTTTGCTAACATCCAGCGCATACCGGCGATCATGTCCGGGGCGGTCTGTTATCGGCTGGATGAGGCTCTCCGGCTTACCCAGCATCTTCAAAATTGTTTTGGTCATTGTAACATTGGTGGTTTCCACACCTGTACCGAGATTATAAATTTCGCCGGGTGTGCCTTTGCGCAAAACAACATCAATTCCGGCACAGTGGTCTTGCACATACTGATAATCTCGCATTTGCATACCATCGCCATACAACGGCAGCGGTTTATCATCGATGGCATTGGTGATAAACAGCGGGACAACCTTTTCCGGATATTGATATGGACCGATGTTATTGCTGCCGCGAGTGATGGTAATCGGCAAGCCAAAACTGGTGAAGTACGAAAGGCAAAGCAAGTCTCCCCCTGCTTTGCTGGCAGAATACGGGCTGCGTGGTTCTAGATTATCCGTTTCTGTCGAGCGTCCCTCCATCACTTCGCCATATACCTCATCGGTACTGATTTGATGATACCGTTCAATGCCAAATTTTTTCGCCGCCTCCAAAAGCACAAAAGTACCATAAACATCGGTTTGGATGAAACTGCCCGGCTCCATCAGTGAGCGGTCAACGTGCGTTTCGGCAGCAAAATTAACAATTGTGTCGATATTGTGCGCTTTCATTGCCGCATCCACTGCCGATACATCGCAAATATCGCCGTGAACGAAAGTATAATGGGGATTATCAGCCACGGGGGCTAAATTCTCCATATTGCCGGCATACGTCAATTTGTCGAAAACGGTAATATTTACATCATCGTAACGCCCAAGCATATAATGCACAAAATTCGAGCCAATGAACCCCGCTCCCCCGGTCACCAAAATGTTTCTCATTTTTGCTTCTCCTGCAATGAAATTGATTTTCCAATTAACAGCATTATAGACCAATTTACAGAGAACTGCCATCCGCTATTCTGCAAATTGATCTATATGCAAACGTACATCATCCTGCCAAAAAACTGGCTTATTTTTTTTCTGAAATCGTGACCTTCAGGATTTTGTCACCCTCAAACGCGGGTTGCGCCTCCGGGTCTCGTAACGTGAGCGAATCGACCACATCTTGCCCCGAAACAACCTGCCCAATGATGGTGAAATCATCATTTAAATGTTCAGCCGGGCCAAAGGTGATGAAAAACTGTGCGCCGTTGGTATTGGGCCCACTGTTTGCCATTGCCACCACACCCGCTTTGTCGAATTTTCGCGTGTCGACAACTTCATCGGTACAGCGATAGCCGGGCCAGCCGATACCCAAGCCGAGCGGGTCGCCGCCCTGTGCCATAAAATCGGCGAGTACGCGGTGGAAGGTTGTGTTGTCGTACCACCCTTTTTCAGCCAAAAATGCAAAGCTGTTGGTATTGAGCGGAGCAGTATCAGAGAACAAATCGATGACGATATCGCCTTTTTCAGTTTCGATGGTTGCCTGATATTGTTTGCCAGCTTCCAACACTTGTTCCGGCTGGTTGTATTGCATTTCTAGCGTGCGGATAATTTGCAAAAAGAAGTCAACCCCTTCTTTATTCAGCGGCAAATCTTGTGAGGGGAATTCATAGCCGTTGATGAAAATTGTCGGCGTTCCGCGCAGGCCTGCATCTTGTGCGGCCGTTTCGGCATCTGCCACTATTTGTTTCAGTGCCGGGTCGTCCATATCCGCCAAAAATTGGTCTCGATCTAAGCCCAATTCAAAAGCATAATTGGCAAATAATTCTTTTGCTTGTTCCGGCGCAAAGTTTGACCAATCGCGCTGTCGTTCAAAAAGCAAGTCGTGGAATTGCCAGAATGCATCTTGTTTGCCGGCAGCTTCTGATGCGATAGAGGCCAATACGGCTTTATCGTGAATACCGGACAGGGGAAAGTGCCGGTAAACGAAGTGCATATCATCGCCATAAGTTTCTTGGAGTTGCTCCAACACGGGAGCAGCAGCAGCACAGCCCGGTCATTGAAAATCGCTGTACTCGATGACTGTTATCGGTGCCGAATCGGGCCCGCCGGATTGCCACTCATCGGCAGAAACCGGCGCAATCTTGCTGTTTTTAGTCAAATCAATCAAGTTGGTAATCGGTTCGGGGTAACATCCGGGGGGAACCGGTGTCGGTGTTTCGACCACTGCCGGCGCTTCTGTTGCCGTCGGTTCTGCCGGTGCTTCTGTCGCCACAGGTGCGACAGTTTCGGCAGTGGTGGGCGTGGGTTGCACTTGCGCAACCGCAGTGGGTTCAGTATCTGTTTGACTGGTTGTTGTGCCACAAGCCGCAACCGACAGCATCAAAATCATCAATAGGGGGAGTATTTTTTTCACAGCACGTCCTCAATAGAATATTTACCCGTCTCGGGTACAGAGGTATTGTACACAGGGGTTGAAATTGAACAAATGAAGGTATAAGTGCCTTTAATAGTGAACCACAACCAATGTGCCGGGGTTGTCGGCCGTGGCATTCACATACCATGCACCATCGGGGAGCACAGGCGTTGCCCAGTTGAATAATTGTTCAGCATCGGGTAGCGCTAAATTTACACAGCCGTGGCTCATCGGATGACCAAAATTGTTGTGCCAGTATGCGCCGTGCAAGGCATATCCACCGTAAAAATACATGGTGTGCGGCACATTGGGCAGGTCGTACCCGGGACCAACCATACGGGTAGAGACCAATTTTTGGTAAATATGAAACTTGCCAACCACCGTCGGGGTGCCGGGTAAACCGGTGCTCACGATGAAATGCATTACCGGTACCGTTCCCTCCCATGCAGTCAGGCTTTGTTCGCTCAAATCAACTTCGATCCATTTCTCATTGGGATTGCCGGGGTTATAAACCGGCGGAACCGGGGTGGGAGTGGGCGGGATGGGGGTTGCGGTGGGTATAACCGGTGTCGGCGTATCTGTGGGTGGCACGGGAGTGTTGGTGGGCGATGGCGTCGCCGTGGGCGGCACGGGGGTGTCGGTGGGTGATGGCGTTGCCGTGGGTGGCACGGGGGTATCGGTGGGCGACGGCGTTGCCGTGGGCGGCACGGGGGTGTCGGTGGGGGGTAGCGGGGTGAAAGTCGCCGCGAGGGTGACGGTAGCGGTTGCCGTGGGACGCAAGTCTGCCAGCGTTTGTCTTCCCAGCACCAGCAGCACCACCGAAATAATGCTCACCGCCACAATGCCGAACACAATCAGCGCAATCAAGGGTCGAAATCTGCGGCGGGCTTGCTGGGCAATGACACCTTTTTGTGCATTTTTACGAGCTTCATCGGTGGAAAAAGATGCTTTCAGTGTGTCTGAATCGGTGTGCGCGGCAGAGGGGTGGGTTTGGGCAAGACTTGGCGGCACCTGCGATACAGAAGCATCCGATTGCTGCGCTTGTGCCCATAATATACCCTGTTTCGCGCGTTCGTTTTGCGGGTCAATCTCCAACACACGGTTCAGGTAGAAAATTCGTTTATCAAATTCGGTAGAGAGATACGCCAACCACAGCAACACCGAAATATTCTTCGGGTCGTCACGCAGTGCCGATTGCAGGGTTAGCCGCGCAGCGGTGCGGTCTCCGGCTTTGAAGGCCGCAATGCCCGCTTTTAATTTTTGTTGAACGATTGTCGGGTCTGTCATATACAAATCTCACTCATCTGAATAGGAATATAGTACCACATTTTTACCCGAATGGCAATTAAATATCCGTTTTTAACGGGTGCGTTTCACATCTTGGGCGGGATTGAAGAAATATTCGGCAGCCTACAGGAATTTCGCCTCGAATTAAAATTCAAGGCTCAAAACTTAAGCCGACTTAAGTCGGCTTGGGCTTTTAGCCCGGAAATTCATTTCCGGGTTAAAATTTGCCTGAAAACTGAAACGCACCTGTTTTTAACGCTCGCGAAACCAATTTGTCGCAAACTGTTTCACCGGCTTCGACGACACCATCGCGCAAGACCACACTGCGTTCCAACCGCGCGCCTGCACCAATTTGTGCGCCCGATTCAATGTACACGGCCTCTCCCAGCCGGACATCCGGCGGAATGAGAACGCCGTTTTCCACAAAAACAGGGGGCACGGTCGAAATACCATCCGGCGACACGTTGAGCGCGGGTGTTTGGCGTAACCACCATATATTCAATTCCCATAAATCTGTCGGAATGGTCAATTCCCAGCGCCACGGGGTTTGGACATACCCCAACCCGCCCGAATCACGGATCATCATTTGGATGGCATCCTGCAATTCCATCTCTCCCCGTGCCGATACCGGTACCCGCTGCAAATATACCAGTAAATCAGGATTGAACGCATACAATGCCAGCGAGCCGATGTCGGATGGGGCTTCTGCCAATGTCGGTTTTTCCACAATCCGCGTCACCAACCCACCGGCTATTTCGACACTACTGGCACGCGGGATCACTTCCGGCGGCAATTGCATCAGTGCCAGTGTGGCGGGAGCAGTGTGCTCGATGTGCCGTTGCACCAATTCAGCATAAAAATCAGCGGGATACAGGCTGTCGCATGCGGTCACAACAAACGGCTCATCAATATACGGTGCCACTTGCATCAGCGCATGCGCCATCCCACCCGCGTAGGGTTGAATCACAAATTGAACCGATACACCAGCCGGCGGTGTACTCTCAAAATATGGGCGGATATCGGTATCTTTGGCAGAAATGACAATAATGATACGCGAGATTTTTGCCCGTTGCAACTGTTCCACCACACGAACGATAATGGGTTTACCCACCACCGGCAGCATCGCTTTGGGCCGAGTTTCGGTCAACCCTTGCATTCGAGAACCACGCCCCGCCGCCAAAATGACCCCAATCATACCAACTCCTTTTTTGCGCCTGTTTGTCCGGCAAGTAATTCGGTACAGGCTTGCCAAACTTCATCCACAGATGCGCCGTTTTCCCACGAGAAATTTGTGGCATGCCCTTGTCCCACACCGCCGGACGGAACTTGCCATGCGCGCCAAACGGTTCTGACCTGCTCTGCCGGGGCAAACGGCCCGTAACGGCGTGGGTCTGTCGGGCCAAAGATTGCCACTGTGGGGCAACCGGCAGCCACCGCAACATGCATCGCGCCGGTATCACCGCCCACAAAAAGCCGCGCTCGGCGGCACAGTGCACCGAATTCATCCAGCGATAGCTTTCCGGCAACAATTTCCGCAGAGGTTTGCATCTGGGCAGAAATTTCTCGACACAGGGGCAGGTCATCTGCCGTCCCGCTGAATAATACCCGCCATCCCTCGCTTGCCAAACGGTCTGCTAAAGTGGCAAATCGGTCGGGGGGCCAACGTTTGCCGGTCATCTGCATGCCGGGGTTCACCCCACCGGCAGGATGCAAAATGACAAACGGCAGTGTTGCCAGCGGCGCGATTTTTTCAGCGGCAGCCGGTGACGGATAAAACGCCGTCCAAAACATCTGGGTAGTCTCCCATCCCGCAGTGGTACAATCCAAATAGATTTGGGCTTCGTGGCGCGGTTTTTCGGGAACCGTCACCCGCATTGTGTGGGCAAATCCGCGATACCGGCTATCCAACCCCAGCCGATGCGGGATTTTCGCTAACCATGGTACCAATCCCACCAATGGCGATCTATCCAGCGTCACAGCCAAATCGTAATTGCCTGCCCGCAACTTTCGCGCCAATTGAAGAATATCCCGCCAAGAATACGCGCCCTGCCCCACAGCCCCGGTATCGATGAGCGTTTGCACGTGCGGATTGTGTGCCAACGCGGCGCGGCTCCAACTGCCCACAGCCACATCAATACGGGTGTGCGGAAAACGGGTAGCCAATGCCGCCAGTGCTGGCGTCGCCAACACAACATCGCCCAGACAACATGGTTTTATCACCACCAATTTTTGCGGCGAAGGGGGTAAATTTTGCCGAGTGAAGAGCGGGTGCAAACTGCGTCCCGCTGCGGTGACAAGCCATGTTTTCGGCATAAACATTCCTTTTATGATGATACTACTGAAATTGTATCGGTAGTCGCCCCGGTTGCCAAATTGTGGCAGCCACAGCGCAAACAGCACCTATTTAACCTCAGTTTGGAGTTTTTGTCATTTCGGAAATTTCCGAAGGGGTGACACAGGGGGATGGGGAAAACCCGAAACTCGGAAGTTTCACCAACAATACCATAATTTTTATTTTGTCAAAGCCTTGACTGCGTAAGGTGAGTTAATTTTTTGAAAACCAGAATCGCAAAAATTGGCAGTTTAGTGTAAAATATATGAGATGTTTAACTTTGAATATTACATGAATTTGAATAGCAAATATACAGGTGAATTATGGAACTGAAACCGGCATACATTACCATCGTTGAAGGTCCTCCCCCCGATTTTCAAGAAGTCTCTAACCGCTGGGCTTCCAGTGTACTGGAAGGCAGCACGTTAAATCAAGTGGCGTTGGTGCAGATGAGAACCTTTGACGGCCCGAAATTACTCCAACGGTGTGAAAATGCATGGGCAGAAGGTCGTCCGGCACGGCTAAACTTCCCGTTGGGCGATGGCGCTCGCGGCGAGTTGGATATCGTGGCCGCCCGCTGGGAGCAGGTCGCAGAGGGCCACAAAATTTATCTATGGGTACGCATCGACGCAGAATTTGAAATCGAAGAAGTGGACGGAGACAGTCCCTTCAGTTTTAATTAACCCGAAACAACACGAAATATTTTACAAGCCGTGGAAATTATTTCTGCGGCTTGTTTGTATTTTTGGGCAAGACATGCTTAAAAATACTTGTAGCCCGTATAGGAGTATGGTATAATTTCTCAACCGAGCCAATACGGCAAGGAGGATAGATTATGATAGAAGTAACCATCGATAGCATCCGTGTGAGTTTAATGTCGCAGCACCGGGTTGTTGTTTTAAAAGAAGCCGATGTTGAACGCTATTTGGCTATTTGGATTGGCCCCGACACCGCCGAGGCCATTCACATGCATTTGCAGCAAGTTGCAGTTGCTCGCCCGATGACCCACGATTTGATGAAAAACATCATCCGCGCGATGAACGCCAAAGTATCGCACATCGTTATCAACGATTTGCGCAACGATGTTTTTTACGCCCGCATCGTGCTGGATGTTGACGGCAAGAGTATTGAAGTTGACTCTCGCCCCAGCGATTCGCTGGCACTGGCTGTCCGTTGCGGTGCAAAAATCTTTGTCAATGATACCGTTATGGAACAAGCCGGCATAAAGCCGGAAGAAGGTATCGACATCGAACTGCTGTTCAGTGGCGCAGCAGCCGCTTCCGGCGAAGCAGCCGAAGGAGAAGAATCCGAAGAGGATTTGGACATCTTCCGCGATTTTGTCGATTCATTAGATTTGGATGATTTAGGCTAACGCCTTTTTCCACACACCATTCCTTTTTCATCGAGCCATAAAAACCGGGTGCGCCGAACTTTTCGCGGCAAATCGCCGTAGAAGCCGGTTCACCCTGCCAAAAATTTTAAGGATATAGCCGATGGCAGGCAATAACAACCACAATACAACCGCGCCCAATAAACCGGTTCCCCACAACATCGAGGCGGAAGAAGCCGTACTCGGCGCACTGCTCATCGACCCGGATGCAATTTTGCGGGTGAGCACATTTTTAGAACCGTCCCACTTTTTTTTGCAGCGCCATCAATGGATTTACGAAGCGATTCGGCAGCTTCACGAACGGCGCGAACCGACCGACCTCATCACACTAACCGACGAACTTCGGCGTCAAGGGCGGCTGGAAGACGTGGGGGGCGCAGCGGCGCTGGCCGATTTGAGCAGCGTAACCCCCACCTCTATCCATGTGGAATATTACGGCAAAATCATCGAACGCACCGCCGTGTTACGCCGCTTAATTGACGGTGCCACAAAAATTGCCCAACTGGCATACGAAGATGTGGACGACGTGGAAGAAATCATCGACCGCGCTGAATCAATCGTCTTTGGCGTGTCTGAACAACGCGCAAGCAAAGACCTAAAACCCATCCGCACCGCCATTGACGCCTATTTTGACCGCATTGAATACCTCAGCCAGCATCAAGGTGAAATTGTCGGTATCCCCACCGGGCTGAAAGATTTGGACAAATTGTTGGGCGGGATGCAACGGTCTGACCTGCTGATATTGGCAGGACGCCCCGGGATGGGTAAAACTTCACTCGGATTGAGCATCGCCCTGCAAGCCGCCCGCAAATGGGACAAACGCATCGCCATTTTCAGCCTTGAAATGAGTGACGAGCAACTGGTGCAACGGCTTCTATCCGCCGAAACCGGCATCGACAGCCAGCGGCTGCGGTTAGGGCAAATCCGCGAGCAGGAATGGCCTGTTTTAATGCAAGCCACTCAACTACTGGCAAACACATCGGTTTTCATCGACGACACCCCCGCCATCAGCGTTATGGAATTGCGCACCAAAGCCCGCCGCATCGAAGCCGAATACGGGCTAGACCTGATAATTGTTGACTACCTGCAATTGATGCGCGGTTCCGCCCGCTCAGAAAACCGCCAGCAAGAAATCAGCTTCATCTCCCGCTCGCTGAAAGAACTTGCCCGCGAATTGAAAGTGCCGGTATTGGCACTCAGCCAGTTAAGCCGCGCCGTCGAAAGCCGTCACGACAAGCACCCCATGCTCAGCGACCTGCGCGAATCCGGTTCTATCGAACAAGATGCCGACGTGGTAATGTTTGTATACCGCGATGAAATCTACAATCCCGATACGGAATTTCCCAACATCGCCGAGATTATTGTCGCCAAACACCGTTCCGGTCCCGTTGGGCAATTCCAGGTGTATTTCAAAAAGGAACTCACCCAGTTTATAGATTTGGAAACCCGCACTCAACCGCTAGATTATTAACTTACCTTACGCACCTTAAAACTTGACAAAGTTTGATATGTCACTTTAACGATTTTACCCCCTCCCCAAAATTTGGAGGAGGGGGAACAACTTGACTGCGCAAGGTGAGATTTAAAGTACTTTTACAAAAAGTTTAATGTTTTACCGGATAAATTCAAGCGACCAGTAGCAAACAGACAAATGACAAACGATTTTAACGGTTTTCCCGACGGTGCATTAAAATTCACCGCTGTACCCAATCTATTTTTCACAAAATTACTGCCGCAAATCGACAATTTGGCGGAGTTAAAAGTAACGCTGCATTTTTTGTGGCTGCGCCAGTATGAAAATAAAAACGCTGTCAGCCGCGAAGAACTATTGACACACGAAACACTCATCACCGGCTTGGCGGCAATTTCGCCCGACCCGTTTGAAGCCCTGACCGAAGGCTTGGAACGTGCCGTCGCCCGCAAAACACTGCTGCACGCCCGCGCATCCGACAACAATAACGCTCACGATTGGTATTTTCTCAACAGCGAGGGTGGCCGTATCACGCTGGAAAAAATGAAGGCGGGCGAACTGGGTGTGGTTGATGTCAGCGGCGCAGATATTGCCTCGCCGGCGTATGCCCAACGCCCAAACATTTTCGAACTATACGAAGCCAACATCGGGTTGTTGTCGCCTATTCTGGCTGATGAATTGAAAGACGCAGAAATGACCTACCCCCCCGGCTGGATTGAAGAAGCATTTAAAATTGCCGTGGAAAATAACGTGCGCAAATGGAGTTATATCCGTGCCATTTTAGAAGGGATGGCAACCGAAGGAAAAGAACAACATGGAAAGCATAAGCGAGCGCCTGAAAAAGATACGCCAAAACGCTGGTACACCGATGAAGAACGCGAACTCTTCATCCGCTGAACCGACCACCGACAACAAAGCAGATGTATGCCCCATTTGCGACGGCACCGGCTTTCTGCGCCTCGATTTGCCGGTTGGACACCCCGATTTCGGCAAAGTTGTCCCCTGCGAATGTCGGGTAGAAACTGTCCAAGAAGAAAAACTTTTGCACCTGCGGCAAATCAGTAACCTCGACAAAATGGGGCATCTGACATTTGATTCTTTCCGTCCAGAAGGCTTCGGGCTAGACCCGGTGCGCAGTCAAACATTAAAAATGGCATATCGGCAAGCCCTCGAATTTGCCGAAGAACCCAAAGGCTGGGTAACCTTTATCGGCGGGTATGGTTGCGGAAAAACCCATCTGGCAGTGGCCATTGCCAACTACCGCATCCAAAACGAAAAACCCGCACTATTTGTCGTTGTTCCCGACCTGCTTGACCACCTGCGCGCCGCATTCAGTCCGCAAAGCACATCCACATACGATGAACGCTTCGAGCAAATCCGCAACGCGCCGCTCCTCATTTTGGACGAC
>Ga0114931_10002932_pt1 | contig 21631 bp, 30 predicted proteins | sample 2SBtaG_FD_89579 | JGI IMG/M metagenome (GOLD analysis project Ga0114931, IMG submission 89579) | Deep subsurface microbial communities from Kolumbo volcano to uncover new lineages of life (NeLLi) - 2SBTROV14_V59a metaG | ecosystem: Environmental > Aquatic > Marine > Volcanic | place: Kolumbo... | reverse complement strand
TGATATTTTTCTTAACTCTTTCTAATACTTCGTTTGGTGGCACGGCAATGTATTTGATTGGTTTTCATATTTTCATAATAACAAAGCCTTTCTTTTCTAAACTTTCTAAAACATCATATGATCTGCTTCTTGGAACATTAGCAATATCTGATAATTCTCCTGCTGTACTTACGCCTCTGGACAAAAGTGCTGTCCATATTTTTGCTTCATAGCTATTAATGCCAAAATCTTTTAATTTAGTTAAAAATTCTTTTCCTACTATCATATTAATACCACCTGTATTTGTTAATTGTTATAATTGAATAGTAAGGAAACGCAAATGCATTTATAAACTTTGCTGTTTGTAACCATTAAAGAGTGAAGAAAATAATAAATTAATAGGTAAAAAGGAGAAAAAACACTATTTCCTTCACTAGAGAAGCAATAAAAAGAATATTACTGCAATAATAGAAGAAAAACAATCTTTAGACGACGTATTAAACGAAAACTATCACGACCTAGAAATTACGCTAGCAGGGGAAAATGCTCAACAACAAAACAAATATACCTATTTTCATCATATTTTGAACCAAAAAACGCAATGAGATTCTTTAAAAGCAATTTATACGACACACATCTCATTAAGCTTTAAAATAGAGTTTCAACACAAAAGAATATGAGAATTAAAGCTAAAACTAATAAAAAACCCATTTAATAACAAGAAAATAAGAACTTCAACAAAAAATAGCTCTAAAATACCTAAAATCAGACTTAAACGTAAGCTACTATTCAAACAATGATTAAATATCTTCTTTAAGAGCTTCTTTTTCAGCTTTAGGAGCTTCACTTACAACTTTTTGTTTTGCAGGTTCAGTTTTTTTAATAGCCTTTTGCGAACTAACTTTATCTGGTGCATTCTTCTTGACTTTCTGTTTCTTAGGTCTATCAACAGATTTCTTAGGTTTAGAATCTTTCAATTCAATGCCCAACTTAGAAAATGCCTTTTTAACCTCAGCACTAGAAGCGTTATCTCCAAGTTTAAGAACTTGACTTAAAGGTTCTAAATGCTTAACATTACACTTTCTTCGCCTAGTTTCCCCATCAATAATAACAAAATTACCATCAACTTTCTCTACAACCACACATTTTTTGTTTGCATCTCTTCCTGCAAGTTTTACACAAAGCCTTCCTACTTCAAATAACATTTTTTTATCCTCCTTGACCCTAAAGAATCTCGTTCGTCACCGAAACGATTGGTCATTTATTCTTCTGATCTTGCTCTTCTCTTAATTTCCGCCCTTGAAGCTCTTGATGATAAAACGCCTCCAAAAGGTCTTGATGGTCTCTTCTGACTCTTAGACATATTCTTCATTTTTCCAGGTAATGCTCTAGGAACTCCTTTAAGGGTTTCGCCAGTCACAGAGCAAACACCTGCTTTAGGCTTTCTTCTATCATACCTAGTCTTGGTTCCATTCACAGTTTTAACCTGAACTCTTCTAAAAGTTCTTGATTTAGTCTTACTTTGTACCATGTACAAAAGGAAAGAGAATCCATTTATAAATGTTATTGTCACTTCTTTTTAAATGAATAAAACAAATATTTGAGTTGTTCCTCAGACCAACCTTCTGAAAGCATTCTTTTCTTAATAGTATCATCCTTAAAATTTAAATTTCTCATTTCATAAATATATTCCTTAGCATTCAAAAGAGCCTTAGGAGCAATTCCCGGATTTTGTATAAAAACCTTTACTTTAGTTTTTCTTTTTCTAGAAACAAAGAAAACAACGAGACTAACAACTGCTAAAATAGCAAGAGTTCTCAAAACACTCCAAAGCCAATTCAAAGAAGCATCCTTATCAATTACAGAATCTTCAGCTGAAACCTTAGGAGTATTAATAACATCACCAACCAAATTAGTCTCATTAACATCATCTATTTCTTGAGCAATATTTTCTTGCACAGCAGTTTTTTTCTCGCCTGAAACAGAATAATAACCAAACATTTGAATATCTGCCTTATAATATTGAACACCGTTTGTTGTTCTTAGAAATCTGGCTTTGACCTTTTTCCATTCATTATCATAAACCATTAAAAAAACATGTTTTTTATCTACACTGTTTTTTCTAAGCCAAGAATTATTAACAGAAAAAGTAACAGACATTTCATCCAAATCAGAAGACTCAATATTAGTTCCTATAACTTCAATTAATTGATAATTTTTAAATTTAGGTTTAGCTAGTCCTGCAGGATAATCTAAATGTCTTTTGACTTTAATACTAACATCAATTAAATTATTCTTTGAAACAAAAGAAACTTCACTAAAACTAATATCCTCACTGTCAATAGTTAAAGTATTATCCTTATTTTTTGAAACTGTTTGAAAAAATTCAGTGGCAGAATAACTACCAGTAGTACCAGCACCGCCGCCACCTCCTCCTCCACCGCCGCCACCACTTCCGCCTGTGTTGTCTTCTTCTACGACAGGTACAGATGTAGGTTCAGTAAAAGAAATAATTTTGAAACTATGAGAATAATTAGAATTATTGCCAGACCCAAAAATAGTTTGAACTAACGATGTGGAATAATTTGAATTGTTTCCCCCGACATAAATTTGCCCTATTTGAAAAGAATTATTATAACTGTTTGAAGTTCCATCATAAGCTAATGCAAATGAAATTAGAATTAATAAAAAGAAAAGAAAAATTGAAAAAAATTTGTTATTCATCTTTTTTAACACCTAACAAGTAGCCGATGAGTTCTCAAATTCAACCCAAGCAGTACTGTTACAAAAACAAGGTTTGTTTGAAGTGTCATCCATGTAAAATGCTCCTTTATTATTTGAATCACAAGTACCAGGCGAATCAGTAGGAGTCATAACAGCAATAGTCGAAATATTAATTTGATTAAAAACAACATTGCTTGTTGTGTTTACATCTTGGTCAAATGTTGTTGCACCAGAAATATCACTCAAACAATTTCCACCAGTAATACAAACATCACCAGAAGCATTAATGTTTCCTAAAACATCAACTCTTTCACCAGGATTAAAAGTGCCAAAACCAGCATTGCCTCCACCCATTATTAAATCTCCACTTGAAATAAACACATCTAACGTAGTTGAAGTATTCGTTGAAGTATTAATCCAACTACCAGTACCATCAGCAATTCCTGTTTGATCAGAACTGCAACTTAATGTTGAACCATTATAAGTTAACTTGTCACTTCCTGAACAAATTGGAATGTTTGAAATGTTTTGATACTCAATAATCCACGCACTAACTGTGTCTTTAACAATGTAATTTGATTGATTTGCAGTCCAAAGAGGATCACTTTCAGACGATAAATATGAACCTAAATCACTAATTTGACTTTCAGTAATTGAAACATTACTCCAATCACTAACATTAATACTTAAAAAGAAAGGACTTCCTGTTGTATTAACATTCTGATCTATTTCTTGATTTGCTCCGATGATAGCACTCAAACAATTTCCACCAGTAATACAAACATCACTAACACTTGAAACATTAATCGAACCATTAACATCAAGTAGTTCACCAGGCGTTGGCGTTCCAATACCTACATTTCCACCCATGATTGCCATAACATTGTTTTGCGAGATACTGTAAAATGTCCCATCAAGACCAACAGCAAAAGTTGACTCCCCACTTGCTTCAATATTTCTACCCATAGCTATTGCACCATAATCTCCTGAAGCAGTTGTGTTAAATCCTAAAGCAGTTGCACCATAATTTCCTGATGCAGTCGTTTGATAACCTGCTGCAAGCACACCAGAATTTCCAGAAGCTATTGATCCTTCACCCAAAGCAACAGCACCATCCCAACCACTAGCAGTTGCATAATAACCAAGAGCAGTAGCACCATTTGAACCAGAAGCAGTTGTTTCCCTACCTAAAGCAGTAGCACCATCCCAACCACTAGCAGTTGCATAATAACCAAGAGCGACAGAACCACCATCTCCTTTGGCAGCACTACTCAAACCAAAAGCAACACCACTACTACCATTTGCAGTTGTATTATAACCTCCTGCAAAACTATAATTGCCGCTAGCGTTAGTAAGATAACCCAAAGCAACAGCACCAAGATCTCCTGAAGCAATCGAATAGTATCCTCCAGCCAAACCATAATCCCCTGTAGCCTCTGAATTTTGACCAAAAGCAGTAGCACTACCTCCACTAGCAATAGTTCTATATCCTGAAGCTAAAGAACCATATCCTCCACTAGAAACAGTGCCTCTTCCTATTGCAATTGCCCCATAACTACCATTTGATACAGTTTCGTGACCTAAAGCAACTGCTCCCCACATACCACTTGCAATAGTATCTCTACCAATAGAAATGGCTCCATAATCTCCACTCGCAATAGCACCTTCTCCTAAAGCAATTGCACCAACAGAGCCATTTGCACTGACGCTATATCCAGCTGCAAAACTAAAATTACCTATATTTGAATCGTCCCATTGAGTGCCATTTACCATTCCTGCTCTAAAAGCAGCTTTTTCTGGAATCCACATCATTCTTGTTCCTGCACCAGCAGCAGGAGTTGAACCTGTTGTTTCATTAAACAAAACAGAACCATTTTTCACAACAAAGTTTCCATTAACAATTGTATCTGAAAAACTTCCAATATTTGAAATAAACATTTGTCTTTCGTTGCCATCAAAGTCTAAATCTTCGCCGTTAACGTAAATTTCCATGTAATAAGTATCGCCGTAAACTAAGGATAGTGAGGTATTACTTCCTAAAACAACATCGTATTCTCCGTCGACGATTGAGCCGTTAAAATCATTTCCGGAGTCAAATACAATAGTTCCACCAGTTTCATTATTATAAATAACAAACTGGATATCTCCCGAAGTAGACGAACCATTAGTAAGGGTTACTTCCCCTTGTATGTTCATCAAATCTGCAGAAACAAACGCAGAAAACACAATAATAATTATTCCAAACAATACGGCTACATATATTTTGTTCATTTTTTCCTCACCTTAGCACAATAAAATAGAATATTAACATATTCCACCCAACCCAATATATCTTTAGCAAAATAGTTTATATATTTATCGATATTTTTAGACGTGGAAATCTTTTTTTAGAATCTCTAAGAAGTGAGGAAAATCAGGAACAACACTTTCTTTCTCTATTTCAGAAACAGAATAATACCTAGATTTTTCTTTATCAAATATATCTTCATTGGCTTTCAAATCGCCTGAAACTATTCTTAAAAATTTATGAGCAATGGCTTTAACACCTTTTAGTGTAACAAATTCATAAGCACCTAGGTACTGCGTTTTTTTAATTTTTACAATACCAGAAACTTCTTCATATAACTCCCTGGTTGCTTCATCTTCAAGTTCAGATAAACTGGGTTTTAAAGGAATAATACAATTTTTAGCTTCAACTTTTCCACCAGGAGTTTCTAAACAATTATTTCTAGAAAGAAGAAATATTTCTTGTTTTTCATTTAAAATAACATTTCCTGACAAAATCATTTTTATGCTATCTTCATTGCTTTTCTTACAATGATACTGGTTAATACCGAAAGTAAAACATATGACCAAAGCCAAGAAAGACCACCTAATATAGGAACTCCTTCAAACGGTTTAACTGGCTTGTTACCTATAGTAACAGATTTAAGTTGAGAATCTTTATATTCTGCTAAAGGATTTTCGTAGTTTTTTTTATTGGAAACTATTACTTCTTTTGTTTGTTTGAAAGTATCCCCTTCTAAAAGAAAAGTATATTGACCTTCTTTTTCAGGTGTTACAACCCACCGCGCTTGCTTTAAGCCTTCTTTTTCAGGAAAGAATTTGTCATCATAAGTTATTTTCATTTCAGGAACAGATGTTACATTAATATCAGAGTATTCTCCTGTATAAGTTTCTGCAAGTGTTGCAGTAATTGTAAATGGTTGATTAGGCATCAAAGGTTCATAAGCAAGCGTGCCTGTCATCCAAGAAAATAATAATATTAAAGGAATAAACGTGTAAAGCATAGGTTTAAATGAAGATTTCATCATCTCCATATTTTTAGACATCATTTCTTGTTGAATCTCCATCATTTTCTTCTGGTTATTCTTATTTTTCTTCATCTTATCACGAAGTTCTTTGATGACTTCTTTATTTTTTTTAAGCTTTTTTTGATCAGTTGTATATTTATAGATTAAAGTAGTAATAATTGTTATTATTATAGAAACTATTAGAATTATAAGTACATAACTCAAACTTAAAAACGAATTGTATATTGATTCAAAAAAAGCCATTTGTTTCACCCCAAAAAAACCGGTATTTAGCGTTCTAAACCCAGTAATCTGTTCATTTTTATCCTGTCATGAATTTTCTCATCATAGGATTCATATCATACATGTGTTGTTTAGCTATATCTTCATATAACTTGTAAATAATCATAACTGTAAGTAAAATACCTGTTCCAGAACCAATTGCACCTGTTAAATTAGTCACTCCTGCTACAAAACCAATTGTTAAACCACCCATAACTGTTAGAGGTCCAATATATCTTTTAAGAAGTCTTTCTAAAACTCTTTTATCCCTTCTAAAACCAGGAATTTGAAGTCCTGAATCAATCATTTGAGTTGCTTGACTTGATGCATCAAGACCTGATGTTTGAACCCAAAAAATACTAAAAATCATAGCTCCAAATGTGTATATAACTAAATAAATTGCTGCGTGCCAAACATTTGCCCAACTAAATGCACCTATTAACATTTGTTGAACAAAATTTTGACCACCAAGCCACGTAAGACTTGTTGAATCAACACCCAAGAATCCTGCAAACAGCCGTATATTAGCTAAAAGTGCAGAAACTAAAATAATAGGAAGAACATTAGCATATAAAAAATTCAGTGGCCAACGTACACCCTGACCTTTTATTCTTCCAAAACTAAGAGGTATTTCAACCTTCATAGCTTGTAAATATACAACTAAAAAGAATATTGCCAGTGTTGCTACCACATTTGCAAAACTTATTTCAAGCACACCCTGACCAGCTGCTGCCGGAGAAGCTATTGTAAAGAATATTGCGATAACTGCTCCAATTGGAATTCCACCATCTCCCATTAATGGATTAAATAATCCTGGGAATATTCGCTGGCTTACTCCTGCTGCAATAAATAAACTTATACCTGAACCAAAACCATATTTGCTTATAATCTCATCCATCACCATAATTGCAAGTCCGCCAATTGTTACTTGAATAATTAGAATAACAGGACTAATTCCTGCTGAAGGCCTAAGTCCTCCCATGAGTACAAATATTGCACTTTCTAAAAATATAAATAATATGGATAATAATTTTTGAATACCTTGAAATCTTCTTTTTCCTTCTTCGGATTGAAGATCGAAATTAACAAGACCTGAACCATTAAGCAATTGCAAAACAATGCTTGCTGTAACAATAGGACCAATACCAAGGGAAATAATACTACCGAAACTTGCACCAAGAATTGTAGATAAAAACTCGAATCGTTGAAGCGCATTAGCTCCTAATCCATAAAGAGGAATTAAACCTAATAAGAAGTATAAACCTAAAATAATACCTGTCCATCTTAGTTTCTGAGAAAAAGATTGTCTTTTTTGTGTAGACGGCTTAATCTCAGGAAGATTTTCTATTACTTTGTCGATAAAAGCCATTTTTTCGTTTATTCGTTCTCTTCAACTTTTTCTTTAACTGGTTCCAAACTTTTTTTCTTTGAATCTGATTTAAGAGCACTATCTTTTACTGATTTATCTTTGCTGTCTTTTGCGTTCTGAATACTAAGAACAGTTATTTTTCCACCAGCTTTTTCTATTTTTTCCTTAGCTCTTTGAGATGCTTCTTTAATAGTTATATTTATTTTTCTTAAAACTTTACCTGATCCAAGTAATTTATTATAACCAAGCACCATTAAGTTTATGTCATAGACATCTCCTTTTTTATTTGCTTTATTTTCAAGAACCAATTTGTCAATTATTGAATCTAAATGTGAAATATTAATAGTTTTTATTTTTGTATTGGCAAGAGATGTGAAACCCATTTTGCCTTTTCCAAACCCTTTATCTTTCCAGTAAAGAGTTTTTTTAGCGTCTCCTTTCTTTCCAGATCCAGCTCTACCTCTACCCCCTCTGTGACCAGCGCCTCTGTGTTTTTTCTTAGCGCCCCAGCCATGAGTCCAGCTTCCTCTTTGTCTTGAGTTTTTCTTTCTTTTTATGTGAGTCATTTTAAATCATTCTTTTTATTAAATCATTAATTGCAGCGCCTCTAGGACCAAGTGCGCCTTTTTGTGCATAAGTTTTCTTTGAACCTTTTCTTTCAAGGCCTCCTCTTGGTGGATGAAGTCTGTAATACTTTTTATCTCCTTTAGGTCTTTTTTCTTCTAAGAGTTTTTCGACTTCAGGACTAACTTCTCCAAAAGTTGTGAAATCTTTCACTTTTTTTACCATACCATTATTTACAGGATTATTTTCTAGGATAACTAAATTGTATTTTCCGTGAAGATTTAGCATTTTAAGAGTGTCTTTAATTTCTTTTTTCAAACCAAGAGTGCCTCTAATTAAAATCAAAGCGATTTTACCACTTGCTTTTACAGTGGTCTGCAAATTGCTATCAGCTTTCTCTTTTCTGATTTCTGGTTTATGAGTTTTTTCTTCCATTTTATTGCACTAGTTTTATTTTTCCTTCTTGATAAGCAACTGTTTGCATATCATGAGGTCTTATTTTTGTTGATATTAATTTTCTTAATGCGTCTTCACATGCGAAGATTAAGTTAATTTTGTTTTTTGTTTGACCTTTTGTTTTTGACCAAACATCTTTGATTCCTGCAAGTGCTAAGATTTTAGCGCATTCTTTTTCTACACAAAGTCCTTTTCCTTTTGGTGCAGGCATAAGTGTTATTTCTACAGAACCACATTTTCCTGTAACTGCGAATGGAATGCTTGTTGGGTCTGATGAGTTAGATTCCCAGCTTCCGCTTCCTCTTGCAATTTTGAAAACATTAAGTTTTGCATTTTTCAGAGCTTTTTCTCTTGCTGGAACTGTTTCTTTGCTTTTTCCAACACCAAGACCAACATAACCATCCTTGTTTCCTACAACTGCCAGTGTTGTAAATTTAGGTTTATTACCTTCTCTTGTTTTCTTCTGAGTTTGTCTAAATACTCTTCTTTGACCACCACCAAATTTACCTTTAGCTTGTCCAATCATTAATAATTCTGATTCAAGACCTATTAATGAATCAACTATTTGAGGTTCTAGTATTGAAATACCATTATCTAAAATTTGATCTATATCTGATATTTCTCCTGCTTGCACCTTTCTTCCGGTATCTGTTTTTGGTTTCCAGTTTTCTACAGGAGTCATTTCTATTTTTGTAGACTCAACATCAACTGGTTCAAGAACTTGTCTTTCTTCTTCAGATGATTCTTCTTTTTTTATTGTTTTTTTCTTTGCTGGCATTTTTATCTCACTTTGATAATTCTTCTTTGAGTTTTTTGAAATCCATTTGGATATTTTTATATTTGTCTAAGTACTTTGAAACATGATTTCCTGACACTCTTTCATCTTTTGGAAAAGCTTTTTCATTTGCAGGAATTTTTAATCCACCATCAACTGCTCCTTTTAATGTTGCAAAAAGTTTTGAACCATGAAGCGGTGTTTGAAGACCTAAATCTAATACAACGGCTGATATTTTGTGTTCTTTTGCTTTTTTTGCTACAAGCATTCCTGCAAGGTATGCTGCAGGCAAATTTTTGAAACTGTATTTCCAACCATGCTTTCTTAAATCTGATGAATTTGATGTTAGTATTACTTTATCTCCATCTGGAAGATATCTGATTATCTGAATCAAAATTTGAGTATTTGTCTTTCTAACTACTAGTCTGTCTTTTCCGCCTTTAAGGAGTTCTAATCTGTTCTTGAAATTTGTTTTTCCTTCTCTTCTCCTTCTATATCTTACGGTGTATCTTGTTTTTCCTGCCATAATTATTCACTTTTCTTAGCTTTCTGCGAACTGGTAACTTGTTTTTTCTTTGTTGTTTTTTTCTTTACTTCAACTTTTGGTTCTGATACTTTAGTCTCAGCTTTTTTTTTCAAAAATAACTCTTGATCTTCAAGGAAAATCTTGATGTGTCTTTGACTTCTGAAAAAACCTCCTTTTGATTTTCTGTAAAGATTTCTAAATGTTTCTTTTGAAATTGCTCCTGATTCTTTCATTGATTTTAATAGTTTTCTTTGACTTCTGATTTTATTCATCCAAGTTTCTTTTTTTGGAGTTCTAGCAGTTTTCTTTCCTTCTCTTGAACCTAAGCCTTTTCTTTTGCCTTTTGCCTTTTGAGTTTTTGTTTTTCTTGCTCTTCCTCTTGAAACTCCTTTTTCTTGAACTTTAGTAATAGCTTTCTCATCAATTAATCTTCTTACATCTGATTTAGTAATTGCCTCATTTATGTCTACTAATCTTTGATTGTCAAACTTGACTCTTTTTGATGAGGCTTTCATCAATTGCCCAGCTAATCTTTTTTGAATTTTCATTTTAATTTCTCTTTATTAGGATTTTATCTTTTTCTTCTTTTTCTTGTTTCTTTTTTTCTTCAGGAGTTAATTCTTCCTTTTTCTCTTTTGCTTTCTCAATTTTTTCATCGAGTTTTTCTTTTTTCTTCTCAGCAGCTTTCTTTTTCTTTTCATCTACAGTTTTCTTTCTGTCTTCAAGGAACTTCTTTACTGATTCTTTATATTTTGAAATATCTAAGTTAAGTACAGTAATTTTTAATTTTTCAGCTTCTGTAATTATTTCCATTTTGGTTTTTTTACCAGTTTTTGAAATAATAATTCCTGTTGTTTTAGGATTTATATCTTTTAATTCTGATATTTGGCTGACATTTGCAATTGCGAGTCCGCTTTTGTGTTTTCCTTTTTCGGAAATAGGTGAACCGTAACCAGGCACGACATTTTTTCCATGATTTTTTCTATTTAATCTCTTTTTGTTTTGAATACCTTTAGGTTTTCTCCATCCCTTAGAGATTCTGCTCTTCTTATGAGCGTCGCTTCTTACAAATTCTTTTTTAGTCATTTTTATACACTTTTACCATTTTTGTCAATGATGTAAATTCCATCTTGAAAAATTCTTTTATCAAATCCTGGTCTTTTTGTTAACTTTTCTATTGAAGCTGCAACTTGACCTGCAATTTCTTTATCTGTAGCTTGTACAGTTATTATGTCTCCATCAATTTTTACATCTGCTCCTTCTTTTATAACTAATTTTCTTGGAACAACTTCTCCGATGAAGTTTTTAATTTCAATAATATTATTTTTTAATGCAACACTCATAGGGAAATGACCAGAACAGATTTTTAGTTTATATGTAAATCCATTTATAACTCCTTCTATCATGTTTTTAATATGAGCATTTGTTGTGAATAATTTTCTTTTGTTTTCTTTGTTTGTTTTGTTATAAGACAAATTTAGCGTTGTACCTTCTTGCACAATTTTTATTTCTGAATCAGGCAAAGCTTTTTTTAGTTCACCTTTAGGACCCTTAACAGTAACAGATTTTCTTTCCTTTACAAAGGTGCAACCTTCTGGAAGTTTGATTTTTGCAAATAAAGCTATTTTTTCTGCCATTTTTAATAAACGAAACTGATAAGCGTTCCTCCTAAATTTTGTTCTTTTGCTTTCTTATGAGTCATAAGTCCTTTATTTGTTGATACAATTAATACACCAAAATCTTTAGCGGGCAAATATCTTTTTTCGTATTTTTCAAATTGTGAAACTTTGACTTTGTGTCTTGGTTTAATGACTCCACATTTATTTAATGAACCAATAAGATTAACTTTAAGTTGTCCACCTCTACCGTCTTCTATTAATTCATTAGCTCCAATAAATCCTTCTTCATTCATTATGTTTAGCACGCGGATTATTAATTTTGAAACGTTATTTGTAATAAGTTGTTTCTTTCCTAGTTTTTCATAATTAAATATGAAGGACAATACGTTTGCCAATGGGTCATTAAGTGTCATTTTTTTCTTTCCTCATGAATATTTTTTGAATCCTAATTTTCTTGCATTATCTCTGAATGTTTTTCTATCCATATTAATACCATATTTGTGTATAACTGCGTGCGTTGAACCTGTTACTCTACAAGGTTTTGCAGTTTTTCCAAACTTTCTTTCTTTTGGAACATTGTTTTTCAAGTACTTAGCCATTTTTCCAGGCTTGTTTTTTATTTGTTTCAAAACTTTTGAGTGATGTGATGTAGTCATTCTTCTTCACCTATCTTAATACCATATTTTTCTTTTATATAACCTATAGCTTCATCTTGTGAAATTCTGTGTTTAGCAGGTAATCTTGAAGTTTTTAATCTTCTATTTTTAATTCTAAATCCGGGTCTTGTTAAAGTAATTGATGCTTGAAGACCCATCATACCAATTTCTGTATCATATTTTACGCCTTTGATATCAACATATTCTGAGATGCCAAAACTAACATTTCCGTTGTTATCAAAATAATTTTTCTTAAGCTCTCCACTTTTTGCATCTATTAATCTTACAATAAGTTTTTCTGCTTCTTCCCCTCTAAGAGTTATCTTAGTTCCGATTGGAAGTCCGGGTCTAAGTCCCCAAGCTTGAAGTCTTTTGTTTGTAATAGTCTTAACAGGTTCAATTCCTGTAATGTTTTTTAGTAATTTGACTCCTTTCTCTAAAACCTTTTGATCTTTACCTGCACCTACATTAAGGGTGACCTTCTCGGTTCTTATTTGTCTCATAGGATTATTTTCTTTTGTCATTTTTATTCCGCAATATCAAATTCTGATTTATCTTTACCAATTGTTATCATATAATCTTTGCTTGTTTCAAATGAATCAGACTTTGTTTTTATTTTAACAGTTTTTGAGTTTGATTCTTCTATACTTCCAGTTTTACCACAGTGTTTACCTGTGAAAACAAAAACATGAGAACCTTTATCTGTTGAAATATGCTTCTCAATTTTATTATCTGGAACACTTATAATTAATGAGTCTCCAACTTTGTATTTTTTAGCTTCTGAAGTTTTAACAATTAAATTTCTTCCACTCATAGTATTAATTTGAAAAATATCTTTCTTTAATGGTGCTTTTCCTGTAATTTTAAGTAAAAGCTTGTTTTCTCCATCTTTAACTTCTTTTGAAGCAATGTTTCCAGTTGAATCAACAATTACTCTAAATGTTTTTTTAGCTGATGGAACAGACACAATATCTAAGAATCCTACTGAGTGTTTGTCGTCTCTGATTCTTTTTCCATTAACTATTACTTTTTGTTTTGTAAGTAAATATTTTGTTTCTTTAGTTGTCTTTGTTATGAAAACAACTTCTTTTAGGAATGTATTAATTGATAAGCCCAAACTTTGATTATGAGCCCCAGGATTAGGTTTAGTTATGAAAGTATTTGACTTTCTCATTATTCTCCATGTTTTTGGTGCCCTTATCCTTTTTATATGATTTTTAACCATTTTATTTTGCCTCGTTATCTGTTTTCTGCGAACCACTATCCGCACTTGGCTCTTTGCTTACAGGTTTTTGATCGCTGCCTTTGAATTTTGCTAATTTTTCTTTTCTTTTTTTATCATCAAGTTTTAATTCAATAATTTGAAGATTAGTTGGATTTTGAGGAACTTTTACTTTTGAACCCTCTTTTTTTGTAATTTCAATTTTTGAAATGAATATCTTCATTTTTTTTGTATTAATTTCCTCTACCGTTCCTTCTTTTGATTTGAACTTGCCCCTAAGTACTTTGACTTTGTCCCCGGTTCTAAGTTTAACATTTCTTGTTCCGTACTTGGCTCTTAATTCTTTTGAAAGATTTACTGAAAGAAAATTCACTCTAGTATTAATAGGAGCATTAAATCTATATTTTCTTTGCTTTCTAGGCTGAATGCTTGAATTCCATGTTTTTGAAAATTTTGATTTCATAAATTTGCCTCCATAAATTTATGGACTAAAAAATTTGAATAATTTTTTGATTTCATTTTTTATTTACCTATACTATCATATTTGCAACTTTAGCAATACCTGGCCATCTTTCGCATGCTTCTTTAGCAATGGGACCTTTGAAAATTGTGCCTTTTGGATTTCCTTTGTCATCTTTAACAACAACTGCTGCGTTGTCTTCAAAAACAATTCTTTTTCCATCGAGTCTTCTGTATTCCTTTTTTTGTCTAACAATAATTGCTAAGACAACTGTTTTTCTCATATCAGGCTTTCCTTTAACAACTGAAGCTTGAACTAAATCACCAATTCTTGCAGCAGGCATTTGACCTTTGACAGTTTTATGACCTTTAACGGAAAATATTTTAAGCATCTTTGCTCCGCTATTATCACATGTCGGAATTGTTGATCCGTGCGGAAGTCCTTTTGTTATTGTTGCTTTTATTGCTTTCATGAATTTGCCTCTTTAAATTTGTGGACTAAAAAATTTTCATTTTTTATCTTCTTTTTTATCTTTATTTACAATTTCAATTACTATGAAGTTTTTTGTTTTTGATATAGGTCTTGTTTCCTCAATAATAACTATATCTCCTTTCTTAGCATCTATTTCCTCAGGATTATGGGCTTTGACTTTTGTTCTTTTCTTTTCATATCTTTCATACTTAGGTATGTATTTTCTGCTTTCCCACATAACTGAAACCGTTTTTGACATTTTATCGCTAACTACGGTTCCTGTGAACTTTCTTCCTCTTCCTGATAATGTTTTTGTTGTGGACATTTTATTTCTCCTTTATTTTGATTCTTTCCTCTGGTCTTTTTGTTATTGTGTTTCCTTTGATTTTTTTGTTGTTGATTATGAATTCCTTGTCTTTTTTTAGTATCACAACAGTTTTCTGAACACCTTGTTCCAAACGCTGTCTTATTTTGAATGTGTTTTTTGTTTTATCAATTATTATTCCGGATAAACCTTCTTGATGTTTGTTGTTTGATTTTTCAATAACAATTTTTTTTCCGATGTATTCCTCTTGATGTTTGTTCATTGTTTTATGATTCAATTGAGTCCGGTGCAAAACCAATCGTGATAAGTTCCTTTCGAAGGTCTCTTGAATGATCCCCTTGAAGTTCAATCATTCCATCTTTGGCTGTTCCACCACAAGCGAATTTTGTTTTCAGCTTCTTAGCGACGTCTTTTATGTTAACTTCGTGTTGATTGATTCCCGTAATAACTGTGTATTTTTTTCCAAATTTCTTTTTTATAATTTTGATCTTAATCTTTTGGCTCTCCTTGGCAATATTATCCCAAGCACCAAGCTCTTTAGGCAGGCCCGTTATTGGATCGATTTCTGGCATTTAGCTATATATCCTCCTTTGGTTTTTCAATTGGTTTATTTAATTTAATTGCATTAATTTCTTCTTCTCTTATTACTGTTTTAAGTCTAGCAATCGCTTGTTTTATTTGTTTTATTTGACCAGGACTCTTTGGAGGCGTTCCAGTAGCTGCTTGACCTTGCAATTGGATTAACTCAACATTAAGTTCTTTAAGCTTCATTTCAGCACTCTCTTTCTTTAATTTCCTGATTTCTTTGAGTTTCATTTTTTAGCACCATCAACAGTTTGTGGTTCAGATTTTTTTGCTACTTTTTTCTTTGTTGTTTTCTTTTTTGCTACTTTTTTCTTAGGTTTATCTTCCTTTTTTTCTTCAGCTTTAACTTTCTCTTTTAATTTTGCTACATCGCCATTTTCTGAGTTCTTGTCATTGCTTACTTCTTCAACAACTTCAATTGGTTCTGAAAGTATTTCTATTTTATCTGGAAGAACTGTTGTTCCTGGCATAATACTAACTTGAATACCTACAACTCCTGTTCTTAGTCTTGCAATTTGTTGTGATTTGTTCACACCTGATAAAGAGATTTCTCCACATTTTTTCAAGTAGCCCGTATAAAATCTCCATGTTTTTGCTCTTGAACTTGGAATTTTTCCTGAAATCAAAATTTCTACACCGAGTGCGCCTGAAGCCATAACAGTTCCAAGAGCTTTGTGTCCAACACCTTTGAATCTTGCTGAACCATATCTTTCAAGTGAGTTCGCAATCATTTCTGCAGTAATAGCAGCGTTGCCTCTTGGATCAGTAACTTCTTCAATTTCAATTTGAGGATTTTCTAATTTGAATTTCTCCTTAAGAGATTTAGTTAATCTTGTAATATTTGAACCGCCCTTTCCAACAATAAGACCCGGTCTTGAAGCTGAAACAACAATTTTTTCTCCTAAAGGAGTTCTTTGAAGTTTTACGTCACTAAGACCTACTCTGCTTAGTTCAGCAAAAAGGTATTCCTTTATTTGAAATTCCTTGATGTTTTGTGATACAAATTTTCTCTCAATCATTTTTCTTTGACCTCAGTTTTATCAGCTTTCGGTTTGCTGTTTTCAGTATTTTGTTTTGGCGCTTCTTTTTTTTCCTCTTTAACTGGCTTAGCTTCAGCTTTTGGCGAGCTGTTGTCAGTCTTTGGTTTTGATTCTGATTCGTGATCTTCTTCTTTTACTTCTTCTTTCTTAGGAGCTTTTTCTGATTTATTATCCTGTGCGTTTTGAACACTTTTTTCTTTTGTAGGTTTTTCTTCTTTCTTAGGAGCATCTTTCTTAACTTCCTGCTTAGGTCCTGCTGATTTTGTATCTGTCTTTTGTGCTCTGCTCGCCGATTTTTGTTTTGGCTTATCCATTTCTTCAACAACAATCTCTAAGTGTGTTCTTTTGAATGCTCTTTTTCTTTGCCTTCCTGATCTGAATTGATTTGTTCTTTTTTGTGCACAAAGATGAATAATTTTAAGCTCTGAAGAAAGACCTTTAGCTTGTGCATTAGCTTCAGCTGATTCAATTATCATAAGGAATTTTTCAGAGCCTTTTTTAGGATATCTTCCTGAACCAATCTTTGCTCCTTTTCTATGACCTACACCATCTGTGAATCTTTTGAAAGGAATAGCTTGAGTTTTATTCAAAACATTTCTAAGTATTTCCTTAGCATTCTCAGTTGATCTGCCTTTAAGATAATTTGATATTTCGATAGCAACTTTTGTTGAGATATCCAAATCTCTTGACAAAGCCTTTGCCATGTTCTCTTTCAAATCCTTAAACGCATATTTTGTGTTTGTCATTTTTCAATCATTTCTTTGGTCCTGAACTTCCTTTACTTGAACCAACACCAGGCGAACTGTGTCCTGTTCTTTTTCTAGTAAGAGCAAGCTCTCCTAAATAACAACCAATAGTTTCCTCTTGGATTATGATAGCTTGAAATTCTTTACCATTATGAATCTTAATTGTCTTTCCAATCATATGAGGAAAAATAATCATATCTCTCAAATGAGTTTTAACATTGTTTTTTGTTTTAGTTTTTTCAATGAAATCCTTTTCCTCTTTTGAAAAACCTCTTTTTATTTTTCTTCTTTGTCTTGAAGGTAAAAGCTCTGCGAATTTATTGATAGACAATGCTTTAAGTTCATCCAATTCTTTTCCGCGATACGTAAATACTTTTTTTGCCATTATATTTCACTCATTTATTTTTTCCTACCTGTTCTTCTTGCTTTAATTGCTCCAACCTTTCTACCAGGAGGCGCATCTGCAGGTGCAGGTCTTGCTTTTGATTTTCTTAATGATCTCTTATTACCAAATGGATGTGCTACGGCGTTCATTGCAGAACCTGACACAATAGGGTAATAGATATTTCTTGATTTACTAATATGATGTTTCTTACCAGCTTTAAGAAGTGGTTTTTCTGCTCTTCCACCACCAGCAGCAATTCCAATCATTGCTTTACATTCAGGATGAAATGCTTTTTGCTTTTTTGAAGGAAGCAACAAGGTGATATTCTTTTCAGTTTTTGCAACAATCTTAGCAGAACCACCAGATGATCTAACAAATTTACCACCATCACCAGGTTTTGCTTCAATGCAAAATACATTTGTTCCTTCAGGAATATTTTTTAATGCTAAAATGTTACCTACTCTAATTTCTCCGTTACCAATTTTGAACTTATCTCCAACAGCAACACCTTCAGGAGCAACTAAAAGACTTTTAGTTTTATCTTCATACTCTGCTTCAATTAAAGGAGTAGAATGTCCAGGACATCTAACAAGATCTTTAATAACATACTCGTTCTTGTTAAGCATTTTTATTTCTCCTCTGTATCTAAAGTTAGGAGTTCTAAATCTGCCTGAGCCTTTTCCTCTTCTTTGTTGAATTAAGTTTTTTCCCATAAAACTTTAAGAAAGTTTTATCAAACTAAGGGTTTGACTTAGCTCAAACCCAAATAACTTTCTTTCCTCCACATTTATCTTTTTCATTTTAATAATAACCTACATTAAACCGAGTTTAGTTGCCACATCAATTGCAGGAGTTTCATCAGAGAATCTTACGTAAGCTTTCTTCTTTCCTCCAGGTGAAATTAATGTTTTCACATCCACAACTTTAACTTTGAATTCTTCCTCGATTGCATTTTTTATTTCTGGTTTTGTAGATTTAATATCTACAACGAATATGAGTTTATTCTCTGATTCCATAAGCTTAATACTTTTTTCTGTTGCTAAGGGATATAGTATTACTCTTCTTTTTTTCATTTTTTATCTCCAACAGCAGTCTCTGATTTCTGCGTTTTACTCACAGTCTTCTTTTTAACAACTTTTTTTTCTTTTTTAGGCTTCTTATCAGTTTTTTGCATTCTGCTTACTGCTCGCAGTTCTTTTTCTCCTTTGAAATCAAGTGAAAATAATTTTTTGTCTTTAATTTGCTTAATTGCTGATTCAGTGTAAAGAGTTAATCTTCCAGGTTCTGCGCCAGGTGCAAGTAATTCAGCGTTCAAATCATTAACTTTTACAGTTTCAAAACCAGGAACATTATTTGCTGATTTTTCTAAGTCGCAAGTATCATGAACAACAAACAATGCGCCTTTCTTAACGATTTTTCTTCTTCCTCTAGCTTTTCCTTTTCCAGGTCTAATTTTTTTAACACTAGTTCTTTTTAGTTCATTTTCTAAACCAATTTTAACTAATACTTTTTTCAAGTCACCGGTTTTTTTTATGGTTTGAAAATCATCTGCGATTATGAAGGGGTAATTATCAGGCGCTTTATGTCCTCTTGATTTAACAACATCTAACTGAAGTGTTGATGCGAGTGCAGACCTGATTGCTTTTCTATTTTCTTTTTCATTAATTTTTCTATCCCAAATCTTATCAGCTTTAGGAGGATGTGCTCTTCTTCCACCAACTGTTTGAGGTGCGAAAGCTCCAACATGAAAAAATCTTGTTCCTGTTCTAGACATTACCTTTCTTGGAGTTCTTGATTGTCCTATTCCATAAGTTCCTTTGTATTTTCTTCTTCTTTTTGAAATGAAAGCAGATGCTCTTTTTCCTGCTTCAGGTTTTGCTCCGTAAGGTTGTCTTGCAGCCATTTGAAGAGCAATAACAGCTCTCTTAATCAAATCTCTTCTGACAGGTTCCGCGAACTGTTCTGGCATCTCAATAGAGCCTTTTTCTGAATTGTCCTTGGATATTATTTTTAATTTCATCTTATCTTCTCTGCTTTGATTCTGTGATTATACTTTTGATTGATTCTGATGTAAAACCTGATTTTCTTTTTTGTCTAATTGGAGGAGTTAATGTGACAAGTCTTTTTTTTGGACCAACAACAGAGCCCTTTATTATAATATAGTTAGCCTTAACATTTCCGTAATTAACAAATCCACCTGCAGGATTAACATCCTTTGCATCTTCTCCAATTTTTAAAATTGCATTATTATATTGTGTTCTTGTATGATATCCTGTTTGACCTGCATGAGCAACTCTGTACATTATGTGAGCTTGACTAATCCATCCACCCAAAGAACCAGGTGTTCTTCTTGCTTTTTCGGATTTACTTGCTTTCAAACCAATACCAAATCTTTTAACAGCTCCCTGAAAGCCTTTACCTTTAGATACTGCGTGAACATCAACTAATTGCCCTTCTCCTAGTACTTCTGTAATAGGAATTTTTTTGTCAATATGTTCTTTAATATAATCTATTTTTTCTTTAACAGAATTTCCACCGATATGAATTTCCATGATATCAGGTGTTTTTTTGAGATCAATTGATTTTGGTAATGTATAAATTTGAACGGTTGCATCAACGAATTCATCAGCATTTAATGCGTCAATGTCAGAAGCAGAGGAGTATGAGGCGTCTTTTTTTGGAAGCACAAGTCTTCTGGAAAGTTCCTTGTCCGGTTTAAAATTGAGTTGTTTTGAAACAACAACCCCTGTTCCTTTCTTCTTATATAATCTTAAACTTGCGATTTTGATAGGTGGACACTCTAAAATTGTGGCTGGAATAGATGCTGTTTGTCCATAAATTCTTTTACCTTTCTCTGAGCCTGTAAGCATAACATGAGTCATACCTGCTTTGTAAGTTGGAAATGCTAGTAATTTTGGCTTGGATTCGACAGGCTTAGCTCTAACTCTGGCTGTAGCCCTCTTAGCTCTGACTCGAGGCCACACACCCATACTTCCAAATCTTGGTCTTCCTGCTTTTCCCATTTTTTTAGCTTAATATATCTATTGATACTTGTTTTTGTTTAAACGCCTATTTTTGAAGCCCCCTCTTAGAAGTCTTGTTTGACTTATCTAAAGGACACCTTTTCAGGCGTTGTGTCGTCGATTGTAACTGTTAATGTTTCAATCCGTAAGATGTGGGAATATTGAGGGGTTTAAAAAGCTTCCGAACAATTGTTCTGGCGAAAGTTTTACTTTCTCGGAACTTCCAAGCGAAGCGTCAGAAGTTACGCTCATTAAACACATTCTCAAACGCCATACTCGTTTCACTTGATAGCATGACGAAAAAATAGCTAATTTTGGTTTTTTGTCAACAAATAATATGCTTATTGTTACTATATATATTACTATATATAATAGGGAATGTTAAAATGAACGCAATAGAAAAAATAAACAACAAATATTTAGTAAAGCTCCATTGAGAGGCTTTATTGACCAAATTATTAGAAACCTTTATAATTATAATACCATTTCTGAGTAGTAAAATGAACAAATATTTATCAAACGGCGGATACGGAACACTCCTTATAGATTTAATATACCAACACAAAAACAACAACACACATACAGAAATAAACATATGGGAATCACAAAACCCAGACAGACTAGAAAATAAATATTTTGTAACAAATAAGACATTAAAATCTCAAAAAGAAATAACAGTAAATAAAGACCAAAGAATGGTTATAGATGATTTTGTTGACAAATATAACACTATGCTAGACAAATTCAAAGAAGAGCAAAAAAACGAATTATACGAAAAAAACTTTTTTGAAAAAATGAGAAGTGCAATTGAAGACATGAGAGAAACAACAAAATTTCAAAGAAAAGTAAACGATTTAAGAAATAAAACTACAAAAAAACTTTACAGTTTAAGATGAATAAATTCTACAAACAAAAAGATCTTGATTTGCTATGGAATATTTTAAGAAGTACTAAATGTGTTTACCCTGGAACTTATGCCGGTTTAGAAGAAACTAAATTTGATATTTCGCTAAATGAATTTGAAGAAAAATATGTTAAAAAATTAAATTCAACTTGGAAAAAAGTTGATGCAATTGTTACAAAAGATATTTCAGAAGTAATAAATGGACTTAAGAGTAATCACATAATAAT
>Ga0114931_10002931_pt1 | contig 21631 bp, 19 predicted proteins | sample 2SBtaG_FD_89579 | JGI IMG/M metagenome (GOLD analysis project Ga0114931, IMG submission 89579) | Deep subsurface microbial communities from Kolumbo volcano to uncover new lineages of life (NeLLi) - 2SBTROV14_V59a metaG | ecosystem: Environmental > Aquatic > Marine > Volcanic | place: Kolumbo... | reverse complement strand
CCCAGCGCCAGCGGATCCGGTATCCGGGACAGATCCATCCACAACAGCGACATCGCCAGTGCGAACAGGCTCGCGCCGATCCAACCGAGCAGGGGATGGCCACGGACGACACCGGCCGCTCCCGGCACGAGCCAGGCGAAGATTTCCCGCGCCCGATCGAAGCGCGCCTGCCGTGCCCGGATCTCGGCGAGCTTCTCCATGCGCGAGGACGAGTCCCCGCCGCGGTCCTGCAGGATGCGAGCGAGTTCCGAATACCGGTCTCCCCCCTCGCCCGCGCGGCGCGTGAGGAAGAGGCCGAAGCCCAGGCCCAGTGCGAGCGCGACGCCGAATGCGGACGCAGCCGGAACGACACCCCGGCCCAGCCAGCCCGGCGCCCGGCGGCCCCGCTCCACCCGAGCGAGCAGGCGCCCCTCCTCGGGACGGTCCATCGAGGCCTCGGTGACGTCGGCCGGGATCGCGATGTCCGCGACCAGTCCCAGCGCCGTCGCCCCGAACTCACCGGTCAGGCGCGCGATCTCCTGTGGATCGATCGTCTGCGCCTCGGCCAGCGCCAGCCCCTGTTCGTCGAGGCGGATCGCCTTGCCATAGGCCTGGGAGAGGTTGAAGAGCACTTCCGGGGACGCCGCGCGCTTCGACGCGCGTTCGTACAGACGGATCGCTTCGTCCACGTTCCCCAGGTCGAGTTCCACGCCCGCTGCGTTGTTGAGCAGATCCGGCGACGCATCGGCGCCAGCCGTCTCGAGGAGCGCCGCATAACGAGCGTGCGCCTCCCGGAGACGGCCCATTCGTTTCGCTCGCAGGGCGAGCGCTCGCGACGCCGCGAACGACTCCCCTTCCGCGTGCTGCACGCGGGCCAGCTCGTCCGCGGAGGGAAAGCCGTGCTCCGCGGCATGGGCCGCAAGCGCGACCGGATCGGCGCCCATCGCCGCGCGCGCGCGCGCCGAGGCATCCGTCAGTGGATAGACGGCCGCGACGTAGGCGAGTGCCACCGCCACGACGACGGCGCGCCGCCACATCGTCCCGTAGACGATCGCCACGAAGCCCAGCGCCAACACGAGGCCGGCGGGGCCCTCGCCCAGCACGGTGGGAAGCAGCACCAGGCTCGCCAGCAGCGCGAACCGGGACGAGGTCGGCAGATCCTCCCGGATGATTCCGAGGTCGCGGACGAAGCGCGGGATCGCGAGGGCGGCGACGAGCGCGAGGAAGAGCAAGGCGCCGCCCGCGACCGCGTTGGCGAGCAACTGGAAGCCCTGGGCGCGCGCCCACAGCGAGGCCTCGAGGTGGTGCGGGATCTTCCGGAGCGCGGCCGAGGCCGCGGCCACCGCCCCGCCCAGGTCTCCGGCCTCCCATCGCGCCCGGGCCAGCGCCGCGTGCGCGGCCGGCAGCGCGGGCGCGAGCCGCACCGCGGCTTCCGCCCGCTCGAGCGCATCGCCCATCGCGGGTGCCAGGAGGATCGCGCGTGCCGGCGCCTCGAGGTCCCGCATCCCGAGCTGGTAGCCAGCGCGAACCGTGCGCTCGACCCGCGCCTCGAGCGACGGCGCCGGGACCGTCCAGGCGCGGAGGAGCCGCGCCCGGAGCGGACTGGCCGTGGCGATCTCGATCGCGCGGACGGGCGCGTCGACGGCGTCAGGCCCCGTGGGGAACGCCGACGCGTCCATCGTTGCCGCGGTTCCGGCGCTGGGTGTCGGGAGCGCAATCGGTGCCTCCGCCCGCAGCGGGGCCGCCCACAGCCACCCGATCAGCCCGATGAGGAGCGCGATCTGCAAGGGTCCTCCATTGCGCCCGAGGGGCGGTCGGATTCCTCTCCGCATCGGCCTTCCCGGCTCCCGACCTGAGTCGGGAAGGCCGGGCGCACTGGCCAGATCGGCCGGGGTTCGCCTATGTTCCCGCGCTCGCGGGGTCCCCGGCCCCCGCGGATCCATTCAGCGAGGCACCCCGTTGGCCAACCACAAGTCTGCCGAGAAGCGCGCCCGCCAAGCGCTGAAGCGCCGCAACCGGAACCGCTTGATTCGCGGCTCGGTCCGCACGCGGGTCAAGGCCGTCCGCAAGGCGATCGAGGCGGGCGACGCCGCCACCGCCCAGAGCGAGCTCCGGCTCGCGGAGCGCGAGTTCCGCAAGGCCGCGTCGAAGGGCTCGCTGAAGAAGACCACGGCCAGCCGCTCGATCTCCCGGCTCGCGAAGGCCGTCGGCGCGATCCCGGCCTGACCGGGACGGACGCGGCGACGCGCTTCAGGCCGAGAGTCCCAGGATCAGGCGCTGCATGGCCAGGTCTGCCGGCAGGTGGCCCTGGCCCTTCAGGATCTCGTCGACCTCGTGGATGGCCGACAGGCACGCGCGCAGACGCCGGGCCGTGTAGCGACGGGCCTGCCGCTCGAGCTTCTTGACTGCGAACGGGTGCCCCTGCAGGCGGCCGCCCGCGCGCGCGCGATTCAACTTGCGGAAGTGGCTGGCCAGCGACGCCAGCAGGACCGGCGCCGGCGCGCCGCCTGCCTGCAGCTTGCCGAGCACGCCGAGCGCGTCGGCCGCGCGGCCTTCGCCGATCGCATCGGTCAGATCCCAGATCGGCTCGTCCGCCACGTCGGCCGTCCCGAGCGCGATGTGGGCCGGCGTGACCGGCTGGTCCGGGCCCGCCAGCAGCGCGGCCTTCTCGAGTTCGTTTCGCAGCAGCAGCAACTGCGGACCCGTCGCGTCGGCGAGCGCCTCGGCGGTGCCGCGGGCGAGCGCGATGCCCTGGCGCCCGGCCTCTTCGCGGACGAACGCCACGACGCCCTTGCCCCCCTTCGGCGGATCGCACACCACGAGAGCCGCGGGCGCGCCGAACGCCTTCACCCACTTCGAGCGCTTGTCGACCTTGGCAGCAGACACCACCAGGACGGTTTCGACGCGTTCGCGCGCCGCCTCGCCCACCTCCCGCACCGCGTCGGCGATCGCACCGGTCAACGCCTCGCCCCGTGCGCCCCGGCGCGCCTCGGGTTCGCGCAACACGACCAGCCGGTGGGCGGCCATGACCGGAAGCGCACGCACCGCGTCGATCAGTTCGCCGGGCCGCACCTGCGAGCCGTCGAGACGGTCGAGGTTGAAGTCCGCCGGCCCCTCGCCCAGCACAGCGGCGCGCAGCGCGCGCAGCGCATCGTCGCGGTACAGCGGCTCGGCACCAGCGACGAGATAGGCGGGGCGGAGGGTCCCGTGCGACAGCTCGTCCTGAAGCTCGGCCGGGGTCACGGCGCGGGAGAACCGGTTCCGGTGCCGACGGCGACCCGTTCGTAGAACGCGTCGTGGATCCGCGCCGCCAGCTGAGACGCGATCCGACGGATCGCCTCCTCGCGGTTCGTGCGCGCCACTTCGGCGTCGGCACTCGCGAGGTATCGCTCGCGCCCCTGCGTGGTCTGCGGGTCGAGCACCAGCCGCGTCCCGTCGCGACGTTCGATCACGACGTCGAGGACGAGCCGGACCTCGTACTCGAGCGAGAACGAGACCGAGGAGAAGCTGCGGTTGTAGACGTCGAGACGCGAGACCACGCCGGTCAGGACCCAGTCGGCGCTGCCCGGATCGTCGATCATGCGCAGCGCGCCGCGCTGCATCACTTCCCGCGCCAGCGCATCGGTGACGACGCTGTCCACACCGGCTTCCATCGTGTCGTTCCGGAAGCCGTGGATGGCGATCCGGTTGGCGGTCCCGAACGCATCGGACACGCGCACGACCTGGTAGCCACAACCGGTGGCTCCCAGGGCCAGGAGGATGAAGAGGGCCAATGCGCGCCGCATCACGGCCGATGGATTAGCACACGGTTCTGCCGGCGTCGGCCGGGGACACACCGGATGGCGCGCCGCTCGGGCGGTCACTCGATCTTCAGCAGGGCCTTGGCCACGGACAGCACCTTGTTCGCCTGGATGGGCTTCGTCAGGTACTCGTCGGCACCGAGCGCGAGCGCACGGTCCCGGTCCTCCTTGGCGCCCTCCGTGGTGATCACCACGATGGGCATCGCCTTCAGGGACTCCTCGTCCCGCACCAGGCTGATCAGTTTGAGGCCGTCCATGACCGGCATGTTGATGTCGACGAGTGCGAGGTCGAAGTGGTCGCTGGTCACCTTCCGCAGGCCGTCGATCCCGTCCTGTGCTTCCACGATGTCCGAGCCCTTCAACCGCTTGAGCGCGAACACCAGCAGCTGACGCATCGTGGGACTGTCCTCGACGATGAGAATCCGATGTCGTTCCATGTTCCTGCTCCGGCTACTTGGTCAATAGATCGATGAAGCCCTGGATCGTATTGAGCTTTCTTTCGCTCTGGCCATGCAGCTGCGATGCGAAGATCGCGGTGGCGGCGTGGCCCGCGAGCAACATGAAGAGCTCGTGATCCAGGAGGGTGAAGTGCTCCTTCTGCGCAAGGAGCTTGAAGATCGCGATCGCCCCGATCGGACGGTCTTCGACGCAGAGCGGAATGGCCACGATCGGCGTCTCGTAGTCGGACGAGGCGTTCCGGTCGGTCGAGTGCGTCTCGCCCGCCTCGACGGCGCGCCCGACGACTCCCTGCCCGAGCGGCGCGGAAGGGAAGGCGTCGACCTGCTCGCCTTCGGCCGCGACGGGTTCGAGCATCCCCGAGCCTTCGTCGTGTACGTAGACGCAGAAGATCTCGGCGCCGTCGAGGTTGATCACGATCTCGATGATGATCTTCAGGACTTCGGAGAGGTCGAGGGTCGAGTGCAGCTGATAGGATGCCACGTAGAGGTTCGCGAGGTTGTTGTTCTCCTCTTCGACCTCCACATAGCGGTTCGCGAACTGCCGGTTCTCTTCCTCGAGCGCGCGCAGGCGCTCCATGACGTCCTGCTTCTCGACCTCGAGCCCCTGGATCCGGTCGAGCAGCTGCTCGCGCAGCTTCCCCCACTCCCCCGTGTCCTGGGCCGCGTCGATGTCGCGCGTGTCCAGCTCGACGAGCTGCCGCCGGAGACGCGTGTTCTCCTGCAACAGCTCCTTGGTGAACTCCGCTCCGCGACTGAACATCGTCATGAACTCGTTCGCGCGTTCGAAGATGTCGTCATGTTGGCTCATGCCACACTCCTTCGACTTGCAAGATCCGGAGCGAACCCGCTCTGGATCACCCGGGCGATGGCGCCGAGCGGGAGCACCGCATCGACCGCACCCGCCCGGATGGCTTGTTGGGGCATTCCGAAGATCACCGCAGTTTCCTCCGATTCCACGATCACGTTTCCGCCGGCGTGCTTGACGGCGCGCACGCCCTCCCGACCGTCGTCTCCCATGCCGGTGAGCACGATCGCGAGCTGGTCGGGCCCGAAGTGCTTGGCGGCCGAGACGAACATGCGGTCCACCGAGGGCGCATACTTGTCGGCTTCCTCTCGCTCGGCGATGTGGGCCACGATCCGGCCGGCGCGCGACTCGAACTCGAGGTGGCGGCCGCCCGGCGCGACCAGCACGGAACCCTCTTCGAGGAGGTCTCCCGCTTCGGCTTCGCGCGCGCGAAGGTGGGTCATCCGGTCGATGCGCTCGGCGAAGCCGCGCGTGAAGCCCTCGGGCATGTGCTGCGAGACGATGAAGGCGCACTTCGGCGGCTCGGGCAGCGCCGCGAACAGCTGCATCAGCGCCGCCGGGCCCCCGGTCGAGGACCCGATCGCCACCACCTTGTGTGCCGCTCGCACACGGGCCTTGCGCGCCATCACCACCGGGTGGCCGAGCCGGTCGGCCACCCGATCGATCCGGAGGTTCCGCACCGCGTGCACCTTCCGGATGAGTTCCTGTTCGATCGAGACGAGTTCCGGGGTCGCGTGTGCAGTCGGCTTGGCCACGAAGTCGACCGCGCCCAGGTCGAGCGCCTTGAAGACGTCCTGGTCGTTCGCGTTTCCGCTGATCACGATCACCGGGGTGGGCTTCTTCGCCATCAGGATGCGCAGGAACGTGAACCCGTCCATGCGCGGCATCTCGAGGTCCAGCGTGATGAGGTCGATCTCGAGCTCGAACGCCTTTCGCAGCGCCTCCTCGCCATCACGGGCCCAGGCCGCCACCTCGACCAGCGGCGACTTCTCGAGCATGCGCTTGATCGTCCGGCGCGTGAACGCCGAGTCGTCGATGACCAGTACGCGGATGCGGTCGAGAACCGTCATCGTCCCGCCTCCGGCTCGCCGGGATCGTTCGCGTCGATCGCGGCCTCGGCGGCGAGGTGCCAGCCGTCCCCGATCGCCTCGCCCGGCATCGGCTTGCGGTAGACCAGATCGTTCTGGAGATGCCGCAACTCGAAGGCGTTCGAGATGTTGATCAGCGACTCGGCGTGCCCCAGGAGCAGGTAGCCGCCGGAGTGCAGCTTCTGCGAGAAGACGTCGATCACCTGCCGCTTCGTCTCGCGGTCGAAGTAGATGATGACGTTGCGGCACAGGATCACGTCCATCGTGCCGAGCAGCGCGATCGGAGACGGGTCGAGCAGGTTCACACGCGTGAACGCGACGTGCCGCTTGACGTCGCCGCTGATCCGCCAGCTTCCGTCCTTCTCCTCGAAGTAGCGCTTCTGCATCACGGGGTCGGTGTCCCGGAAGGAGTTTGGGCGATAGATCCCCTGACGCGCCTTGTGGAGCATGCGCCGCGAGATGTCGGAGCCGTACACGCGGAAGTCGCGTCCCGGTTCGAGGCCCGCCTCCTGCGCCATCATCACGATGGTGTAGGGCTCCTCTCCGCTCGAGCACCCCGCGGACCAGATCGAGATGGGGGGGGCCCCGGGCGTTCGCCGGTCGAGGAGTTCCGGAAGGATCTCGCGCACCAGGGCGTTCAGCTGGTTCCGCTCCCGGAAGAAGTAGGTCTCGTTCGTGGTCAGTTCGTCGATCACGGTCACGAGTTCCTCGTCTCGCGAACTGTCCTTGCGAAGCATGTAGTGGTAGGCGCTGAAGCTGCCGACATCGAGTTCCCGCACGCGGCGCGCGAGGCGCTTCTCCAGCAGGAAGCGCGAGTCGTCGCCAAAGAAGAGGCCGCACACCTCCCGGAAGAAGTCCCGGAACATGCGGAACTGCGCGTCCGTCAGGACGAGATCCTCTCCCTCGAACGATGTCATCCGGCGTGACTCTCCAACACTTCGAGCGCCCGCATCAGCGCGTCGCGGACGAACTCGTCCTGCTCGACGTCGAGGCGGCGCAGCATCGCCGGAACCGCCTGCGCGATCCGACGGTCCCCGACCACCTGGACGGCCTGGCCCCGAACGGCCCAGTGCCCGTGCACGAACAGCGGGATCGCCGCCTCCACGTCCTCGCGGCTGCCGTGCTGTCCGAGGCACGCCAACGCGGACTGGATGATGTCCGGGTCGGTGGCGGCGAGGGCACTCCGCGCGAGCGGGGCCACCGCAGGTCCCCCGATCCGGGTGAGGGATTCGAGCGAGGCCATTGCGACCGGTCCGCCCTTCGCCAGCCCCACGCCCAGCAGCGAGAGCGCCCGGCTGCGCGTCTCCTCGTCCTGCTGGGCCACTGCCCACGTTCCGACCGCGCGCATCGCCGCGGCGCGGACCCGGACGTCGTCGTCGTCCCGGAGGTTCGCGAGGTCGCCGAGGACGGACGGATCGCCGGTCCCGGCGAGGGCGACGGCCGCCCCGATCCGAACGGTGGCGGCCTCGTCGGCCATCGCGAGGCGGAGGGGCTCGGTGTTCCCGGGCGCCACGGCCGCCATCGCGGCGGTGGCGGCCCGCCGGACCCGGTCGCTCGGATCCGACAACAGCAGGCCGATCTGGGGCACGTCCGACGCGCGGCCGATGCGACCGAGGATCCCGGTCGCGGCGAGACGGTAGCCTTCGCGAGCACCGGTGAGCCGCTCGGTGAGCAGCCCGATGGCCCGGCCGACGACCCCGGGCGGAGCCCCGTCCGTCACCGCGATGATCGCATCGACCAGGGTCTGCGCCTCGCCCACGTCGTCCAGGTCGAAGCCGCCGTCGTCTGCGGCTTCGAGCCGCGCGACCAGTTCGGGGAGCGCGTCGGTGCTCCGCCTGGCTCCGATCGCGCGCGCTGCCGCGAGGCGGAGCGCCGGATCGGCCGCGGTGAGTCCCGCGCGCAGCCGGTGGTCGCCGAGCGTCCCCTCGATGCGCCCCATCACCTGCGCGGCGAGCGTCCGTGCCGATGCCCCCAACCCGCCCCAGGCCGCGTCGAATGCGCGTTCGGCTTCCGCGCCGAAGCCCTCGAGTGCACCGAGCACGACCTCGGAGAGCGCCTCGTCCTCGCCCGCTGGGAGGAGCGGGATCACGGCCTCCGGCAGCTGCAGCAGACCGAAGAACTGCACCAGCGAGAGGCGCACCGCCAGCGGTCCCTCGACCATGCGCGCCATCGCGTCCTCGATGAAGAGCGAAGGGGCGCTCCAGGCGGCACGAAGCCGTGCGCCGAAGGCGTCGACCTGGTCGGCCGGGACCCGTGCGGCTTGCGCCAGCAGCGCGTCGACTGCGGCTTCGCGCGCGGAGCGCGCGTCGTGCTCGAGCGTCTTGACCAGGATGTCGAACGCGGACGGGTCCTCGCTGAATCCGAGTACGGCCAACGCCGCGCCGCGCACCAGCGCGTCGTCCAGGAACGGCGAGAGTTCCGAAACCGGGACGGGGACCTCGAGCCGGGATACCGCTCGCAGGGCCGAAAGGCGCACCAGCGGCTCGGCGTCCTCGTGGACCAGTGCGAGCAGCGGGATCGCGACGTCTTCCGGGCCGACGCTTCCGAGCGCGTCGGCGGCGGCCGCCCGCACGTTCGGGTCTTCATCCTGCAGCATCTCGACGAGCCGCGGCGAGACGGACGTGTCGGCGATCCCGGCCAGGACGTCGACCACCTGCTTCCGCACGTCGATGTCCGCGTCGCGGGTCGCTTCGAGCAGCGTCGGGATCGCGGCCGAACCGGTGCGCACCAGCGCTTCGAGCGCGGCGTTGCGGCGGCCCGGGTTTTCGCCGTCCGCCAGCGCCGCCACCAGTGCCCGCGTCGTGCGGGAGAGCTCGGGAGAGGCAGCGAGCCGATCGATCGCGGCCTTGCGGACGCGCCAACTGGGGTCGCCGAGCGACTCGATCAGATGCGGAATCGCCTCCTCGGGCGCCATCGTCGACAGACGCTCGACGGCCATCCGACGCAGCTCCTCGTCGCGGTGACGGAGATCCCGTAGTACGTGTTCGCGTTCGCGGACTTCCATCGCGCCCTACTCCATGCCCCGCAGACGGGCGACCCGGAGGAGCTCGGCCATCAGGTAGTCCTGTTCGCCGCGCACCCGCGCATCGATGCGTTCGTCGAAGAGCCCGCGGCCCTCGACCAGATCGGGGGCGAGCACTTCGCTCACGTTTCCGGCGGCCACCGCGCGCGCGAATTTCTCGTCGTTGTAGAGGATGATGTCGCTCACGATGATGCGCGCGAGGCGCTCGGCCTTGGCGCGCTCCTCGTCGAGCCCCGGCGCGGCCGGCGGCTGCGGCGGAGCCTGTGCGGGCGGAGCTCCGGAGGCGACCGGCGCTGCGGGCTGCGGCGCAGGGATGGATGTCACGGGCGGCGGCGGCGCGGAAGGCTGCTCGAGCGCCGTCTCCTCGGGCACCGGCAGTACGGGCGGTGCCTGCGCGTCGCCGGACGGGGGGGCGGCGGGGCGGCCGGCGCCGATCCCGGCGCGACCGAGCACGTCGAGGATCGTCTCCGGAAGCTCGGAGCCCTCGAGATAGTCGTCCGCGCCATAGATTTCCTCCGGCGGCCGCCGATAGCGATCCGGGGAATGGATCGCTCCTGCGAGGATCACGTGGATGTGCTTCAGGCTCTCGTTGCGTTGGATCACCTCGCAGACCTGGAAGCCGAACATCTTGGGAAGGTCCGCCGCGAGGACGACCGCGTTCGGCTGCCGGCGCTGGATCTCGAGAATCGCCTCGACGCCGTCCTGCACGACGAATGCGGCGATGCCGCGGGCGGCCAGCACCTCGGCCGTGCGCTTGCCGAGTTCGACGTCGGGCAGGGCCACCAGCACGCTCTCACCCGTCGGCGCGACCGGTTCGGGGACGCGCGGCGGCGGTTGCGGCGCCTGGGCCTGCTGCGGGACCGGCTCGGGGGTCTCGACCGCGGGAGCTTCGATCGGAGGGACCGACGCTTCTTCGGGTGCGCGCACCCGGAAGACCGCCTCGCACTTCGTGTAGCGGAGCCGGATGGCCCCGTCCACGAGCTTGTCGCGATCGATGCGGTATCGGGCCTGACAGTTCGGACATCCAGCGATCATGGGTTCGCTCTCCCAAACAGGAACGACTAGGAACTACTCGATCCGGAATCTGCGCACGTCGTCTCGAAGCGCCTCGGCCTGCTGTTGCATCGCTTCCGATGCCACCCGAAGCTGATCGGCCGACTCATCGTTCGACCGCGTGCGGTGATGGACTTCTTCCAGGAACGACACCGCCGCGCGGCACGCCTCGCCCTGGTCCTGCAATGCGCGATGGATCTCTTCCACGGCGTCGCGAACGCTCTCCATGGAGTCGCGGATGCGGCCCGCACCACTGGACTGTTCCTCGGTCGTGCGTTGGGTCTGTTGCGCGACGTCGCGCATCACGACGGCGCCGCGCATCACGATCTCGTTTCCGTTCTGCTGCTCGCCGCCCGCGGTCCGGATCTCCTCGACCCGGGTACTGACGCGTTCCATCAGCTGCTCGACGTGCCCGGCCGCGCGCGACTGCTCGCGCACGGCGCCGACGATCTCCTGGATGCGCCCGCCGCTGTCGCGTGCGGCCGCCGTGATCTCCTCGAGCGCGACGCCGGCCTGCGCGGAGAGGTCGACGCCGTCCTGGACCCGCTCGGTGCCCCGTTCGATCGCGGTGGCGGCGGCGGCGCTCTCTCCCTGCACGGACGAGATCAACGAGCCGATTTCCCTGGTGCTCGAGAGCACCCGGTCCGCGAGATCCTTGATCTCGTCGGCCACGACCGAGAACGCCCTGCCCTGCTCGCCGGACTGGGCAGCGATGATCGCGGCGTTCAGCGCGAGCAGGTTCGTCTCGTCGGCGACGTCGTCGATGACGTCGACGATCGCTCCGATCTCGTTCATCCGGCCGGCGAGCGTGCGGATCACGGACTCCGCGGACTCCGTCGCATCGCGAATGTCGTCCATGCCCTTGATCGTCTGCTGCACCTGTTCGCGGCCGCTCTCGGCGAGGCCCACCACCGCGGTCGAGAGCTTCGAGGTCTCGGTCGCGTGCCCCTCGACCTCGGTCATCGCGCGCGTCATCTCGGACATCGAGGAGCAGGTCTCGAGGACGGCTTCGGAAAGGCCCTCGCTGTTCTCGCTCACGGCGTTCACGCTGCGGACCATCTGCTCGATCGATGTCGTGACGTCCTCGATCTGCGAGTTCAGGGCCTGCGCGGTCGAATGGAGCTCTTCGCCGGCCGCGCCGAGCTCGAGCACCGACGAACTGGCCTCCTCGACGTTGCCCGACAGCGCGTGCGACGCCTCGGTGATCGCTGTAATCCGGCGGTCGATCTCGCCGACGTGACTCGCCACCTTCTGGATGCCCTGCACCTGGTCCTGCGAGTTCGCGGCCACGCCCACGCCGATGCTGGCGAGATTCTTCGCCGACTGGTCCAGCCGGGACGCAGTCTTGGCCACGCCGGCCACGGTTTCCCGCAGGAAGTCCTTCATGTGCGAAAAGGTCCGTGCCAGGTCGCCGAGTTCGTCTTCGGATTCGAAGAAGCCCTCGGCACCGCCGAGGAAGTCGCCGGACGCGATGGCTTCGGCCTGGTCCCGGATCCCCTCGCTCGCCGCGGTGACGTCGCGCACCAGGAGACGAGCCGTACCGAGGCCGAACCCCATCGCGCCGATGAAGACGAAGGCGAAGATCATCCACGCGCCGTCGAGCGCGCTCGCAAACGAGCCTCGGGGCGTCAGCGCGACGAGCACGTTGCCGGTGCCGTCCGGCACGGTCCGCCACGCGAAGCTGTGGTCGGAGTCGAAGCTGCGGCTGTCCCCGGCCGCCGGCGACGAGAGGACCCACTCGACCTCTTGCGGCGCGAGCGGGACGGTGCCGCTGAGCACGGTGCCGGTTCCGCCCTCCAGCAGCAACAGGTCTTCGGCCACGCGGAAGCCGCGCGCCGTGTCGCGGAGCAGATCGATGCTTCCCGGTCCGGCGGCGACGATCTGGTCGCTCGCATAGCCGAGGTAGGCATCCTTCACGTGCAGGTCCTGGGCCTCGACCGGCCGGCTCGCGAGCGAGTACGCGAGCAGGCACATGAAGGCCACGGTCGCCGCCGAGACCGCCGCGATCGGGAAGCGCAGCTTGTGCCGCAGCGGCAGGCGGGCACCGTGCTCGGCGCGCTCCTCGACGCTGAGTGCTTCGGCCCAGTGGCGCACGATCGGACGGACCAGGGCCTTGAGCGTGTAGAACACGAAGGGCGCTGCCGCGAGACCGCCGCTCAACGACGCGATGGCGATGCACGTGATGGCGAAGTACGAGAGCGACCCCAGCCGCAGCGCCATCAGCGGCGGAATCAGCACGGCCGCGATCACCCAGTTGCTGAAGTACCAGCACATCCCGCGCAGCGGCAGCCGGGTGGCCGCCCGATAGCCGGCAACGACGTCGTCGTGGGTCTGCAGGCCGGCCTGCTCGCGGTCGAGGGTACGCGCGATCGGGGCGTCCATCCGGCGGGAGGCGAACTGACCGAGCGGCGTGAGCATGACGGCCGCGACCGCGGTCGCGATCCCGAACGCCCACCAGCCCTCCGAACCCAGCTGCATCACCGCGCTCAGGTAGAGCGTGACGAGCCCGGCCGCGATCAGCCCCGGCATTGCAGAGGCGCGCAGATGTCGGGCGCGGAAGTGACCTCCGCTCCGGAACGGAATCTCGCTCATGCTCCCTCCTCCCGGGCCGAGCGGTAGACGCTCTCGAGCAGGTGTTCGAGGGAGAGGACCATGACCGGCGTGTCCCCAGGGCGGCGGACGACGGCGCGGACGGCGTCGTATCCGGACTGCGTGGCGAGCGCGGGCGGTTCGTCGATCGCCGACGCTCCGGCCGAGATCACGTCGACCGCGAGCGCGACCCGCAGCCCGAAGACCATGTCGTCGACTTCCAGCACCGCGATGCGGGCCTTCGGAGAATCCTCCACGGGCGCGCCGCCGAGCGCGACCCCGAGATCGACGACCGGAACGACGTCCCCGCGCAGGTCGATCACGCCCTCGATCAGGCTCGGCGCCTTCGGCAACGGCGTGACCTCCTGCCAGCGCACGATCTCGCGGATCTGCAGCACGTCGACGCCGTACACCTGTCCGTTCACCCCGAAGCAGGCGAGCTCGACCGTCACGTCGAATGCGCTCTGTGCGGTCGCTTCAGCCAAGGTCGAGCACCTTCTCGAGGTTCAGCAGGCCCACGAAGTGGTCGCCGCGGCGGCAGAGCGCGGCGACGAACTCGGAGTCTCCGGTCGCGGGCGGCTGCACAGAGGCCTCCTCGACGCGAAGGACCTCGCTGACCGTATCCACCAGGAGGCCGGTCACCTCGCCCTCGTCTCCGTGGAGGACCACGATGCGATGCGTCCTCGTGAGTTCCGTGGCCGGGACGCCGAGGCGCAGGCGGAGGTCGAGGACCTGCACGACTTCGCCCCGCAGCGAGATGATGCCCAGGATCTCGTCGGGAACGCGCGGAACCTCGGTGATGCTCTTCAGCCGGACGATCTCACGGATGCGTTCGACCGGCACCGCGTACGGATCGCCGTCCACCGTGAAGCAGAGCAGCTCGCGAACGAGTTCGGCCTGCTCCGCGCCGCCGGGCGCGGCCGCGGCGCGCGCGAGGCCATCCCAGGTTTCGGCCGCGGCTTCACTCACGGAGTTCTCCCTTGCGCACGACGTCCTCGACCAGTGCGGAGACGTCGAGCACGAGGACCGCGCCGCCGTCGCCCAGCTCCGTGGCGCCGGCCACGCCGCGGACCGTGGCCACCGGGCCCTGTATGGGCTTGATCACGGTGTCCTGCTGGCCCTCGAGCCGATCCACGATCAGGCCCAGCCGGGCGTCGCCCACGCCGAGCACGACCACGTACGCCTTGTCCGGCTCCTCGAGGCCGAGGCGGAACTCGTCGTCCAGACGCCGCAGCGGCAGCGCGTCTCCGCGCAGGTTCATCAGCTCGCGCCCCTCGGTGCGCTGGAGCTGGTCGGGATCGAGCAGCAGGGTCTCGCGGATCGAATTCAACGGAACCGCGAAGCGATGCGGTCCGACGCCCACGATGAGCGCGCGGATGATGGCCAGCGTGATCGGGAGCATGATCGTGATCGTGCTCCCCCGGCCCTCCTCGGACTTCACGTCGACGAGGCCGCCGAGGGCCCCGATATTGGACCGCACCACGTCCATGCCGACGCCGCGGCCCGAGGTCTCGGTCACCTCTTCGCGCGTGGACAGGCCGGGATGGAAGATCAGGTCGAGGATGTCGGAGCGGCCGAGTTCGGTCTCCTCCGAAACCAGCCCGACCTCGATCGCGCGCCGACGCACCTTCTCGACGTCGATCCCGCGGCCGTCGTCGCTCACCGAGATCAACACGTCGTTGCCGCGCTGGCTCGCCACGACCTGGATGCACCCCTCGGCCGGCTTCCCGGCGGCCTCGCGCTCGGCGACGGGTTCGATCGCATGGTCGAAGGCGTTGCGCACCACGTGCATCAACGGATCGACGAGTTCCTCGACGATCAGCTTGTCGAGTTCGGTGTCGGCCCCGCGAATCTCGAGCCGCACCTCCTTCTCCTGATCGAGTCGGAGCCTCCGCACGACGCGCGTCAGCTTGTCGAAGACCTGGCGCAGCGGAACCATGCGGACGTCGAGGACGCTCCCCTGCAGTTCCTGGAGCTTGCGCTCGAGGGTCTTCTGCACCTTCACGAGGTCCTGACCCACCCGGCTCGTGGCCGGATCCTGCGCCAGCCGGTTCGCGATCTGGCTGAGCGCGCTGCGCTGGATCGCGAGCTCTCCGACGAGATTCATCAGCTCGTCGAGCTTCCGGATGTCCACGCGCACGGTGTCGCTGATCGACTTCAGGGTCTCGTCCGGGGCCGCGGGAGCCGATGCGTCGCGGGCCGGCTGGTCGGACACATCCGGGGCGTCGGCCGAAGCGCTCTCGGGCGCGAGCCCTTCGGGCAGGCGCGCGATCGTCATCGCGTCGGGCGCGAGTTCCAGACGCTCCCGCAACGTGTCGGGCGGGAGATCGGCTGCGGTCAGCAGCGAGAAGCGGATCTGCGAACCGGGGGCGCCCGACGGCGACGGCAGCGTGGAGAGGACCTCCCCGACTTCGCGGATCGCACCCTGGATCTCCTGGAGGCCGTCCTCGAAGGCCGCGATCTCGAAGGTCGCGTCGACCAGGTAGATGCCGCGGCCCTGGGCGACGTTCGCGTGCAGCCGGTGTTCTTCGTACTCGGTCAACGCGCGCAGTATCGAGTCCGGCAGGTCGACGTCGGGTCCCTCGCCGCGTGACGCTTCCGGTGCGTCGTTCCACTGTTCGATGCGGCCGATCAGGTCCGCGATGGTCTCGGCCAGGCCCTCCGCGGCATCTTCGTCGCCGACCTTCTCGAGCGCGGCGGCCGACAGCGTGACGGATTCGTCGAAGAGGCCGAGCGCCCGCCGGTCGAGCGTGGCGCGCCCCATCCGCAGGCGATCCAGGATGTCCTCGAGGTGATGGGCGAGCTCGCTCATCGCCTCCTGGCCGAACATGCCCGACAGCCCCTTCAGGGAGTGCGCAGAGCGGAACAGGCTGTTCACGATCTCGGGATCCGCTTCACCGGAACCGACGAGCGACTCGGCCAGCAGCCCGAAGTCGTTGCGCATCCGCTCGAGGATCTCCTCGGCCTCGGAGACGAACTCGGCCTGCGCCTTGCTCGCCGCGGTCCTACGCTTGCGTCGCGCGGCCACCGGCGGTCAGCCTTCGTCGCCGGATCGGGCGCCCCGCCCGAGCAGGTCGATCACGAGCGTTCGCATCCCGTCCGGGTCGAAGGGCTTCACCATGTATGCGTCGGCCCCGAGTTCGAGCCCCTTGTCGCGATCGCGTTCCGATCCCTCGGTGGACACGATCACCAGCGGAATGCCCGCATAACGTTCGTCGCGCTTGACGAACGAGACCAGCTCGAGCCCGTTGATGTCGGGCATGTTGATGTCCGTGAGGATCAGGTCGTAGGCGTTTCGCGGCAGCAGCCGCAGGGCCTCGAAGCCGTTCTCGGCTTCGTCGATCTTCACGGGCTCCCCGAGTTCCTCCAACGTCGATGCGATCAGCGACCGCATCGTGCCCGAATCCTCGACGATCAGGATGCGCTTCACGTGCTTCCTCCCCGCGCATGAGGTGCGCGGATCTGACATCCCGGTTTCGGCCGTCGGACGCCGATTCTTGAGTGGTGACGGCGACTTCGGGCCGAGCTGCGGGGCAGGTGGGGCCGGATCGGACGACGTCACAGGGTTTCCACCGAAGGTTCTCCCTGTGGTCAGGGTGCCCCCGCGGGACGGACGGGCCGTCAAGCCTCGACGGCCGCGAGTTCGCGCTCGAGGAGTGCGCGTTCGAGCGCGATCCCGGCGGACTCGAGCAGCACCTCGAGCGGGGTCGTGTCCCCGATCGCGGCCCGTCCCGGGAGATTGTCGCCGTAGAGCAGCGCCACGACGCCCTCGGCGGTCTGGATCGGCGCCACGTAGGCCTCGGTCGGGATCTCGTTGCCGAGCAGCACGGCCAGGCGCTGATCGCCTGCATCGACCAGGGGGCCGCGGTGCGCAGCGCGGGAGGCGAGGACGGTGCGGAACAGGCTGCACTCGGCGACCTCGATGTGGACCTGGCCGAGCGTCGCCTCGTCCGGGCCCCCGGCACGCGCGAGCCCGACGGCCGCGATCCCGGTCGCGGTGTCCTCGCGGACCATGAAGAGCGCCACGCGTTGGAAGGTGCGCGCCGCGAACTCCAGGACCTGCGGGAGGACCTGGCCGGCCGCGCCGCCATCGCGAAGACGTGCGCTCGTCTCGCGGAGCTGCTCGATCGGCGGCGCGGCGGCCACCGCCGGCGTCCCCGGCGCGAGTGGCCGCACCGCGGCGAGGAGATCCTCCCCCAGCGCCTGGCCCATCCGACCGTTGTCCTCGACACAGCGGGGATCCGAGAGGCTCTCGGCGGCGGGCTTGCGCACGACCACGTCCGGGGCGGCGTCCGTCGGGGCCTTCACCTCTTCCGTCGGGCCCGCGAGGACCGCCACCGACATCTGCCGGGCCTGCCGGCGCAACCGCCGGAAGAGCTCGAACGGTCCTTCGGCCCCGGAGACCGGATCCGGGGGAACGTCGGTCGAGAGGACGACGACGGGAACCCGTGCACGCGACAGGTACTGCCTCACCCGCGCGATCGCGAGATCCGTGCGCTGGAAGACGTGCACCTGGTCGAACGCGTCCACGAGCGAGGCCTTGGCCCATTCGAGCACGGCCAGATCCGGATCCACGATGATCGCGGGGGGACGCGGTCCGGCGGCCGCGGGCTCGGCTTCCGGCTCGGGCTCGACCACGGCGACGGCCTCGGCGACCGGCTCCGCCGGGACCGCGACCGGCCCATCGACGACGGGCGGGGCCGGAAACGGCTCCCCGAGGCCCTCCGCGGCGTCGACCTCCTCCGCGATCACCTCCGCCGCAGGCGCGACGTCCGGGTCCGCGTCCGCGAGGACGGCCGGAGCCTCCTCCGGCGGCAGGAGGTCGCGCTCGGACACCGCCATGGACGCCTCGAACGAATCCTGTGGATCGTCCGCCGGCGCGACCTGGCTCAGCACCGCCTCGGCGACGACATGGGCGCCCGCGAGCGGCTCGTCGCCGTCGGTGCTGAACGCGATGTCGCCGTCGTCGGAGCCGCACGCGGCCTCGTCCGCGATGCGGGTGCCCTCGAGCGCGATGAACTGCGGGTTCACGCCCGGGGTCGCGAAGAAACCGTCACCTTCGCCCTGGATCGCCTTGACCTCGAAGCTGAACTCGCCCGTCGGCCAGCGGAACATCTCGAAGACCGCGGCCTCGATGTGGTCCCGGCGAAGCTGGTCGATCGTGTCGGACGCGACCAGCGCGCGCTCGGTCAGCATCGTTTCGAGTGTGCAGCCGCGGCTGCGCGCATCCTGGGCCGCGCCCGCCAGATCGTCCCGTCCGACCGTGCCGTGTTCGGTGAGGAGTTCCTCGAGCGTGGTCGGCCCGCCCTTGCGGAAGGCGGCGCGGATCAATCCGCCGTCGAACAGCACCTCGGCCTCCCCGTGCTCGGAGCGCAGGACGAGCGCCCCCGACTTTCCGGACAGATGCACGATCTGCAGGATGTCGCCCAGCCCCAGGTCTTCCAGGCTTCCGACGAGGCTCATGAGTCCGGGTGTCTGCGCACGGGGTGAACGTTCTCCCTGGCAACGCCGCGGTCCGCGACGGCACCGGCCGTGGCCGGCCCGTTCCCGGACGGGGTTGCCCGGAGGATGCATCGGCCTGCGGGCGGCGGACTTGAACCCGCGGGCTGCGTTTCGTACGCCGCCGGGTGCGCGGACTGGAAGTGGTCGCGAGATCCTCGCCCGAGCGATGTGCGTCGATTCGACCCGAGATCGGGGCGCGGAACCGGAGCCGGAGTGGTCCTGCGGCGAGGTTGCGCAACGGTGAGATCGGGCGGGAGCGGCGTGCAGCGCGACCGAGAGGGCCTTCGAGACCCCTTCTAGGCGGCGGGGCCCCCAGGGGCCGGCACCCCGGGACCCGTCGCGGGCGGGAGCGCGGCGGCCGTCGCCGGGGCCCGGAACGCGACCTCGAGCCCGTCGAATTCCCGCTCCGCGACGCGCTCGAGCCCGCGGCGGGCCTCACGCGCAAGCGATGCCCCGACCACCATCCGGACCTCCATCGAGCGGCGGATCCGGGCCAGGCCCCGTGCCCAGGCCGCGGCGATCTCGTCGGCGCCCTGTGCCGTCTCGCGGCCGGCCGGAAGCGCAACCGCGGCGTGTTCCGCCCCGAGCGCCAGGACCCGCTCGAGCCACGAAGCGGCCGCCCGCTCGACACCGTGCGACGTCGCCCCCGGACGCATGCCCATCGAAACGGCCAGCACCCAGGGCGCCCGCAGGCGCCCCTCGGTCGGCGCCAGCGCCGCCGCACCCGCGGCCGTGGACGCGGCATCCTCTTGGAGCCGGGCCCGCAACAACCCGCACAGCCGCCAGTCGACCCAGGCCAACGGGCCGTGCTCGAGCGCGTGGTCGCCGCCGAAGGGGACGACCAGCACGTCCGCGCGCACGCGATAGAGCGGGCGGGTGTCGATCTCGAGGCTCAGCCGCGCGCTCACGGCCGTTCCTTCTCGACCAGGGCGCCGAGGACGCCGTTGACGAACCGCGGCGACCCGTCGTCCCCGTAGCGCCGCGCCAACTCGACGGCCTCGTCGATGGCCACCTCGGGGGGCGTCCCGGCGAACCCGAGTTCGAAGGCCGCGATGCGCAGCACGTTGCGATCGACCGTGGCCATGCGCTCGATGCGCCAGTTGCGGGCTGCCGCCTCGAGCCGCGCGTCGAGCGCTGCCGCGTGTGCCACCACGCCGTCGACCAGTTCCTGGGCGAACGCCCTCGCGCCCTCCGCGAGTTCGAAGTGTTCGCCGACGAGGCCGAGCGAGTCGGTCGCGCGATCCAGCGCCGCCCGCGGACCGACGTCCACCGCGTAGAGCGCCTGCAGCGCGGCCTCGCGCGAGCGACGGCGCGGTGCGGTGCGCGCGTGGCTCATTGCGCCGGACCGGCCGCGGGGGCCGGTTGCCCGACCGCGCGGAGCAGACGCGCCATCTCGACCGCGGCCAACGCGATCTCGGCCCCCTTGTTCCCCTCCTTGCCGCCTGCGCGGTCGAGGGCCTGGTCGATGTCGTCGGTCGTCAACACGCCGAATGCGACGGGACAGCCGGTGTCGCGCATCACCTCGCGCACGCCGTCGGTCACGCCGATGCACACGTAATCGAAGTGCGGGGTGCCGCCGCGGATCACCGAACCGAGCGTGAGGATCGCGTCGTAGCGCCCGGTCTCGGCCAACGCGCGCGCCGCTTGCGGGATCTCGAACGCGCCGGGGACCCACGCGACCTCGATGTCGTCGCTGCGCGCGCCCCGTTCCTCGAGGGCTTCCGTCGCACCCCGCAGCAGGCGGACCGAGATCGGGTGGTTGAAACGCGCCACCACGATCGCGAAGCGCAGCCCCTGCGCGTTGCGGTCGGCCGGAAAGCTCCTCACCCGTGGATCTCCCATTCTCCGTCGGCTCGCACGACGTGGGCGTGAACGTACAGGTCCGGACCGACCCGGCGCACCTCCCGGACGTCGAGGCGGGTCCGGTCGCCCAGGCGCCGGATACCCATCGCGCCGATCGCGGCCCGGGCGTCGCCCCCGAGCAGGCTCGGGGCCGCGAACCAATGCACCTCGTCGATCAGGCGGTGGCGCAGCAGCGCGGCCGCGAGCCCGCCGCCGCCCTCGACCCAGACCGTGGTGAGTCCCTCGCCCGCGAGACGTTCGAGCGCGCGGCGAAGGTCCACGTGGCCGGCGCGGGACGCCACTTCGAGGACGCGGGCCCCGCCGGACTCGCGCAATGCGCGACGCCGCGCGGAGTGGCCCCGCCGCGTCAGACACAGGGTCTTGCCGGCGCCCGCGTCGCGAAAGACCGCGGCGCGCGGCGACACCGCGAGGTCCCCGTCGATCACGACCCGCACGGGCCAACGGCGCACGTGGCCGGCCGCGGTCCGGACGTTCAGGGCCGGGTCGTCGGCCGCGACGGTGGCCGATCCGACCATCACGGCGTCGTGCGCGTTGCGGAGCGCATGGACGCGCCTGCGCGCCTCCACGCCCGTCACCCATCGCGACTCTCCGGAGGCCGTCGCGATCCGGCCGTCCAGCGTGGCCGCCAGCTTCAACGCGACCCAGGGCCGCCCCCGCTGCATCACCGAGACGAAGCCCCGGTGCTGCTCGCGACAGGAGGCCGCGAGCAGCCCGACCTCGACCTCGATCCCGGCGCGGCGAAGCCGGCGGATGCCGCGACCGGCGACGACCGGGTTCGGGTCGCGGTGGCCGACGAAGACCCGCCGCACGCCGGACGCCGCGATCGCGTCCGCACACGGACCCGTGCGGCCGAAGTGCGAGCAGGGTTCGAGCGTGACGGCCATCTCGGCCCCCTGCAGCGCGCGCGGGCCGTGGCGCTCGCGGGCGCGCGCGAGTGCCACCACCTCCGCGTGCGCGCCGCCGGCCGGGCGGGTGGCCCCGGCGCCCAACACGCGACCCCGTCGGTACACGACGGCTCCGACCGGCGGATTCGGGGCCGTGCGGCCCTGCACCCGGCGCGCGAGGGAGAGCGCGCGCCGCATCGCGCGTTCAGGCGTGAGGGGCGCCGCCGTCATCTCAGTCGGCCGGCTCGGCGCCCTCGTCCGACAACGTGGCGAAGAAGGCGTCGTAGTCCTCGGCGCTGGTGAAGTCCCGGAAGACCGAGGCGAAGCGGGCAGCGGCCAACGGGTCGAGGAGCGTGAGTTCCTCGAGCGCCAGGTCGCCGATCGCGTCGGACTCGACCTCGGCTTCGCCCATTTCGCCGAGACGGCGCTCGACGCGGTCGACCAGGCGTTGGATGCCGTTCTCCGAAACGGGCCGCTTCACGCACTCCTTCTGGATCGAATGCTCGAGCTTCGCCCGATCGTATTCCTCGCGCCGTTCGTCGCGTTTGATGATATTGGGGACCAGCGCCTCGACGCGCTCGCGCGTGG